>Ga0182016_10000454_pt1 | contig 51215 bp, 40 predicted proteins | sample 712S2MmetaG_FD_120491 | JGI IMG/M metagenome (GOLD analysis project Ga0182016, IMG submission 120491) | Permafrost microbial communities from Stordalen Mire, Sweden - 712S2M metaG | ecosystem: Environmental > Terrestrial > Soil > Wetlands > Permafrost | place: Sweden: Stordalen | collected...
CAGAAAAGAAAATTGAGTATCGTCTGTTTTGTTTTTGCCGTCAAGGTGAGACATGTTTGACTAATTTTAATGGTTTAAAAACATGGTCTGGACGCTCTGATTGTGAACCAACAGGGAAAAGTAATTTTGGTTTTAATCTAAGATTTAAGGATCCAAAATATAGATCACTACTTGATCACGCTCTTAAAACAAAGCCATTTGTTATTGATATTAATGAAGTTAAAAAAAATGGTGAAAGTGTTGAAGATGAATTGAGAAAACATTACGAAGAATTTGCTGATTATTGTCTTGATGGTCTTAAATCATTTTTGGGCTTTGCTAGTATCGATTCATTAAATGGATTTACTATCAAGGGTCCGACCATTGAAGGAGTTGGAGATTATTATTTAAATGATGACGATTTAAAGGTTCCCAATGAGAATATTTTTATCATTGGTGATTGTGTAGGAAAAACAAGAGGAATTATTAGTGCTTTTTTATCAGGAATTTTTGTTGCCCATAATCTATAGCCGTCTTTTTTGTCTATAATTTACATATTAGTACTTAAACATCGTTTGATTATAATTATTTTATTAAATGAATAAATCGTGCGAAAAAAATAAGAAATTGTGTAACGAAAATAACTGTACGTTTTGTTTAAAAAAATCATTTGCATCGCATGAAAAAGCAAAATTTTGGTCAAATAAAAATACAATAACTCCTCGACAAATATTTAAATCCACTCACTCAAAATATATATTTAATTGTAATGTATGTAAACATGAATTTGAAAGTGCATGCAATAGTATAGTTAGCGGACAATGGTGTCCATACTGTTCCATTACACCGATTAAATTGTGTGATAATATTGAATGTATTCAATGTTATAATAAATCATTCGCATCACATGAAAAATCTATATTTTGGTCTCATAAAAATGAATTAAAACCAAGACAAGTTTTTAAATCTTCACATAAAAAATATTTGCTTAATTGTAATAATTGTAATCATAATTTTAAAAGTTCTCCCGAATTTATTACAAATGGTTATTGGTGTCCTTATTGTTCTTCGCCACCAAAAAAATTATGTGATGATAATAATTGTATACGTTGTTTTAATAATTCTTTTGCATCACATGAAAAAGCAAAATTTTGGTCTAATAAAAATGATCTCAAATCAAGAAATGTATTTAAATCTGCACGCTCAAAATATATATTTAATTGCAATATATGTAATCATGAATTTGAAAATCATATAGCTAATATCAATCGTGGTGAATGGTGTCCATTTTGTTGTATTCCGTGTCAAAAAATCTGTGATAATCTTGAATGTATCCACTGTTTTAATAAATCATTTGCATCGCACGAAAAAGCAAAATTTTGGTCTAATAAAAATGATCTCAAACCTAGAAATATATTAAAATCATCAAGTGGTCTTTATCTATTTGATTGCAATATTTGTGGCAACGAATTTTATTCGACTCCTGGAAGAATTACTAATGGCAAGTCTTGGTGTTCTGTATGTAAAAATAAAACTGAACAAAAATTATTTACTTGGCTATCTGAAAAATATAATATTATTCACCAAATGAAATTCAATTGGTGTAAAAATCCTGACACAAATAAATACTTACCATTCGATTTTGTCATAGAAAAAAATAAATTAATTATAGAATTAGATGGTAGTCAACACATAAATAAACAGATTTGTAATTGGAAATCACCAGAAGAACATCAAGATAGAGATATATATAAAATGAAAAAGGCAAATGAAAATGGTTATTCAATAATAAGAATTTTACAAAATGATGTATTTAGTGATAAAAACAATTGGGAAAATAAACTAATAGATGCTATTAAAACATATGAAAATCCAATGTGTATTTATTTATGCGCAAATAATGAATACGATCAACATAGTAATAAAATGAATACAACAATCGTTTGATATTTATTATATAATTTTATTTCAATAAAACCTATAACTTTCATATTTGATCCTCGTCAAAAATTCAGGTAGTGATTTAGCAACGTAGCTAATTTTATAAGGAAATTCACCGTATTCATACACATAAACTCTATTATCTTCCGACAAAGCCCAAATAACACAAGCTTGTTGATCTCTATAAAAAATACCAGTTTTCCTATCTAAATGAAAGTAACAAGCGGTTGGCGAATCAATTGTTTCAGATAACATATTAATATTCTTTTCTAAATCATCAAATGTCTTAATGTCATTAAACTGTTCCTTTAGTTTATCAAATATCTCATTATCAGTCAATTTCAGTAAATCATTATAATCAAATAATTGATATGTTCCATTCCGATCTTTATTATAAATACCTTTTATTCCCCACCAAACCCATTTCTCTTCAATACTCACATCTGATTCATCGAAGTCAATCAGATCAATTACTTTAGAATTATTTTTAATCATCACTTCTCTTGCATCCTCAGCTCGGGAAATACCATATTCCTTCTTAATATCAATCCATTTAATTTTGTCGGTGTAATTAAGTGATTCAATTAACGTCATCATTAAATTATCAAAACGATATGTTTCTATAGATTTGTGTATAATATCCTTTTTAGTTTCATTGCTAATCCGATTAATAAGATCATTTTTACCATAATCCAGCAATATTTCGACACATTTACTGTTCATATTTTTTGCATTGTATAGCAAAGAAACAAATGTATCAGTGTCCATTTCGATGGTTGTTAATAATTGTTTTAATTTTTCATTCATGTCTGTACGAAAACAATAATCACTCATATTTTTATTATTTTTACTATCAATGACACATTTATATTTTTTCAAGTAACTCATTAAATTTTCAAACATTAAATTTTTAATATGTTCCTCTTTTTCATAGTGAATGTTGGATATGCATTCATTCAATATATCGATGGGCATAGACTCTAAAGGTAAATCCATCAGTTTGTACCATATATCAGCTTTGCCCATTAGTATTGTTACATATCTAATATACTTTGAATCATGATTATCTGAACATCTTATTGAACCTTTAATTAGATCCAAAGTTAATAGTATATCAGTTTCCGACAAATCATTTTTAACATTATCTTTCCAATTTAAAAAATATGAACAAAAAATATAAAATGCATTAGCGATCGTAATTACTTCGTTATAATGTTTAGCAAAAGCCATCATGAATTGAAAATAAATTGATGACTTCTTATACTTATTATCAAAATAAACACCACTATCTTTAAATTTTTTAATTGATTCTGCACAAAGTTTTTCTGTTTCTTTGGGTACACGATAATCTGTGAACATATAATTCACGTTAACATAACCATCATGTTTTAATAGATATAATACCTCTTCATATTGTTGTCGTTCCAATGCATAACTCGCTGCCTTACCACATGGTTTTACATGTAATTCTTCAATTAACCATTTAAGAACATTGAATGAACCACACATAGCGGCATGTTTTACTTCTGAATCAGTAACAATAAATAAACCACTATCATCAATTGATTTCTTTGCCATTTCTAAATTATTTGATCGAACATAATCACGAAAATCATGTGATGCATTCGCATATACGACATAATAACCATCTGTATATGGATATTTTTTTGGTTTTTGTTGTGCAGACATTTGTTGTATTTACTTATTGTATGCATTTACATATGACACCTTTATAAATAAATTTTTCAATTTCAATATTTTGTTCAGTTATGATCATAATTCACAAAGTAAAAATCTTCAGGTATTTCATCAGGTTCCATTTCCTTAACAAAATAATCCTTCCACTCTCTTATAAACTTTTCTATTCCCTTATTTCCCTCCAATTCACAAATTTTCTTTATAACATACTCTTCGGGGCATACAGTATCGTCATATTCTTTTTTATCGGATTCTTTTGATATATTTTCCATTTGGTCAGTTGATGGATAATAGCCCAATAGATTAGTTAATTTATTTACAAGATCAGTCGTCGGAATATTATTTTCTTCCTTTTTCTTAATTGATTTTATTAGTAATTTACTATTTTGTTTAACATGATCCAAATAGTTATGTCTCGAAACGTTATATTTTTTCTCGAAATCTTTAATTTTATCGGTATATACACTTCTTGCATCATCAGAACAATCTCTGCATAGGGACAATATATCGAATGAATTATGTGATTTCCATTCCATCGGGAAATATTTTTTATATTCAGTTGGAACAGAGGCGAATTTTACAAGATTATTTGTTTCACCGCAGCAGTAGCACATATTTTTTCGTCTGACTTGTTTATTTTGAGCGTTGGAATCTGATTTAAAAACAGGGTCAAATAATAACTCCAATGAATTATCAGAAAGTTTATTAGCAATATTTTTTCTAAGATACCAATTAAATCTTGATCTTGAGCATATACCAATAAGTTTTTCCTTGTAGTATATCTCGCAGTTATCATAAATTATTTTTTTACTTTTGTTTCTACTTGTTTTATTATTATTATTATTTGGTTCTTTTTCTGATTCTGAGGATGCATCTGAATATGAATCTGAATCTGAATCAAAATTTGAATTAAATTCGGGATTGTTATTTAGACCAAAATCATAACTCATTTGCTTTATTGATATTATGAATATTATGAATATTATGAATCTAATAAACTAAAATAAATTATAACAAATTAAACAAGTTATAATTCAATTTTTTAAAATTATTCATACGAATACTGATTTGTATTTTTTTATGTAACACGATATATATTGATTAAACTTTTCGAACAATCACTTTCAATGTTGTATGCATATTTTTTTGATTGACGATAAATTTTTTCTAATTTTTTAATTTTGTCTCGTGTTATTTTATTAGGGGTCTTACTTTCTGATTTCGATATTATTATTTTATTGAATGTCATATCCGGATTCATTATCGGAACATCGTTATCATTACCATCATTTTTTATAATATAATCATAAACATTTACTTTATTGTAACTATCCTCTTGTATTCCATTGTTCTCATCGATAATACAAAAATATTTATCTTTATATATTGCGCATCCATAACAGTTTTTGGGTATGTTACAGTCTGCATGATAACCAGAATATATTGTATTAAATATTTTTTCATTTATATTTACAAATCGCAAATGTGATTCATATTCATAAACAACATCATAATTATCGTATTTTTCATAATAATCATTATCATCATTATCATTATGAAAATATTTCCGAAACGGTTCCGCTCTTCCTAAAATAACAGAAAATTCATTTGTTTCTTCATCAATATTTTCATAAATATAATTAAAAAAATTTCGTATATTATTCCATTTTTTCTTACAGGATCTCGAGAATATGAAATTATGTTTATCTACATCGTGAAAAATACACAAATCAATGAAACTTATAAAAAATTGTTCATTAAACTTCAGTTTATTATTTTCATCATTTGTCACATTGTATAATTCATATAATCGACCGTATCTTTTATTAGCTAAATTTTCATCTTCATTTGTGCTATCCACATAATCTGTCATTACTTGTAAATTAAATCCCGTTATATCTCCGTTGTCGTCAATTTCTAAGTTAGATATCGACGGACGACCATTGTAGTCACCACTAAAATACAATCCTTTTAATGTGTACTTGACATAATTCATCTTTGTATTACTTAATAAAATATCATATTATATTAAGTTAATTATTTTAAATGCGCAATTTTCAGTGAATAAAATGCGCAATTTTCAGTGAATAAATAAAATTAGTATCTGTTGTGACTTCTGTTGTTGTTTCTTGGAGTACTTGCGGCACCACTCTTGTGATAACCATTTTTCTCAGACAATTTAACAGCATTCACAAGTTGGTCGCAACGAGCAGTATCAGTCACGGGAGGCACTTGTAGGAACTTGAAGTAACCATCCCAATCAGTCACAGATGAAATTCCTTTGTATGTTTCTTTCATTTCAGTACGCAGATTTGCTGGAGCCAGACCACAATTGGAGTCCATGATTTCTGCTGAAAGTGTCTTTGCAACTTGACTGAATTTGACTTGATACATAATCAAGCTTCGGCTGACTTCACTTGCAGCAAAAACTTTCTTTGTACGCTGCGCATTGGCAGAAGCGTCGGTAATGTTAAGTAATTCTGGGTGTTTGGGTGGATTGTTGTAATTTCCGACAGCATACCAGAAAACATTGCGGGCATCAGTTTCAGCCAAGAAAACAGAACTGATGTCTTTCCAAGTAAACTTCTTGCTGACTGTCAAAAGAATCAGAAGTTCTCCAAGATTCGAAACAGTTTCCTTAGTACGTTTTTCTGGTTTTGTAATGAATTGGTTGAGTTCACGATCAGCATATTCGATCAATTTGTTGTCATCGGATGCATATTGTACCATGAGACGGTACAATGAAAAATATCCATCGACGAATTTGTCGTTTGCAGTAAGATTGTTTTTGTTATTCATAATTTCAACGACAAGTGTGTTCATAATTGATGAGCATACTTTGATGACGACTTCATGCATTGGTTTGTTTGCAAAGTTAATTACTTTACCGATTTCCTTAATACTTGCTTCAAATTGTCCTTTTGTACTTGCCCAATCAGATGATCTTGGCAAAATTGGAAGCCAATGTTCGAATGCTTTTTTGGTAGAACTTTGACGTGTACCATCTTTGAATGCACCCAAACTGAGGTATTCGCACGCTGATGAAAGCATACCAATACGTGGATTTTCAAGATGAATACCGTAACCGAGTAAGTCAGTTGGACCTTTGGCATCAGCCAATGATGATTTTTTGACATAACAGATGTAATGATCTCTAAGTGGATCATATTTTCTGCCAACATTCGGATTTTGGAGATTGTTCTTCTTGTAGTACTCTTCCAACTCCTCTTGTGAGTGTAACACCTTAGGATACCACGTTGATGGATCTAAACCATCGTGGCCGGTTTTGGCACATTTGAAATTTTTGGCACTTTGTCTGGTCGTTTCGATATCTTTGGGATTGGTCGAAAGCATACCGCTGACCATGAGCCCTTGCATTGTGACAAGAATTGTTGATACACTGTATGAAGGAGACCATCCACTGGCCACTTCATCTTTCCATTCCGTGTGGACATGTGCAAAGTTCCCGAAAATATTCAAACAGACAACCAATCTCCCATTTTGACTATAACTGGCTCCTCCAGTGTATTTAACATCATATAAAAAGAACGCAGATGGAGCTGAATTAGGGTAATCTTCATTGAATTCCAAATCAAAGCAAATCGGAACACCTGCATAAGGTGTATCTTCAACACCAAGTACCATCCCTCGCCACTTCATTAAGTCATCACCAATTGGCGCAGCATTCGCTCCAATAATTGGTTCCTTTCTCAACTGCTCTAAATCACGTTGTAATTGTTTGATCGCAGTTGCTAGAGGCATATTGATTTATAGTATATAGTCTTTCAAGTGATTAATATTTATTCATTTATATTTACTTTTCAACAGTATATTATATTAATCAATTTTTTCTTCATTTAGTTTTGTGTATATATCACCTATGCATATTTTAACTGGTTCATCATATTTTTTAATAGCATCTCTCAATTTAATTTCCCAATCATTTTTATCATTAAAAACATCGGGTTGATGAATTCGTATAATTGTGTAACCGTTTTTAATAGCACATGTATTTTTGTGTTCATCATATTCTTGGATCATATTAAGTGATCTATTATTCTTGTTCCAAAATTTAACTTCTTTAAAATGACCATCACCATCTAGTTCTATTAATATTTTGTATTCATCAATGCAAAAATCAAAAGGTAAATTCGCTTTTTTCTTACACCAATCAAATCTTTTTTCTTTTTCTATATTTATTTCATAATTTGTTATCAAAAAATTATATAATTTTTTTTCTGTTTTCCTTATTCTACATGTGCACCATTGTCCGTCAATGATATGTGCTGGTGTACTTATATAATTATTATTACATAATGGACAATCAAAAATAATTTTTTTTTCAGATTTTTTTACAATATATCGCGGTTTTTCTTCATTTAAAGTACTCCAATATATAACTTTTGGATGTGATGCAAAAGATCTTTCATAACATGTATTACAATCAATATTATCACACAATTTACAACTATTACAATAGGGACAAAATGAACCATTAACAATCGCTATTAATTTACTATCAAAAGTATGGCCACATGATAAACAATCAAATGAATATTTTTTGCCACTTTTTTTAAATACATTTCTAGCAGAAATATGATTTTTATTACTCCAATATTTAGATTTTTCGTGAGATGCGAATGATTTATTATAGCACATTTCGCATGAATTATTTTCACATATATAACTACTAGAACAGTATGTACACCAGTTGTTTGAAACAGTAACCGAATCAAGTGATGTACTAAACGTGTGTTTGCACGTCTCACAATCAAAAAAGTATTTTTGCCCGCTTTTTTTAAATACATTTCGTGGTATTACTTCATTTTTATTACTCCAAAATTTTGATTTATCACTCGATGCGAAAGAATTATTATAACATGGTATGCATTTATCATCATCACACAATTTCTGATGACTACAATATGGACATGATCCACAACCACTTATTACATGATTTAGTGATGTACTAAATTTATGTTCGCATACATTGCAATCAAAATAATATTTTTTACCACTACCCTTTAACACTTCTCTGGGTTTTTTATCATTCAACTTACTCCAGTATTCAGCTCGCGGATGACTTGCAAATGATTTTTGAAAGCATTTATCACATTTTTCATCAGTACATAATGATTGTGATGATACTAAACAATTATTCATATTTATTTTATTAAATAAATATATCGCTTTGTCCTTAAATTATATTATTCCCATTTTATTTGCCATTAAAAACATCGTAAAACTTTCTGGCAATCGCATCATACGAAAAATTTTCCTTAATAAACTCACTGTTTGACTTCGCGATATTATTCGCCTCATCTCGGTTATTAACAACGAACTGCATTAATTTACTCGCATGCTTTAAATCCGCTTTTCCCCATTTCATATTTCCAGTAAAATAATTATACAAACATCTCATTTCACCAGGGGGGCACTTAGTATGGTCCTCTAATTTATTATTTATGTCAGGATATATTTTGTTGCATGGATCGATATCAACCAAGGTATAATCCACGAATAAACCATTCTTCAAATAATCCACCTGTCCACCACATCCTGTTATAATTACCGATTTACCTAAATACGCTGTGTAACATGCTCCCAATCCGACACCTTCCGAATAACATAAACTAAGAAAACAATTACATCTATCATATAACTTGTGCATTCCGGTATCGTCTAAATGATCCATATTTACAACAACTTTCGGTGCATTTATTCCATATTTTTTTATTATATCATCAATTAATTCATTCAATAGTTCTCTTTTGTTATGAAATGTTTTTATATATAAAACTACTTTATCGTTCTTTGTAAATGTTGACAAATAACATTTAATCGTATCTTCTATCCTTTTTCGTAGGTTCCATTGTGATACGATTAAAAACATATAATCGTCATCATTAACTCTATCATCGAATTGATTTATTTGATTTGTTTGATTTGTTTGATCTATTTTTTCTATTAATTTAGTTGGTCTTGTTGATTCAATAACATGTTCTATTACGTGTATTTTTTTATCGGTAGCTTTTTCGGTGGCTAATTTGTTATATACTGATGGGACAATTATTTCATCGATATATGGTAAATTAACTATGAAAGATATCGGTAATGTGTCTGTTTCCCATGCAAATAATCCGTAAATTTTTGTTTTATTTGATATATATTTCTCATGTATTGCAGTCATTTTGAAGTGATCCGGCATGCAATGTATTATTACATAATCATATTTAATATCTTTTTTGTAACACTTAATTTGTACATTGAATTTATCATTTGTTTCAGCCATAACTAAATTTTCGACATAACAAAAATCATATGTAATATTAGCTCCATTAATGTATAATGCATACAAATAATCTAATCCAGCTATTGCATATCCCGATGTACCTAATACAGACATAAATTTAATATTCACATTTTTAAGTAAATCAGATCTTTTTTTAACATCGAAGTTATTTTGTATTAATTCATTTTGTCTTTCGATAATAAATTTTCCAATGTGAGATCTCTGTTTATGTTCTTCGGATGATTCTAATATTTTTCCTAACATATCATAATTTAATCGTCCGCTTGTAATTGCATCCCGACATGATTTTAATCCAGTTTCATCACATTCTCTAAATAATTTTTCCCTATATAGATCGTGAATTTTTTTACTTATTTGTGCTTCATTCGATTCGACTAAATTTTTTATTACAATTTCTGATGGTATTTTTCTGTAATGTTTATAGCCTGATATATCAACTTGTCTGTTCAAATATGTCAAATACAATTTATTAATTCGATCGTGTGATTCCTTATCTTTCCCAATTTCGTATTCTTTATGTTCATTACTATTCGAAACACCTTGTTCTAATTTTTCAAGTGTTATAACATCGGTGTTCAAATGGTTTTCAATGTGTTTAAGTTCATCGAATGATGCATTTCTACCCAAATAATTACGATAAATATTATTTATTTTAACATATGTTTCGTATACATTGTGTGGAAATCCAGTATCGTTACGGAGCTTATCTTGAGGAAATATTTCCAACGAATTATTTTTATTTGTTGTGTAAATAATTTGGACGAATCTTTTTATCATATTTTTCATATCATAATTTTCTTGTCCGTACTTGTATGCTTTTTCGGACATTATTCTACGTAATTTTTTGTTTATTACCAATTTTCTTATTGCAAAACTTATTGCATTAATTTCGGTGTTATTATCATTATCAATATCGTATTCATTAACTTTAATTTTTATTGTAAAATCATCCGGAAAAAATTTATACTGATCAACATCAGAGATAATACACGGTTTCCCTGCATATATTAATTTAACCATAATACCAGAACTCTCACCCATTGTTGGATATCTTAAGCAAATACCTATATCCATTTCTTCGATCAAACTATTAAATCTGTTAATATCTGTATTCGTTTCTATTGTAACATATTCTTCTAATTTTAATTCATTAACCAAAATATGTGGATCAAAATCGTTTTTATTATAATTTCCGACAAGATAAAGGTGTATTTTGGTTATTTTTTTATCAATTAGTTTCCCAATTGCGTATAATATTTTGTCGATTCTTCTATTTTTATTCATATTACCAAATACACCAATTTTAATCTTTTTATTTATTTCTGTTTTTTTTGATTTTTTTATTTGAGGTTTATAATTTATTGTTCCACCATGATGACCCATTGGTACATAAAATACATCGGTGTATTTATATTTTTTAAATATATTTGTATATGCCCATTTCGTGTGTGTTATAACTGCATGACTTCTATATATTAAATATTCATTGAATGTATAATTTTGTATATCATTACTTGTAATAATGCCACTGTTTTTAATTTTTTCATAACTATCATCAAATTTATTCCCAAATTCTAATATATTTTTGTAATAACCGTAGTCGTCAATGTTATTAAAGTAATACATCATATCACCAATCTTGAAATCATGTAAAATAACTATTCCGGGTATCATTAAGGCCATTTTCAAAATCGTTCCGTGATACTTGTAATTATTTCCAATGTTGTAAATTATAAAATCATATTTGTCCTTGTTTGTATACAAGATAGTTAACGGAAATACAGAAATTTGTTGGTCGAGATTGGTTATTTTTCCTGTTATTTTATCAATTAATTTTTCATCGTAATATATATCAATATTCATATATTTCACCATATTAACCACAACATCTTCGGAATAATCGGCTATACCTGAATTAATGGGTGGAAACGGAGAAACATATGCAATATTTTTTCTAATTATTTTATTTTCTGTCTCTTCCATATCTTTTTCCATTTACAACTAGTATCATAAGATTATATAATATTTAAATTATTTAACTACGTGATATTATTTATGTTTTATAGAAAAGTATTTAATTTATATGAATAAACCTAATATTTATTTTCTTCCAATGTTTTATGTACACAAAAATACAGTATTGCTAAAAGAAATAAAACGGCAAAATGACAGACTTTGATAAAATATTATTACCTGATAACTATTATTGGATAAACTGTAATCAAATAATCACAAAGAAAATAAAGTTACTTAATAATAATTATAATTTCGACATGTACGAAATTGCTAAACGTATAAATCCATCGTTTCATAATACTAATTTTTTTTTCTGTTATGGAGATGACACGACACAAATTAATGATGTTAATTTCTGTAAAGCGCGACGTATTGGTGATGATAAAAAAATATGTCTTTATCTCAATACTTACAGACATTTCAATCATGAAAACTTATCCATCGCACGTGATGATGATATTCTGTTTGAACATAAAATATCGAAAGCAATATGGAGAGGTGCAACAACCAGATGTAACTCTCGTTTTGATCTTGTTAATTTATGGGGTGAAAATAATAAATATATTGATGTCGGATTTAGTCAAATTGATCCTGAATTTAATTCAAAATATGAATTAAAAAAAATGTTATCAGTTGACGAAATGGTTAAATATAAATATCTAATTGTTCTTGAAGGAAATGATGTAGCCTCTTCTTTTGTTTGGTCTTTTCTAACAAATTCTATAGTAATAATGCCTAAACCTAAATATGAGATGATTACAAAACAAGGACAAGTAATTGGAGGATTTCATTATATTCAAATTAAGGATGATACAAGTGATCTCGAAGAAAAAATTATTTGGTGTGAATCTCATGTTGAAGAATGCAAACAAATTATTGAAAATAAAAAGAAATTCATAAATTGTTTACTGAGTAATGATTTATATGAAATGAGTGCAAAACTTATTGAAAATAATATTGTTCCGTATATTGATAAATATGGTTTGACTATTTCTATTTTTTATAAAATATTATTAAACAGATATATTGAAGACACTTTTCCTACTAATTATCAACCAATTCCATCATCTTTGTTTTATAGTATTAAAAATTCGAATGAATTCAAAAACAAAAAACAAAATAATGCATCCACTGAAACAAATATATATGAATTCCATAGTGGCATAATTTCAATCCAAAAAGATAGTGAAATACCAAATGAAATAAAAACTCAATGCGGATTTAGTATACATCCAGATAAAAATACTATTCTAATCGATGTAAACAAAATTGTATCAAATTATAATGAAGACTATTCGGAATCATTTACTGAAATAATAAAAATGTGTCAATCTGCAAAAATAAAACCAACCGGAATATTCACAATTAATAACACATTCTATGTATTCGATTACGTATATGACAACAATATTAAAACAATAGATATCTACCAAATACTCAAAAATGAATACATTAATTATTCATCAAATAATTATAATAAAAAATATAATAAACATATTTACAAATCCGAACAATTTAATATTAAAAATATAGATATTGTAGGAAATAAAATTTTTGTTTTTAAATCTAATGATGACTTCTATGTAATTACAATGTAATAATATACATATATGCTCCCGTTATAATATAATATTAGTTATTAATATTATAAACATGAAAATAGCTATCGTTGGAGGGGGTTTTGTTGGTATAGCAACAGCAAGTCTTTGTTCAGAAAATATAGAAGTTATTATTTATGATATTGATAGAAAAAAATGTTCACCACCAGATATACAATTAGAAGATTTACTAAAAAATGATGTCGATATTATTTTCATATGTTTACCTACACCATATGATCCTGTTAGCGGTGTTTGTATTACTTCGATAATTGAAGATTTTATTAAAAGTATTTGTGATAAACAACCAACAATTACTAATAAAATTGTTATTAGATCAACAATTCCCCCAACACTTTGTGATAAATATAATGTCAGTCATATGCCAGAATTTTTAACAGAAAGTAATCCAATTGGAACATTTAAACAAACTAATTTATGGGTCATCGGTATTAATAATAATGATGAATTAAAAAATAAATTAATTATGTTACTCAATTATGCGTACACGAATGATGTTATTAATTCAAACAAAATACAATTCTGTAATACTAAAGAAAGTTCATTGATCAAATTAGCAAGAAACTCATTTTTAGCTATGAAAGTCAGTTTTTTTAATGAAATATATGACATCGTAGAAGGCTATGAGGTCGATTATGACACTGTTAGATACGGTATTTGTGGAGATATCAGAATAGGTGATTCACATTCTAAGGTACCTGGTCCTGATGGATTCCGAGGCTGGGGTGGCATCTGTTTAGGGAAAGACCTTAACTCTGGAATCATAACGGCAGAAAATGTTGGTGTTGATCCAATAATGTTAAAAGCAATCAGGGGCAGGAATATACAGGATAGACCAATTGATGCCGAAAAAATAGACCATGTTATTGGGCGATCTGTTTTACCGGAAATAAATAAAAATAAATAAATACTAAGACATCGTAATTTCTCCGTCAGAACCTAATCTAAATTTCACCTTTGGCAGTCTTGTCGTCTTTGATGCTGACGAAAATGAATAAAATATCATTTTTCCATCATCACGTATGAGCATTTTATCCGAAACGAGAGCTTTACTTGCCATTTTATTAAATTTTATAAGACACCAAGCATTATAAAATGGTACACAGTTAATACATCCCTCCTTCATGAGATTTGTTGACAATTCACGAAGATCAGGAAACAGAGAACCAAGAAGAAAACTCACCAAAAAAAGAATAAAGCCGATGATGATACGTGGCAATCCGATAGATATTCCACCAAACGGAAATGCTGCCATGATGTCATAGGCATTGTAATAATACGTACGACCTTCAATAAAACCCATTGGAGTAATGAACCCGTTAAATTTGTTTGAGAACGGAACCATTTTTAACTAAAAAGCTACGTGATAAATTCACTTACAATTTAAAGCCTGAAAAATACGTGTGTATTTATAAAAACTACGTGTGTATTTATAAAAAATACGTGTGTATTTATAAAAAATACGTGTGTATTTATATAATTATATTGTCTGTAATAAAGAAATGAGTAATCATTATAATTATTCAATTTTTCATTATAATATATCATAAATTTACTCATCTTGTGTAAAATATTCTCCAATACTCATATTCATAATTTTTTTATGTTTAGTTTCATCGATGGTAAGAGTTGGAAAAAAATTTATTTTTTTAATTGTATTAATAGTTTTATACCGGTCAACATTGTAGCCCAAATATATTAATCGTTTCTCGGTCGTTTCAATAATGTCATCTGTTTTAGTCATGACCCAACTGTGATGACGCCATAATTTATCGTCTGATAATGCATATCCTGAGAACAATTTCAATGATGAATCTGTTGTACAGAGTTTTATTGAATTATCATGACACATAGATCGTTCCATTTGTTTTATCTGATAATTAGAATTGGGAATCATAATAGTATTTATATTTAATAAATCATCGACATCAAATGGATCAGCAACAAGGTGTGTTCCTGGAAACATTTCATCCAAGCACGATTGAAAATTGTCGTGTACTTTATTCCACCAGGGACGATTCTTTAAAAATGTAATACGGTCATTATCCAATAAAGGAATAGATGTGTTATCAAGAATTTTTGTGATTTCTTTCTTGTCAAAATTATAAAAATTAGCGAAATCAAACCTATCCATCTTGTAATGTATATAATACCATGTAATTAAAATATACAGTTAAAAATTTAATATTCAATATTATCATATTAATTAATTATTTCTTTTTGTGTTCATCTACAAGTTTATTAACACATTCCTCTAATTGTTTTATTCCTTCTGGTGTTCTTATAGTGACACTTATTTCTATCGGATTTGACACTCTGGTAGTTCTGACGATACCAATTGCATATATACCATTTTCATTGACAATATGTCCAGTTGTATTTATAGAATGTCTTGGATAATTTGTTTGAAAATCAATCCTTTTATCAACTAAAAGATCACCTGTTATTTCAAAATCACGTTCGGAAAAATCAATCGAAAACATTAGATGGCATATGTGAATGCATAAATTACTATATTCGTATGTAACCGTTTCCATCTTTTTATATTATATATTTATTCGATATCATATAATTATTCGTTATGATAACATAAATATTTTTCAATATTATTAAAAATAAATAAAATTATAGTTTGCCAGGAATACCTCTACACGGTCTGTTTGCAGTCATTTTGAATTCCACTCCATCAGGAACCTTAATGTGGTCATTAGGTATAGAGACATATAAGTTATCACGCGGATTAACTACATACTTCGTTCCAAAAAATCCAAACACTTCGTGATTGCGTCCCTCGAAAACATCTTCCAGTGTAAAATTGGCTCCAGGACAAGCATCATCCTTGATAACAAAAATGTCATCAGGGATGTAAGTTTTGGGCCATTTCACTTCGAAGTTTCTTGTAAACCTTGCCCACATTTGTTCACGGTATTTTTCATGAAATTGACTCATGACATTGTTGTAACAAGTGTTCTTTTCCTCTTGAGACATTGTTTTGTTTGATTTGTATGCTTCTTAAGTGGTTGTTAAACTAAGGATTTTATCTAGTGATAAAGAATATGATTATAACCAGAACTATTTACATCATACAGTTATTTAATTTTATCAATTTTTTATTAATAGCTCGTGATGATGTCATTGTAGTAACTAAAGCACTTGATTTTTTTGATTCCGTATTTGTCTATTATTCCCTGACACATATTGCAAGGCTTTACATTATCATTTGGTGTTATTCTTACTAAAATTAGTTTACATTTTGTGATATTCTTTTTATTATAACAATTGATTATACAATCCTGTTCTGCGTGAATTGAATATTTACAAGCCTCATAAAAGACAATACTTGCTTAAAGTACCGATGTTTCCAGAGTGCTTGTTGTGACCTCTAGCAATAATTTTGTTACGATTAACGAGAACGGCTCCGTATTTTGAAGAAACGGGACTTTTCTGAGCTTCCAACAATGCTTGTTCAATAAAGTAGTGCAACATAAACTTTGATATAATTTAGTATATATTAATATATATTAAATGTATTATATTGGATATTACTGGAATTTTGTAATATATTTATAAATTCAATTATTTCGTTTGATTTATTCAATACAAATATAGACCGAAAAGGCATAAATAAATGGATTAATCATATTAATAAAATAAATGGAAATAAAAATAAATGGAAAAAAATCCGGGACTATTTTGGTATCTGAAGAGGATTTTTCGGATTTGTCTAAATATAAATGGCATATCAATACCGCAGGATATGCATACAAAATTAATGATGGAAAAAACCAATTAATGCATAGATATATTATGAAACCATCTGATGATATGGTTGTTGATCACAAAAATGGAAATAGATTAGATAATAGACAAAAAAATTTAAGTATATGTACGACGCAAAAAAACTGTGAAAATAAAAAAATATCTAAATCAAAAACAAGTAGTAAATATTTAGGAGTATTTTATAATAAAAATAACAAAAAATATCATGTCACATGTACTCATGATAAAAAAACATATAGTCTTGGCTATTATAATGATGAAAATACTGCCGCAAAAATTAGAGATATATATATTGTTCAAAATAATTTGGATCACATGGTATTGAATTTTCCTGATAAAAAAGAAGAATATTTAAAAAGTGATACTGTTGAGTCGAACAAAAAGAAAGTAAATAAATTGGGTTACTATGGTATAACATATAACAAAAGAGATAAGAAATACATAACTAGTATTAAAATTAAAGATAAAAAGACTTACATATCAAGTTCAAATACAATAACTGAAGCAGCCAAAACACATGATAAATATATTGTTAATAATAATATTCCAGGAAGAAAATTAAATTTTCCTATGGATTATCCTAATTATGATCCAAAAAAATGTGTCATCAAAACATTTTACAAAGAAATAGATGATAAAACAATAGTATTGAATAATGACATAATAATTGATAAAGAAGATTATGATAAAATTAAATATTATGTAATTTTTAAATCAAGTGCTAATTATCCTACATTTAAATTAAATGATAAGACGACGAATCTTAGCCGTCATTTACTCAACATAAATGATCCAAAAATATATGTGGATCACATTGATAGCAATACCTTGAATAATTGTAAATCGAATTTACGCCTATCCAATGCAATATTGAATGCTCAAAATAAAAGCAGTAGAAAAGATTCATCATCTAAGTATGTAGGAATTGCTAAATATAAAGGTGTTTACAATTGCGGAATAAAAAAAGATGGTAAAACTTTATTTACTGCATATAATAAGGAAGAAAATGTAGTTACAAAATTACGCGATGTATATATAATGAAATATTTAAAAGATGACCATTATAAATTAAATTTAGAATGGACCCACGAAGATAAAGAATTATGGATAAAAAAATTAGATGAATATATCGCCGAAGATCATACCGTTGTCATTAAATTATTTAATGAAAAATATGACGAATTAAAAAAATGGATTCAAGAACACAATATAATGCCAAAATTAAATTCTCAAGATAATACGGAACGACATTTAGCAGAGTGGTGTCACAATAAAAGAGTTTTAAAAAAAAATACTAAATTAAAAAAAGAAGAAATCGAACAATTAGAAAAAATTCCTGGATGGTATTGGGATAATTCTGAATTACAAAATAAATTTTTTGATAATAGAGTGGATGAATTAACAAAATGGGTTCAGGAAAATAATAAATTACCAAAAAGTAATTCTAAAAATAAAGATGACATTGAATATAAATTAGGTAATTGGTGTCATCATATTAGAAAAAATAAAAAGGCAGGAAAATTATCGGACAATGAAATATATAAATTAGAACAGGTATCTAATTGGTATTGGAGTAGATTTGAAAATGAATAATAATTGTCAGTATAAATAATCAGTGTATGGATTCGATGTATTAGAAGTCTCACGGAACGGCGCAAAGGATGGTGGGAAGCATCGCACACCACCTAGGACTGTGGCCATGCATGATGGATAAAACCAAAAATTCTCTATATGTTTCCCTTTTGTGTTCTTATATTTGATCCTTTGTGATTCGATAAATAGGACTATTAATACAGCGACGAATATTATAATTAAAATTATCGTTAACATCTTATATATTATATATTGATATATATCACATACATAAATTATAAATTAAATTACAAATATTATTAAACACTATTAACTTGTTCAAATAATGGATGCGGTAATAGTGATTTAAACCATCGAACATTTTCATTTTCTTCATATGGATAACACCGCATTCCATTAAACGCATCACTCACACAATTCGTATAGTAAAAGTGCTCTACCTGTTGATTATTACTGCAATTCATACACCCTCCTCTTCGTGCAACACTTACCAAAATTATCAATACAGCGGCGAGTATTATTAACAAAATTATTGCTAACATCTTATATATATTGTATATTAATATATATCAATGACACATAAAATATAAAATAAATTAAGCTAAATCAGATATGGTATATTTGTGAGTGTCGTAATAGTAATATGGATAGCATCTAGTTACATTGCCAAATCCATTTATGCAATTAGGATAATAAAAATGTTCTGCCATTTTATTATTTACGTAGTTCATATAATTAGCCTTTCGTAATACATTTAATAAAATAATCAATACAGTAGCGAATACTACTAATAAAATTAATGTTAGCATCTTATATATTGTATATTGATATATATGATACAAATATAAAATATAAAATTGACGTTAAATCGACAAATTTAAAGGATACTTTAATAATAAGTAATAACACAAACAAATAAAACAATTATGGAAATCAAATCAAGTGGAAAAAAAGAAAGTATTATTTTAGTTTCACCCGAGGATTATGAAGAATTATCTAAGTTTAAATGGTTCATCAATAATGGAGGTTATGCTCATGGAAACTGTGATGGCAAAATGTATAAAATGCATAGATTTATTATGAAACCTTCTGATAATTATGTTGTAGATCATATAAATGGAAATAAATTAGATAATAGAAAGATAAATTTAAGAATAACATCCACTCAAAAAAATAATGAAAATAAAAGAAAAATACAATCAAAATTACCGAGTAGCGACTATTTAGGTGTTTGCAAAATAAAAAATAATAATAAATATCATGCTGTGTGTAAATATGATGGAAAAACGTATAATTTAGGTAATTACAATGACGAAAAAACTGCAGCAGAAATGCGTGATACATACATAGTTCAAAATAAATTAGATCATATGACATTAAATTTTCCTGATAAAAAAGAAAAATATTTAAAAAGCGACGTAATTAAACCATCCAAAAAACAAGAAAATAAATGCGGTTATTATGGTATAACATATAATAAAAAAAATAATAAATATACAACCAAAATCAAAATTAATAAAAAAACGATACACATCGCAACTTCGAATACAATGATTGAAGCGGCTAAAGCGTATGATAAATATATTGTTGATAATAATATACCAAGAAAGGAATTAAATTTTGTTGAAGATCATCCAAATTATAACCCGAATTGTGTTATAAAAACCAATTGTATAGAAATAAATGATAAGTCAGTGGATATAGGTAATGATGTAATAATTGACAAAGAAAATTATGATAAAATTAAATATCATACTGTGTGTACAGGATCTCGTTATCCAAAAATTCTAATAAACAATAAAACTATAATTCTAAGTAGATATATATTAAATGTATATAAAGGAAGTTCTAAAATATTTGTTGACCATATCGATGGAAATCCTAAAAATAATTCGGCTGTTAATTTAAGATTAAGCGATTGTAAGAAAAATGCTCAAAATAAGCTCAAGACGAAGAATAAATTATCATCATCGAACTTTGTGGGAATAGATAAACATAAAGGTATATATCATTGCGGTATTACAAAAAATGGTAAAACACTATTTAACGCATATAACAAAGATGAAAATGTAGTTACTAGATTGCGTGATATGTACATAATTAAATATTTAAAAGATGATCATTATAAATTAAATTTAGAATGGACAGAACATGATAAAAAAAAGTGGGAATATACATTAGATGATTATTTAGCCGAAAATCATACTAAAAATATTAAATCTTTTGATGAACATTACAATGATTTAAAAGAATGGGTCGAAAAATACAATAAAATACCAAGTAAAAAACCTGTTACTGATGTACTCGAACGAAAACTTGGCGACTGGTGTCAACGAAAAAGAAATCAACATAAAAATGGAACTATAGCTGATAATGAAAAAAACTTATTAGAACAAATATCTTTTTGGTATTGGAATAAAAATGATGACAATAGTTGTCATAATATATTTTTTAATGCAAGACTTAACGAATTAAAGAATTGGGTTGGAGAACATAATAAATTACCTAGAATTAAAACGACAGATCTTATTGAAAAAAAACTTGGTGGTTGGTGTAGTGGGCAACGGAAACAAAAACAGATTAATAAATTATCAGAAAGTGAGATTGATAAGTTAGAACAAGTTCCTCATTGGTATTGGAGTAGATTTTGATGATTAGTCATTGTTTTAGATTACGTTACCAATAGTAAACATAAGGAAAAAGATTTTGATAGTATTGACGGTACGGATAGTAGTAGAAGGGGGCACTTCTTACTACATTTCCAGGACCAACTACATCATTGGGATAGTACCAGAACCCTTCAACCGTATTACCATTTCCGTACATCATCCCTTTATTCATGTTCGCATATATAACTAATAGCACCGCAGCTAATATTATTAACAATATTATTGTTAGCATTTCTATATAAATATATTTAACATTATATTTTTATTTCATACAATTTATAAAAAAATTTAAACAAGTTTGAATTCTTTGACTGCATCATGGAACTTATCACTTGGTGGCAAGACAACAACCGTTAAGCTATTATCTGCAATTTTCGTCGTGTTACCTGTATCGATAAAATGTTTCGCTTCCGGAATTTCTTTAATAATTTTTCTGAGTTGTTCCTCTGATGCTTTCAATACAACGGTAGTGGGGTTATAAGACCACTTCATATAAGTCATATATAATTCTGAAACTGGATGGTTTTCATAACCAGATCTGACAATTTCGTCCGTAATAATCCTGGTTGCATGAGAAATTTGGCTTGCGATCTTTCCTTTTTCCATATGCAAATCGTTGTTGATAACAAAATACATTACAAATTCATTTTTATTTGACATGATTATCTAAAATATATTTAACAAACAGTAATTTAATTAATTGTCTTTTATTAATTGGTTAAACAACTAATTAATATAATCAATTTTTTTATTAATTTTTTACATGTTTAATTAAACGATTTACCACAACCACATCCACCCTTTTTATTAGGATTATTAAATACAAGTCCCGATGTCATATTATTTTCTGATACATCTATTTTCGTTCCTGCAAGATATAATAAAGAATGTGAATCAATATAAAAATTTTGTTTAATATTTGTATTTATATTTGTATTTATATTTGTATTTATATTTGTAAGTGTATCGATGGTGATAACTTCATCAAATTTATTTATTTTATTTGTAAAATTAAAATCATAAACAAATCCATTGCAACCTCCACTCTTGACACTGAGTAACAATTTATCATTCGGATTAGTATTTTTTCCTAAGATATTACTAATAAAATATTTCGCGGAACTCGATAATGTAACAAGTTGCTTGCCGGCTAAACTCATTTGTATATAATATAATATACATAATGTTTTATATCATATTTTATACTATATTTTCTACGGACTTGGGGTGACAAGGCTACCATTTAATGACAATGGGACCAAAAAATAAATACCTTCTATAAATCTTTAGTCTATTTATTTCAGGATCATTTTTAAGCATATCATAGCACGTATCCAATGAATACTTATAATTATTTCCATCATGTTCACCAACAGAAGATTCATCGTCACCCATTGTCGCTGTAATATATCCACGAAACCATCCCATAATTCTTTTATTAATTACTACACTATTGAATCCCTTTTCACCTGCGTGTACTATCCTTTTTTTAATTGATGAATGCATTGATTTACACATTAAATCGATTTCTTTTTCTCTTCTCTTTTTTCCTTCGACTGTTGTTGATTGTAAGGAACTTATAAAGTCTTTATTGAATGTTTTTTCCATATTACTTTATTTAATTTTAATTGACCAATATCATGATAGTATTTAATGTAATAATTATTAACTTCAATTTTTATAAACATTAAAAAAATATAATGTTTTGTAATAAAAAAATAGATTATTCGATTTCAATCATTTTAGTTTGTTTTTCGATCTTTGTTTTCCCATTTTGTTTGGTATCAATTTCGATTTCTTCAAGTTCAATCACAATAGATTGTTCACCTTTGAGAACTTTGTTCATATCGTTTTCTTTAAGAGCGAAAGTTGTATTCCTAATATTACTTTGAGCGAGGCAAATAATTGATGCAATATGATGACTACTGACTTTGAATTGAACTCCGGGGAGAAAAATTAACTCGTTGTCCACTGGATTAACTGAGTATTTACTAATCTTTCTACCTGTTTTACTTTTAATGACGAAGACCATACCACGTTTGTTATTAATGAGTTCTGTTGCACTTGAGTATTCAGTTGAACCCATACTGAATGTATTCCAACTAATTACATTTCCTACTGCATAGTTTACAGGATCAAATTGCATGTCAACTGCTCTGTAGACTTCACCTTCATGTGGAGGCATAACATCGATTGCTTGATACAAAGATCCGATGAATGGTTTCCAAATATCAGCTTCTTTACTGTTCCAGTTGTTAATAACTTTATTGACTTGTTGGAAAATTGCAAAATTACCGGTATAGAGATTCAGGGCAATAATATGACGAGGTTGCAGTCTTTGACCATTCGGTAAAACATCACCTTCTGATGCAAGAATTTTAACGAGGTTTACTTTGCTTTCCCACAAAATATGTTCTAGTTGATGCTTGTTATCAGTGTGTTGACCATTATGATTGTTGTTGTTATCAAAAACTTTATTATTCTTTAGCCTATCAATGAAACCCAACAATGATTGTTCGATTTTACCTTCGCTTCTCAATGAACTGAGAACATTGTCTTTGACTTTCATCATAAAACCATCACTCATTTTGACAAGTTGGTTATTCATATTGGATGCTTGATCTGAACCAGTAATCAATAGTTGTGGTGCTCCTGCCGAAAGATTTGTAAGCATTTTATTTTGTACATTTGATTTTGCAACAGTATTAACCCTTGAAAGCATCAGTGCAGTTTGTTCATTCAATGGTTGTGATGTTTCCGTAAGGAGATTGTGATTTGAGTTTAGGAATTGCATCCAAAACATTGGACTGACTCCGTAATCATCACCTTTAGTGACATCAGCGTTCATTCTCATGAGTGCTGTTGCCAATTGGTTGTTGCCGTTCAACAAAGCTTTTGTCAACAGAGTTTCGCCTTGTCCGAAATCAATTCCTGTAATTTCATTGTATTCATAAGTACCGAGTGATTGACCGTATTTCACAAGGATTTGTGAACATGCTTCTCTGAGCGGCGCTGAATCTATGTAAAGAATTTTTTCAAGGGAAACAGCCAATTTGTTTGTGAAAAACTCTTCGAAAATTGCTTCATTTCCATTAATTTTCGAATAATATTTTGGTGTACGTCCTTCATCGTTAGCTTCATCCAGTAGTTCAATACATTCAGGAATTGACAATAGGTATCTAACAGTATTAATATGACCTTGTTTAATAGCAATATGGAGAACATTATTGCTTCCGACGAGTGTTTTGGCTTTGATATCTGCTCCTAATTCGTAAAGTGCTTTGAGAGATGCTGTTCTTCCATAAAATGCTGCCAAATGAATTGGAGTTGCTCCAGCAATAATTTGATTGTCATTGGCTGTTCTATATTCTAGATCATTATCGAAAGAACCAAATTTGTGACAGACTTTCATTGTCTCTACTTTATCGAGTTCAGTGCACGCAAAAATAGGACAGAAACCATCAATTTCGGCATATTGTGTTAGAATTTTTCTCAATTCATCTTCAGTCTTGTATGTTTTCAAAAACATTTCAAGAATTTTAACTTGCCCGGTTCTGCAGGCGATGAGAACAGGATTGTCACGCTCTTTGTTGTAAACATTGAGACTGGCACCCGCTTCGAGCAAAATTTCTACAATAGTTGTGTTACCTTTTTGGCAAGCTGTTACAAGAGGACCATCTCCTTTGAAGTTACCGATGTTTGGATCTGCTCCGTTGAAAATAAGTTCACTAACGATATCAATGTGTTTGTTGCAGCTTGCAATCCATAAGCATGTAGTACCCTTGTTATTCTGGAAGTTGATCATATTTTTACTGTATTTCATTAGAGTTGTAAACATTGTTTGCTGTCCTTTTTCACACGCAATAAATAGTGGCCACGTGATCTCCTTAGTGTGATCAGTTTCATCTTCAATATCAATAACTTCATTTGGATCCATTTTATTGGAACTCATGAGAAGATCAACAATTCTGACATGTTCTGAAGTTGGTTTTGCGAAAATGTGAACGAATGGTTTGAAAGAAATTGTTTCGACTGTATCTATTTTTTCAGCAACAATGTCGTAAATACCTTTGCTGATGGCTGTTTCGATGCTAATATCTTTTTGACTGTTGACACTCAACCACGTAATTGCTTCATTAACAGGACAGTCATCCATCATATCATCCGTGATCATAGCCATATTGTTTTTGACTAAGTAACGAGCTACGCGGAAACATTTGTTGGACAGAGTCGATCTGAACATAGTTTGTGGATCTTTGTATGATTTTGCACCATGTTTTACGAGGAGGTCAACGGTATCGGAATAACCATGCAGAATGGCCATGTCGAGTGCAGTGTAACCGTCTTTATTTGTTTCGTTGATATTCATTTGGTTCAATGAAAGGAGCTTCTCGACAACTTTGTATCTTCCAATACTGCTCGCCACAATAAGTGGGTTAGAGCGTGTGGGATTTTTGTATGAATCGCTTGAAAAGTTTACCCCCGAATTAACTTGTTCGTCAATCCATTCGATAACTTTTGGCGTTTTATATGAACCAAAAACATCATACATTCCTTTTGCCTTTGCTATATCTTTATCAGATTTTGCTCCATATTTCTCGAGAAGTTTTGAAGTACTCGTACGACCACATAATTTGGCCATATCGAGTGCTGTAAAACCATCTTTGTTAGTTTCATTAATAGGAATTTCGTTTAAGGAAAGTATTTTTTCAACAACTTTGTATTTTCCGACTGAACTTGCTACAATCAATGGGTTCTTACTTTTATCTGAATCATCATAAAAATTACCAGAATTAACTTTATCATTAATCAGTTCGATTATTTTGCTTGTTTTATATGTTTTCTTTGTCTTATTTGAATTAATTTTTTTATAAAATCCAAACATATCATAAAATTCCTTGGTTTTTGTTTTGTCTTTGTATGACGATCTACAACGACGAGTTTTACACTTATTGTAAACATCCCATGGTTTTTTATACATAGGAGTCACACCAGCATTAGACACTCCTTGAATGAAATACGATGATTGGTATGCGGACCCTTGCTTATTCCCAATACCTAAACTGTTCGCATCGATTCCGGAAGACTTGGTGGCAAATTTACCCTCAAATTTCATATCAGTAAGTTTCTGTTGGTTGATTACACCACCAGTTTTAAAAGTATTAATCAATTCGATAAGTTTTTCAAGTCGGTTAATACTCGGAGAATCACTTTTAAGTCTCACAATAATTGATTTACTGCGACGTTCCAGTAGATCACAGTGAATTTGTTTATCAATGGAAATACCTTTGGAAGAATCGGTATCCTTTGACAAGACCATAAGTTCGGAAGCTATTTCATCGATGAGATAAGAATACCATGAATTTTCCAGTTCATCTGCTTCTTCCAAACTAACCGGTTCGACGGAATCAACTTTGATAGTAAATTCCTCTTCACCATTAACACTGATTTTGTACATCATATCTTTTTTCTCAACAGGATTCATATGCTTCGTCAAATTAATCCAATACTTACCGTTTTCACCTGAAATGATAGGGGCAGAAGAGTCTGTTGTTTTGATTTCGAGGGGAATGACTGATGCCTTCATAACAACATCCAAGATACTGTTAATCTTGCTCGACAAACTATCAAAATCTTCTGTTGGATCCGCGAATCTGTATGCACCTTCGGATGTACCGATCATACGAATGTCATTGAGTAATTTAGAATCATGATTTTGTCCAAATCCGATGGTATGAACAGTAAAATCTTTGCTCGTGATGGCTTTAATTTCATTTTTGAATGGTTGAACTGCTTGATGTGCAGACCCGTCTTGTCCATCTGTCATGAGAACAATAATAATGGAACTAATTAATGGATCATCCTTGTATGTCTTGCAAACATTACCGATTTCTGTAAATGCTGACCGGAATACAGTACCTCCCATATTTTGACTGAATGTATCAACGATATTACAATAATATTGTTCTGATTGATTCCGATCGATGAATACTGTACTTGCCTTGTCGTCATACGGAACAATATTTGTAATAAGATGAGGATTTTTGTATGTCATGTCAATAACTCTTTTGAGTGAGTATTGAACTTGTTTGATCGGGGAATTACTCATACTACCACTCTTATCGATAGCCACGATCAACAATGTTTTGAATTGTTTAATGTTCGGATTTTGAATGGTAAGACGTCCGATAGTTGATTGAACTGCACCGTGCTTGTTGTTACTATTCGGCATATATCTAATTTTTGCTTCCCATCCATTAGATACAAGGATAGCATTTTGTTCATGTTTTTTCTTAGTAAATTTAATATTCTCTTTGTTTTTAATGGACTCCAAAATATAAGCCAAATTGATTTGTTTTTTAGCACCGACAGGATCAAAGTTTGTCAGATCACCATTACACAGAGGGCATTTCGTTGCATGATTCTCTTTAATGGTGATTACTGTACCGCGACTAATTGCGCATCCGCAACATGGCATAACAATAGGATCTTCAATTAGATCTAGTGTGATAGGATCTTGCAAATCGTCATAATTAATCTCGCCAATTTCAGAATCACTATTGGAATCAGAATCTGTATCGATTTTATCATCGATTTTGCTATCCTTATCATCGACTTCGTACCCATCGGGTCGAGCAATATGAGGAATATCGTGAATATCGGGAATAGTCATTCTAGGCTGAAATACGGTACTTTTAACGGGTAATAATATACGTCTCGGGGTTTATTTTTACGATACTTCATGCAGTTTATTCCTTCAATTTTTTTATATAAATAAATAAATAAATAAAAAAATAGGGGTATTACTTTTGGAAAGCTTTCATCATATTATCATTTGATAATTTAAGTTTTTTGTTCTCCTGGACTAAATCATTATTTTCATTTCTGAGTAATACATTCACTGTATGCAAATCCGATATCTTAATAATATTTTCATCATTCTCATCACGTAATCTTTTGTTATTTTTTTTAAGGATAACTATTTCACTTCTATAACCTTCGGCTTGATCAGTCAGGATGCTACGTTGCTCATCACATTGTTTATTTTTATCTTCTAAATTTCTAATCTTAGCATGTAAATCATTATTGGCAGTTACAAACGGATTTTTGTGATCACTGAATAACAAAATAATTTCTTTATTTTGTGATTTGATTGCAAGATCCCATGGTGTTTTCCCAGTACGATTTTTATGGTTGACATTCATATCTACTTCAAGAAGAAATTTTATAATTTGCACATTTTCAGAGAGAACGGCAGCATGTAATAAATTATTTCCACTATAATCCCTGAAATCATGTAGTTTCATTGGATCGTTTGTATAATTATAAAATGATCTCAATTGCGCAAGATTACCATTAGCTACATCTCTGAATGCATCCTCGTAATTGGAATACGAATGTGGTTTATATCCATTCCCAGAATTATATGTTGTGCTGGGATTGGTAGGATTTTGATTGGTATCTGAAAAAATAGTAAATATCCGACTCATTGTTGTTTGTTGTGTGATTATTTATTGTTTTACTATTATTATTCAGGTAAATAACGAACCAATTTAAATTTCAATTATTTTATAACATAATTATCTTTGATATTGTTTATATATACATATTTTCAGGTATGTTCTTATCAAAATATACCGACTGAAAATTTTCATGTGCAACCAAATTAATATATACATTATTAGTTATATTGTTTTGTTGTTTACCAATATTGTTTATTGTTCCATTATTTATTGATACATTATTTTTAATTTGTTCTTTTAAATCACTAATTTGTTGCGCAAATTCTTTTTTCTGTTGTAAGTTTTCTATTTTTAATGCATTTATTTCATTTAATAATTTTTGATACATATTTTCTTTTTCATTTATATCATTCATTTTCACACTACATCTATTATTCAAATGCCTGTTTAGTGATGACACTTGTGAAAATGTTTTATTACAATAGTTGCATTGTTTATCATTATTTTGATTATTTAGCTCATTTTTTTTATTAATTAAATCATCCGGTACACATTCGGTATTTATCGGTGCGGTAGTACAGGAAAATTTTCTTATCAAATGATGTTCATAATTATATTTTTTTGTGAAAATTTTGTGACACTTATTACATTTATATTCAACCATATTATTTAGTATATTATATTATTATATATTTATATATAATTTTGGGGCATTTTTGTGGCGCCGTAGAAATTAAAATCATCAAGGTGATATACATTTGTGTAAATTATATAGAGTGAAAATATAAAAATTTTATCGATGATATTCAATGTTTATGATTTACAACTGTAATTCCAACATATTTTCATCATTTAATTTAAGTAATCTTCTCGTCTCTTCAGGTATCTTCCGATTGTTATAAAGAATTAATTTGATTTCTTTTTTAGTTTGTTCTATTATTTTATCTTCATCCTTTCTACTTAAAAAATTACCAAATCTTTTTAGTGTTGATTCATCTAATTTACCTTGTAATTCTTCGAATTTTTCAACTAAATAATCGCTTTTATCTTCATACAAATCCTGTAGAACACTATCTCTAGCCATCAATTTCCAATCAATTCCATCATACTTCATAATATATGTATCTTTAATGTTACTTATATATATATTGTGATTTTCCGGTCTATTTTTATCAAAATGAACTAGTTCAACAAAATTTTCAACAGATCTAAATCCTTTATTAAGTAACTTTTTCATTTGATCATTAGTGATGAAGGATAAGTCTTCTTTTCCATGCGCGACTAGATTAATATGTACATTATTAGTTATATTGTTTTGTTGTTTATCTATATTATTTATGGTTCCATTATTTGTATTTGTCGTACAATTCTCATTATTTATTTTATTAATAATTTTATTATTTTCTTTTTTTAATTCATCAATTTGATTTTGTTGTGCTTGATTTTTATTTTCTAGTTCATTGATTTTTTTAAGTAAATTTTGATATATGTTTTCCTTTTCGTTTATATCATTTGTTTTGATACTACAACGGCCATTCAAATGCCTGTTCAGTGATGACACTTGAGAAAATATTTTACGGCAATAATTGCACTGTTTATCATTCTGTTGTCCGACTGTTTCATTTTTAATATTTATTAATTTATCCGGTACACATCCGGTATTTTTTGGTATGGATATGCAAGGATTTTTTTTATTAATATGGGTAACATAATTTGATTTTTTATCGAATATTTTGTTACACTTATCACATTTATATTCAACCATTCGAATATTACTATATATAATACATATAATAAATAACTTTATATGGCTTAATATTTTTAAGCTATATTATTAAATATAAGCTCAATTTAATTGCGTGGTGACATTTTAAAAGTGAGCTTTTTTGGTACAGTTAAGCTTTTATAAATGAGGGAGGGAGGGGTGGAAAAAACCATACAAAAAAATTCATAAATAAATTTTTATCAGTAACATTTATGTTTTAAAATGATTTTGATAACAATTCATAATTAAATTATATGATGCAAATTTAACTAAATATAAATAAAAATTAAGATGAATTATGTCTTATTGATCAAATGAATTGTATGTGTTAAATTAATGATGATATGTTATTTATTGTCATTGTTTTACATAAATATCACTATTTATTTGGGTAGAACATCATATTTGTTGTTATTGTTTTACAAAAATACAGGATCATTAACTATTCTATCAATGATCATAATTCTACTTCTAATGCGCTCAATTGTTTGTTTGATAGCCATTTCAGATCCATCTGGATATGTCTTAAAGAACGTCACATATGTTATAAGATCTTCTTCAGTTTTATAACCCAAACCCATCACTTTAATCAAAGACAGTATTTCAGATGATCCCACAGTGTATTTTCCTAAAAGTCTAGACCAATTATTATACAAATATGATCGTGTGATATCTTTAGAATCTTTATTTGAAAGTAGGATACGGATGAATGAAATAATATCCTGATTTCTAATTAAATCTGAAAATATAAGTTCTATACTTCTTTTAATTAAACTATGATTTTTAACATTACCGATACCGACCATGAGTGGATCCTTCAGTTGTGAATTGGTAGTATTTTTAAGCATGTCAATCATATTATTATAATCGGTTTCATCACTATTTTTTCCAACGGCCTTAAGAACAATATATTTTTTAGAAATCCAATTATTTGGATCACCTGAATGGAACAAATTTAAAGCATGTTGGATTATTTTATGATTGTCATAACGGACAAGCATATTTAAGGCAAGTTCACGTAAATCAGTATCATTAACATCCTCGTTTGGTTTATGGTCCCAAGTTAATTCATCAATTATTTTACTCAAATTATGACATTCGGCTGTAATTCTACCTTTAATTTCATGTGCAACATCATTGTTTCCTTCAATTAAATCATCCAGAGTATTGAAATGTGTCGTTAGTACATTTACTAAACTATAATTTTTCATACTTACTAAATCAAGAGAATTTACTATTCCGAATGGCACATCAAAACCTTGATATCCTGAAAATGCCAAAGAAAAATTATCATCCAATGCATATGTTAGTGCATTAGTTCCTGTTTGAGGAATAAGTAATTTAAAGTCTGGTATTATTGTTTCATATTGTGTTCTATAAAATGCTGTTCTATCAATATTTGCAAATAATGTATTCGCGTATGATGAATATGAATTTGTATGAACAAGTTCTGGAAGAACAAATACATCTTCTTGTTTATCCAACACAATCATTTTCTTTTCGAGACCATTCAATGTTATAAATGTTAATTCAATAGGGATAGTCCATAAAGTATTAACTTTGTTGTTTTTACCTTGCTTCAAAAATATCTCTTGAGAACAATGTAATACTGTTCCATCGAAATATATCTTAACAACGGGATAACCAGTTTGTTTTGTCCAACAACTCATTAAATCGCGTATTTGGTTTTTATTCTGGTCATTTTTACTATTCAGGACTGTGTCAAATGCATTCCATAAATCTGTTGATTCGGTATTTTTGTATTCATTCAAGTGCATATACAATCTCATTCCTTTTTGGAATGTTTCTTCTCCTAAATAATTGACTAAAAATTTTACCAGACATGATCCCTTTGAATATGAAATGGCATCAAATATATTTTGTATTTCGTTTGTTTTCTTAACACTCACTTCAATAGGATGAGATGATTCGAGACTATCTAATTCAAGTGCTGACACGTATTCTTGTTCGATGAATTTATTCCATATTTTCCATTCAGGATATAATTCATCCGTTACACGCCATCCATAATAAGTTGCCATCGATTCGTTTAACCAAAGATAAGTCCACCATTCCATTGTAACTAAATTACCAAACCATTGATGTGCAATCTCGTGTTCTATTACCATGACAATATCTTGTTTTTCATTCAAATCAGTGTCATTATCGACATATAATAGACATTCTCTGAATGTAATCAAACCCCAATTTTCCATCGCACCTGCACTAAAATCTGGTATAGCCACTAAATCAAGTTTACTAAGAGGGTAATCTATATCGAACCATTTAATATACCATTCCAAACCCCTGACTGCTGCATCTAATGCGAAATGCATTTTATTTTTATTTCCTTTTGTTCCGTAAATTCTAATAGTTTTACTATCAAAATTGTTAATGCGCTTTGTATGTCCTTCGATATATTCCAAGTCACCCACAACAAATGCCAACAAATAAGTTGACATCTTTGGTGTTCTTTGAAAAAATACAGTTTTTGTTCCCTTATTTTCGTCAACCAGGGTATTACTCGGACTGTTATTTGAAAGAATAGTAAAATTTTTATCGGCTGTAATAATAACATCAAATGTTGCCTTAAAATTGGGTTCATCGAAGCAGGGTAATGCTTGTCGTGCATCTGTAGATTCAAATTGTGTTGTAGCTAGATATTTTTTAGTCCTTGTTCCTGTTACTTCATCAACTTCTTCATAAGCACTTCGATAAAATCCTGACATGTTATCATTTAAAATGCCTTTATATTCAATAGAAATAGTATGAACACCTGGATTAATAATATGACCATTTTGTCTTTGGATAATAATTATTTCGTTCTCTTTATCTTCAACATATGTTGCATCTTCGTTGTTAATATGAAGTCCTCTATTGTTAATAGTTAGATTTTTGCTATTCAATGCAAATGATCTAACTGGAGAAGTAAATACGACATTCATTACGACAACACCATTAAATGTGGAATCAGTTAAATTAGGCATAACATGGACTGTATAGTGTGTCGGAAAAATATCCTTGGATAATCTGTTATCAACTAATAGTGACATAGGAGTGATATTATTGATTTACTTATTCGATAATAGTATCCTTAATCCATTATTTATTAACAGAATTTATTATCAATTTTTTATTAAATAAAAATTGATACTAAACATATATTACATTGTATATTGATATTTTGCATATTATACTTGTTAGACAATTGAAAAAGAATCAAAATGAGATTCTATGAACTTTTGGTTCTGTTGTTAACACTAATCGGAGTTACATGTGCAAATAATGATAGGGTACAAACTTACAGACTAGAACATGTGTTTATCCACGATCCGACAGACACTATAAATACAAACATAAATAATATAATACAATTGGATGTTAGACCCAATAAAAATAACAACAATAATGTAATTAATCTTTTGAGTGATAAAATTACAGGAAATGGTATCGATCCATCAGACAAACAAACTGTATTGAATTTAGCAGCCATGGCACGAAATGCGTATGTACATCCTAATTCAACAGATTTTTATCCAATTGATGGATGGAATAAAACTGATAATTTCGGATGGAATAGTAATACTACAAGAGGATATGTATATTTATCACAAACTAATAAAGAAATTGTAATTGTATTCAAAGGAACCAATGTAATGGGAGAAACAAGTAATAATGATAAATTTAACGACAATATGATGTTCTCTTGTTGCTGTGGGTTTTCTTCAGATCCTGTCTGTTCTTGTAATATGGGTAATATGGGTAATATGGGTAATATGGGTAATATTGCTAATGTATGTTCTCAGACTTGTTTAGAAAAAAGTGCATTTAATGAACCTTCTTACATATTAATCGGAATGGATATATACAAAACTGTAAAATCTATGTATCCAAATTCAATAATTAATCTTTCAGGACATAGTTTAGGAGGTGCTATCGCTTCTACTATTGCTGTTTATAACGATGATAATAATATAGCAGTTACTTTTGGATCTCCTCCTGGACTGAGATATGTAAAAAGATTTATGGATCCTCAAAATATTACAAATATTTATAATTATGGTTCTAATAATGATCCTATATTTCAGGGTACTTGTAATGGACCCGTTTCTACATGTTATTATGGAGGCTATTTGATTGAAACTAAATGTCAACTGGGTTACAAATGTACATATACCAGTTCAGGATATGAAAATATTAGACATCATCGTATTGAAAATATGATAAAGGATATGGAAAAATTACCTACAGTACCTTTGTGTCAAAACGATCAAAGTTTGTGTAAAGATTGCACTGATTGGACATTTGTGGAATAATAAAAATAATAAATATAATACAATATTGGCGATCAAATTATATGTTCCCATTCTGTCCATAAAAAATCACCGTTATTGAAGTATTCTCTATAGTAAAAATAATCTGGATATTCATTTATAGTTTTTCTTTTATGGATTTTATAACATTGTTCGCATAATTTATAATCATATTTTGTTAATGCTAATTCCCTCGGTAAATTAACGAACTGTATTTTATCTTCATAATAATTAAATCCATGGGATGAAATCAACACCTGTGCACATGTATCGTCGATTGATAACATATATTCTCTGGGCAATAACTTTATCTTAAATTTACGTATAAATTTTATAGGATTTTTTTTACACAGAGAACATTGAGGAATAAATATTTCATTATTCCTCTTTTTTCTCCATTTACACATGCACTGTTTTGTTTATAATCTATCAAAACAAATTATTTTGATACAGGAAGTTAAACATAATATATTATTCACATTTGTCTATGCGGATATATATTCAACATTTTATTAATTTAATAAAATAAATATAAATAAAAATTATTAACAGTGATTTGTTCTACTTAAATACAAATATGTTAGATACATATACAATGCAACAACTACAAATACAAAGTAATTTACTATTTTTTTGGATGATTCATTTTTCTTAACATGTTTTGTTAGCAAAGTGACTTCATTTCTGAGTTCTTTATTTTGTTCTACAAGAGATGTATTCTGTTTTTTAACAGACTCGTTAATAAGAGAATTTTTTAGTTGATATTTGTTTACTTGGTATGATGTTATCAATTTGACTATTTTCATTGCATTTTGCAAATCGTTATAATTAATTACATCTAATACAGATTCGCCATTCTTGTTTTTAATATCAAAATCTACATCATATAAATTAGAAATTTTAACCATCATATCATATTTATTTTTACGAGTTAGTAAGTGTAAAATAGTGTCATTTCCATCACAGTAATCTTTTAGCGAAATATTCTCGCAAAATTTAGGATTGTTTATCATATATTCGAACACATCGCATTTATCCAACGAGTTGAATTCGTGATCTTCTTTTACTTGAGCACTTTTAATTTGTTCTCTGTCATCATTAGACAAATGAGATGGATCAGTAACAAATGCTACATAACATACATTATCGTAATATTTTTTTTCTATATTTTTGTAATATGTATTCAAAAGTTCACATGTCAATGAAAAATCTCTTTTCGTAACATACTTATTTTTATTATCAAGAATATATTCGTTGTATAATGAATATACAGATCTAAATTTATTTGCATTTACTGTCAGTATTTGAAATATATCTTTAGCTAATTGATCAATTGTTTCTGTGTTGCTTAATGAACTCATTTTATTTTGTTGTTATGTCGTAATTTTGTTTATTTATTCTTTATTTATTTGTTTTATTCCCAAAATTATATTAAATCAATTTTTCTATATTGTTTATAATATTATAATAATCGAGTTGTTATTCCTCTGTATTGCATCATTTGATGATACATTAAATTATCTGTTGTATGTGCAGAAAACATTGTTGCTTCTATAAGATTTAATTTTATTTTTTCAATATATAATTTTATTATCGAAAATAAGAAATCAATTGTATTGTCATCTGCATCATAATTTCCATATTTTACTCTGGCATGTAAATTTACTGGATGGTTTGCAATTTCTACATTAGTTCTTCTATTTAATATAATTTTTGTATTTAACAAAGTAATGTATTTCACGAAATCCCACAATAATTGTATTATTTTATTTAAAATATTAATCGATAATATATTTTGTGTATCATGTATTTTATTGTTCACGTTATTCACATTATTTGTATTATTAATATTATTTTTATTTATTATGTGTGAAACGGTCGGGGCAAATCCATTAAATATTTCATCAATCAATATAATATATTTACTTGCCATCTCACCCATATTATTTTCTGTAGATGATTTTTTTCCGTGGAGTATAATATCAAGAACAAATACATAATCAATCATCGCATTTAATGGATCATCCATACTGATTAATGACGATAATAATATTGTATTTGGTTCTATTATTGGAACACAATACTGAACATAGTTTGCCGATATTTTATTTCTCAATATGTCATATAAATGTAATATCTTTGGTTTATTTTCGGTTGTTTCTCCAATCAAATCAATAATCATAGTTTTAAAAATATTTATATCATTAATTTGTAATTTAATATTAGTAATGGATTCGATAAATCTCGGTACTATCAACTCAGCCATACGCATTATTGTATCTGTTAATTTTTTTTGTATATCTCCTGTCAATTCATGATCTAATCTATCACTAACCATATTAATTATTATCTCACCAATATTTTGATCATTTTCCATTATATTTTTAATTTTATTATTCAAAGCATATTTTAATGTTGGTTTTGCATCAAAATATTGTACAATTACATGTTCCATGTGTTCGGCAAACATATCATTTTTTTCAAGTAACATTGCGACTTCATTTGCAATTTGTGATAATATTGTATTTAAACCAGTCGGATTCGTTCCATGTATTAAATTAATTTCGTCTATTGTATTATAAGATGTTGACGTAGATGCTAAAAATACAATACGCTCATCGACATATTTTTGTAAACTGTGTTTAATTTCAGATAAGTCATAATTATTATTATTGTTTCTTAATATATCACTGATTAATTGAAACATACCATTTACAAAATCTCTATTTCTAGTTGAAATAGGATCACGAAATTGATTTAAAATAGCATGTAATTCAATAGTAATTTGTTCTTGTACATGAGAATTTATTATTTTAACTTGCTTTTGTACTTCGCTATTTATAGTACTTACAATGTATGTATTGTATGATTTAATATCCATTGGAAATTAAATTATTATATTGTATTAGTATCTTAATATACATAATGAAAAAAATTGATTAAAATAATACATACATTTCATTAAAAAAATGATGTATCTATATTACAAAAGTCATTACACGACATCTGACGAAAATATAAAAATATTATTAATGTTAAGATTTGATTCTCAACGATTTACTCGCACGGCATCAGTCTTGTTTAAACAATATAAATTATTCAATGACACCCTTATTGCGAATTCTCCTCGACAATTTCTTCGATTGGATTGCATGAATCCGGTAAAATCGATAAAACCGTTATTAAATCCTGTGGTAAAAACACCAATTGATGTTATGAAAACACACCAATTTATTAATTCTCTCCTCGATAATAAAAATATTTTATTATATAATGGAGTCCGCCATAGTTTATATAATATTTTAAGTATTTTTCCGGAAAATATAATAACAATGCCTTCTGATGCTTATCCCATTTATCAACATATTGCTAAAAATCACAATATGATTATAAACAATGTTAAGACATTGGACATTAATCAACACAATTTTGATTATGTTGATCGTCTAATAAAATCGAGTAATGAGGCAAAATCGGATATAATTTTATTACCGATACCCTTCCATCCGCACGGATATAATGTTACAGAACAGGATATTGATCAATTAATTAATTGGTTAAAAGAAAAATCATCACGAATTATAATTGTTGACAGAGTTTACAGTTATGATAATAAAAATAATAAAAATTATAATGATCATGATTTAATAAAACTGTTAACAAATACAGATCAAGTATTTGTATGTGAATCATTTTCTAAATCATTATTGTCACCAAATGTTCTTGGTATGACATATGCACCGACTCGTTTTACGGAATTAGATAAAATTATCTACGAATTAAATTTAGATTCAATACATAAAACTTTATATAATACACATTTTGCAGCCGAGCAACCGAACTTATTTAAAACACGTTGGGATAAAATAGGTGATACATTAACAAAACTATTTCCTCAACATGTATCAAGATGGAGAAAACCAGAAAATGGTTATATGTCTGTATTTCCGGTTTCCTTCAATGAATTATTGGATAAAGGTATTTTAGCAGTTCCATCACAAGTTTTTTCAAATAATTCCGATAGTGATGTTTTTGATTTGAGTAAATTGTCTGAATCTAAACATTCGATAATTACATGTTTATATGATAATGATACAGAACGAAAAAAATATTATGTAACATTTACGTCTAATTTTTGTAAAGGTTATGACAAATACTCGCGAACATATGATAAATCATCAATGCCTGAATCTACATTTAATGATAAATTTTTTTTAACATCGCAATCGGATGTTAAAGTTGGGATTGCAAAAAATGCAAAGCATGCAGTGCCGATGATATGTATGGAATATAATGTTCCGTATCATATCCCAATTAAAAAGAATATAAATGGATTTACATATATTGAATCGACAAAAATTAATGTTGACAATGTGTACACAGTTGAAGCGGATTTAATGAGTATAAAATTTTCAACAGTAGAAGACATATATGCAGCATCCATTGCAGATACAAAAGTAAATAATTTAAAAGAATACAATGAATTAATTCCTCGAACTATTTCATTTTTACCAGTTTCTAAAGGGTGTCAGGCAAAATGTCCTTTTTGTTTTTCACACGGTTCTATCTCTGATGATCAAGAACAGAAAAAGTTATCACCACAAATTATTGAGGTGCTTCTCCAAGAATCGTTTAAAAGAGGTGCTGAACGTGCTGTAATTACTGGTGGAGGCGAACCAATGATGTTACCATTTGATAAATTATGTAATTTAATTAAGCAGTGTAATAACTATTTTAAAACTGTTGTAATGATTACAAATGGTTATGCTCTCGGTAAATTAGATTCCGCATATATGTTACATGATTTACAAAAATTGCAAGAAAATGGTTTAACTGTTTTGTCGGTATCAAGACATGGATACAATGATGTAATTAATAAAAAAATAATGTATCTTGATACTAAGTCTGATAAAATAGGTAATATATTCAAGACGCATAGTAATATGTTTGATAAAATGAGATTGAGATGGGTATGTGTTTTGCAAAAGAATGGTGTAGATTCTGAAGAAACATTAAATAAATATTTAAATTGGGTTGTTGAAAACGGTGGAGCAAGTGAAGTCTGTTTCAAAGAATTGTATGTTTCAACAAGTATTGAATCAGTTTACCATGATACGAAGAGTAATCAATGGAGTCGGGAAAACCAAATACCTCTCAGTCTTTTGACTAATTATCTCGAAAAACATGGAGGAAAAATAATTAATAAATTACCGTGGGGATCACCTATTTATGAACTGGATTATAATGGAAAGAAGTTAAAAATAGCTGCATATACTGAACCTAATGTTTACTGGGAACGTTCTAAAGGCATTTGTCGGAGTTGGAATATTATGTCTGATGGAAAATGTTATGCATCATTGGAGGATAAAAATAGTTTAATTAATTAATCAATTTCTAAATATATTTACTTATTATAATAAATAGTAATTATGCACAAAAATGATAAAATAGAAGAAACTCCAATTGAAGATTTAATGCGTGAGCACGGTATTTTGAACAGAATATTATTAATTTATGAAGAATTTATAAGAAGAGAAAAAATCAATCACAATCCGACATCGGAACGAGACGATTTTTATATGATAAATTATGCTGCACAAATTGTAAGAAAATTTATAGAAGATCATCATGAGAAAACGGAAGAGAAATATGTATTCCCATATCTGTTAAAAATAAATAAACACACTAATTTAATCAATGAACTTCTTGAACAACACAAATTGGGACGCACTATTACTGATAAAATATTAGAATTATCAAAAAGTGGTTCAGATAGTACCAATAAAAATACCAATAACAATACTAATAAAAAAAAGTTATGTGTATATCTTCACGCATTTATTTATATGTATAGATTTCATGAATCCAGAGAAGATACCATAATTTTTGTAGAATTTAGGGATAATATGACACCTAATCAATATAAGAAATATGGAGAAATATTTGAAGAAGAAGAAAAAAAACAATTCGGCAAACAAGGCATTGAAAAAATACTTACAATTATAGAAAATATAGAAAAATACTTTGATATATATGATCTTAATAAAATTACTGATATAACAATAAATAAAATTAAATAACTTAAATAACTTAGTGTTCTTTGATAATCATATTAATAATTCTTTCTTGTCCATCAACTTCAACAATCAATTTACTTTCACGAAAATCTAATTTCATCCTATAAAACATAATTGCGGGTAATCCCAACAATACATATGAGGCCGAAGGATTTTGTGGACTTGTATTTAGTACAATAAAATTCATTGGTAAAACAACATCATTATTATTTTTATCGGTAAATTTTGTTTCAATATATGGTATTGTCCCTAGTTTCTCACCGGAGCCAATTCCAGAAACTATACCTTTGAATCGTGTATCAACGTATGATTCCAAACCTAATTTTTGAATATGATCTACTGTAATAACATTTGTTTGGGCTCCTGTGTCGATTATACAAGTCACTTCTTTATCAGCAAGTTTCATTCTAACAATAACAGAACAATGACTATAAATCAATGGTTCAATAGAATTTTCTGCCATAGCCCATAAATTATTTATGAATTCATTTTCATTTTGAACAATTTCGACACCTTGTGTTTTTTTATCATTGTTTAAATTATTTAAATTATCTTTTTTTTGTTTGTCATTTGGATTATTATTGGCATCTTCTTCTATTAATTGTTGGATGATCAACTCGTTTAATTGTTCTTGTTCTTGTTCATTGAGTCCTTCAGTTACATCCATTATATTGATTTAATTGAATAATTAGTTTGTGATTAATAATAAACTTTATTATTAACCATATATGAAATAATATTTAACTTCAATTTTTATTTAATTTAATTAAATTTAGATGTATGTAACTCTGAAGGGAACAATTGTAGTATTACCAGTGCCAGTGCCAGTTCCAGCGTCTGACAACAATAAATTACCAACAGCTATATTAATGCCAGAAGAATTATCAATAGGATTTGATTGCCATGGAATGTCTATATATAAGAAGCCATTTTTTTGATCATAAAAATATGTAAACAAGGCAGTTTTATCATCAGATGCACTACCTGTAGGAGGAACACCCGGAGTATTGAAAAATAGCAAATCAGTATTTGCTGGAATAACAAGAGGACCCGATTGACCGTTTTGTCCGACTGCACCTGATTTATTGAAAAAAAATGGATTATATAAGACAGGATTAAAACTTGTGAGTGAATCTGCGAGTGCTTCAACTGTTAATATAGTTTGGGGTTTGCTAAACATACAATTCATATCTACTTGGAATATTCTAGAAGCATTGTAACTATAACCCTTTATTCCGTGTGTTAAAGTAGGTTCTCCTCCTATCAAACCTTTTGGAACGATGAATTTTTTGATTTGTGTGCCTTGGAATATTGGTGTGCTTGGTACGAAACAACAATTTTTTGACATTTTATTTATATTTTATTTATACTGTATTATTCGAAAAAAGATATCAATGGGGAGAGAAGTAAAAATAAATAAATTTAATCTTCAAATCCATCCATTTCGAATGATGAATCAGATTTTGTATCATCGTTCTCTTGAACTTCTACAGATTTTGTCGATTCTGTTGATTTTGGAAAAATAGTTACTGTTGGTTGTTCCATTTGAATCGATTGAATAGTTTGATTGTGATCATTAGTATTAATAATGACAGAATCAACACTTCCGATGTGTTGGATAGATTCATCTAATTCATTTGATTCAGTTATATCACTTAGTTTTTTAGAATTTTCAGCATGGGGTCTATAATCAGAACTAAGATATGATTGAGTTAATATATCTGATTGGGATAAAGGTGGCAATATTGACTCGTTTGTGATAAAATTAGTCTTAGGTAAAACCATTGACTGAGCCAATTGTGGTTGTTCTAGTTGTACTGTTTGATTTGCTTGTAGTTGAACAGATTGAAATAATTGAGGAAAAATAAGATGAGCTGATTGATTAACTTTTTTTGGTTTTAAATTACATACAACGGGAACATGTTTATAAAGTACTTGAGATGGTTTCTTACTTTCGTTTGTTTTTGCCGCATATGGATTAGACTCGTTGTATCCGACAACCCATTTAATTTCTTCTTCAATATTACTAATAAATTTATCGAAAGCTAATGAAGATGGTTCAATTTCAACAAATGCTTCGTCGACATTTTTTGCGAAGAATCCGACATTGACATTCTTTTCAACATCATAAAACATATACATATCATATAATAGAACACCGCCATATATTTCATGTAATGCGAATTTTTCTGTTTTGATGAATGATTCTCTACCATCATTCATTTTATAGAAATTAACTTTTATATTGGGATCGAATGTATATAATGGATCTAATAATTTTCTTGGTTGACGATAAAGTGGTGCTTCAATTACTACCTTGTATTTATCATAATAGTATTTACCAATCATTTTATATAATCCACTGATATAAGTAAACGAACATTGAATTGGAAGTTTAAAATTAAAAACTGTCGGAACAACGAAACCGTATTCTTGTATTTGTGATAGTAGAGTTATTTTTCGCAACATAAATTCATCATAATCATTTCTATTTTTGTATTCACCTTGCCCAATTAGTCCATCGATGTCTTGTTGATTTTGGACGAATTGATCCATAAAATTTCCTTTGGACATATCAGCACCCATATAGTTTATTTGTGTATTATATATACTATCTATATTTGGGATAAAAATAAATTATTTTACAATTCAAATATCAATTTTATTTTAATATTATGAATATATTGAAATTAATTATTTTAAGAAATTTATTTCTATGGTTATCAATAATCACATAAATTTATTATATAGTTTTTTTATATCAATATATTAGTATAAAGTCATACAAAACATAATGGCATCAATAAATGAACAATTTAATCCGAATTTATTAACGTATGTTACAATTTATAATACTTCTTCGTGGAATCCAAGTGTATATTATAAAAATGGCGAAAATTTCGAACCATTTCCACTCTTGGCAAATAATATAAACAAATCGTATAATCCGGTTTATGACATTATTACAATTCATCGTGTAAATTTTGAACCAGCAAATCTAATAATGTTTGTGGATGATATAAGTCACGAATTTGATGCAACACAAATACACGGTTTAAAAAATGGTTTCAGTATTTCTGGTGAAGCACAGTTTTCTCTACACGATGGTCTTCATTTTTTAATATATAATAATGGTTCTAAACTATTGTCAATACGTCAAGGTCATGAAGTAGGTTTTGATAATGATGGCAATGTGAACGTTTTTTCTGTAGCTAGAGACGAAAAAACACGATTAGTTGTCAATTCATCAAAGGTACAAAGTTGGGTTCCTGATATGAATGCTAAACATTCCCATCGTGAAATAAATTTTCCGGTTACTATAATAAATAGTTCAAATTGGAATCCACAAATACTCGATGTAGCTATAATCGAGGACAAAACTGAAACTGAAACGTTAGAACACCACATTGTTACCAGAAATGAATATAAAGATGTTACTCCATATTTTCCTGCCCTACACGCGACAGTCCCTGTCGAATTTCCTGTAAAAACACATCGCGGAGAAATAATTGCTCATAAGTATGTTATAGAAAATTTCAAGGGTTTAAAAATAAAATTTACTGACCATATACCAAAACCTGATTTGTATACAGGTAACAATATAAATGAAGAAAATAAAAATCGTGAAAGTTTGTTATTACCGCCTTCAGGGTTACCACCTTCTACTTTGATAGAAAATGGAACAGCAGAATTTTCATTACAAAATGGACGAGTTTTTTATATACACAATGATGAACCCAAAATGTTAAAAATTACTCAATATAATTCAGTATTTGATGTCGCAAACGAATTACATGAAAGAAGCAATCTTACACAAGGGTGGGTACCTGATATTAACGCAACATTATCTCCATTGGCGAAAGATAATTTATGCAAGAGAGCACAAATTGTTACCATATATAATACATCAAGTTGGATATTAGATGTTGCATCGCCTTCAATTAATAATACACAAAATTATAGAAGCGCACATATAATTAATTTACCATTTGGACCTGTTCAAACACTTGTATCATCATTCAAAATTAGATTCAGTGACTGTTTAACATTTAATAAAAATAAATATATAGCAAACTCATGCGAATTTTTGTTATCAAACGGTTTGAATTTTAATGTTTACGATTTGGGTGAGCATATTTGTGTTGAACAAATAGAATCAGGTATTGTTTCATGCTGGGTTCCAGATTTATTTGCTAAAAAATTTGTATAATTAGTTTGTTTATTATTTATTTTGTGTTATTCAATTCAATAAAAATATGGTACGAAATCTTTTCCTCCCATATATTTTCTTAAAACTTCTGGAATAATAATACCCGTATCTGTTTGATATTGCTCCAATATTACACAAATTGTTCTAGTATTTGCACACAATGTGGAATTCAATATATGCACATATTTACCGTATTTATTTTTTATATTTAGTCTTCTTGAAAAAAAATCTGTACAATTACTACAAGAAACTAATTCCTTATATTTTTGTGCTCCAACAAAATATCCTTCCAAATCATATTTAATTGAAGCAGAATTATTTAATGCTCCTGATACAATTGTTACAACACGATAAGATATATTTAATGAATCATAAAATTCCTTTGCATTGTTTATCATATGTTCTAACATTTCTGGACTCTTATCGGGTTCCGCAAGACACAATTGTTCTATTTTTTCAAATTGATGAACTCTAAAAATTCCGCTATCATGATCATGTCGACCAGTTTCTTTCCTATAACATGTTGATATTCCAGCAAATTTGACAGGCAAATCTTGTTTACCATTCACAGGAAATTGTTTGTTCGCATAATAACCTGTGAGTGGCTGTTCTGATGTCGCTATCATATATTTAAATGTATCTTTATCACTATATATTTTATACAATGTATCATCATAATCTTCCTGTTGACAAAGAGAACCCATAACATCAGGATTCATAAAATGTGGTGTATAACATAGTGTGTATTCCCTTTCTTCCAAAAAATCCATTGCGTACATTAACAACGCCATATTTAATTTCACACCGAATCCCTTCAAAAAATATCCCCTATTGCCAGCGATTTTTGAACCCGTTTCCATATCAATAATGCCCAATCTTTGTGCTATTGCAACATGTGTTAAAGAATAATTATTTGATTCTTTTGAATTATTATCCTTTACACAAACAATAGCATTATTATCTTCGTTGTTATCAATTGGTACATTTTCATGAAGTGTGTTTCCTAACTGATTAATCAATTTATCACGTTTTTCCAATAAATCTGATGGTATTTCCTTAACTTTTCCATCAATAAATTTTGACAATCCGATATAATCAGATTTCATAAATTTTAAATAATCAAAATACTCTCCAATATTTTGTATTTTATTATCTTTAACTAAAAGGTAGAGACTATCAAAATGAACATCTAAAAGTGTAGATGTATCAGAATCTGTATATTTTTTACCATCTTCTGCATTCTTGACAAATCCAGAAACTATTTTTTTTAATCTATTGCAAATTGATACGAAATATTCATTTTTGACACGGTCTTCATCTAGTTCAATAATTGTGTCGACAATTTTAGGATCCTTGAACCGTTTGATTTGGTTCTCTTTGACAAATTCACTATTTGCTTTAATGAATTTAATATCCATGTTATATTATAAATTTACTCGATTATTAAATTACTGACTAATAAACATATTAATTTTGTTATTTTGATTTCAATTTTTTAAAAAAATGAATTGTAGTTTTGTTATGTAGATTCACATATAATTAGATATAATTAAATGTAATAAAAAAATAATCATAATATATCAAAATTTATTAAAAAAAGTAATTAGGCGTCCATATGGATATTCTTTGTAACGATCACAATTAACGGATAAAATCTGTTTTATGTACACATTCGGTATACAGTTAGCTCCGTAAAATGCACCGAATAGTGGGCCACCAATACAACAATTAGTGTCCGTATCTCCACCATATGATGCAATATTCGCCATAAAATTAATAAATTCAGACCCATTATTTATATTGGGATTTTGATCACAATTCGAGTCAAGTGTTTTAATAAATTCTTTTATCACGATAGGAAAAGTCACACCTATATATCCCATATATGTACCTGGATTATCCAATTCGATTGTATAATCACATAATGTTATTTTTTTAGAATTATTTAAAATATTTTGAAGTGTTTCCTTGACAATATGAGATTCACTACTATTTTCATTTAAAATATTAATAATTATTTGTTTTGCTAATTTATTACTTTCAGTATTTTCTTTTAAATGAATTAATTTTTTTAATATCAAGCAATATACTGAAACAATTATTTTACATTCTTTTTCTGAATGAGTCATTTTACAGTCGTTAGTTGCTGCCATAATTAATTCATTAAATGACTTATTATGGTAATAATATAATAAAGGCCAAATTCTCATCAAACACCCATTACTAAGACTTGATTCGTTATGTTTTTTGACATTTTTTAAAATATCATCCAACTTTTTGGCACCATCAAATGCTGATCGTGTCGCATTCCCGATATCGAATGGATCACTATTAACCCACTTTATGTAATTTTTAGCTACAATTTCTGGATCATATAAATTATTTTTTTCATTTTTAATTGCATGTGCCATCGCCAAAGCTAACTCGCTGTCATCAGTAGCTTGTCCGGGTGTTAAACCAAATGGACCACCGCCAAGTAAACCAAATCGTTGATAATTGTCATTTTTTAATAACTTTTTTACAGAGTCACAAGATTCAAATTCATATCTGGATCCATACGCATCACCGATGTAACCACCATAAATTACGCCCAAAAGTTTATTCGATACATTTAACAAATTTCTTGTATTTGCCAAATTTTTAATATTTGTGTGTAGTCCTCGTTGAAGCATGGTTTATAATATTTTACTATGTTTTATAATGTTTTATAATAACACAAATTATATTAATAAACAAATTATAATGAATTAATGAATAAATTAGTTCATATATTCATTCAATTTTTTTTAAATTCTATTTAATTTATGGAAATGTGGAATTAGTTTGCATTGTCGAATTACTCGGATTTCCTGAATTTCCATTGGGGATTATATTATATTTCCTTAGTACTAAAACAATTACGAGAGCAATAATACCAAAAATAACTAAACAAATGAAGGTCATAATTAGTTTATCTGTCGCCATTCTTCTCATTATTGATCTCAAAATCCGAGTTGCTCTATTAATATTATTATCAACAACTTCGACACCATTATTTATCCTATTTAATTGTTTTCCTTGTCCTTCTAAATCTTTGAGAGTCGTTGTACCGATATCAATTGTTGTATCAACTATATTTTTAGAATTCGCTAATGAATTCAATGATTTTTTTTGAATTTCTTCAGCATGACCCAAAATTTCAATAGTTGTCATATTATTGATATTCTGTTGTATTAACTCAACTTCATCTAAGGCTTTAATATCATCATCAATATCTATTAATACACTATTACAATCAGACAATTTTATATTATATCCTGTTCTTAATCCAGTCGGTAATTCCCTTAATTCAATTGAAATACTCCTAATTATGATATTAATTCTATTTCTTTTTTCTTTTATTTTATTTAAATTTAATTTTCCATTTGACTCAATTAGTTTCTCAATTTCTATAATCAGTAAATCGAATTCATTAAAATAATCATCTGTAGTATCACTCATTTGACTAAAATAATTTGAATTATATAAAACAAACTAATAAATTAATATGTTAATTTATTAGGCTATTCATTGTAATTCACAATAATTAATGACATCATACAATAAATAACAAAATCAACTTTTATATTTAATTTATATTTATTCTCGCAATTTAATTCGTCTAATCAATTCTGATGTTGAAATATTATTACTTTTTTCATACGGTGTAATCATTAATCTATCAGCATTAATGATTTGACCATAATATTTTCTCATTTTCTCTACATCAAAATCATCACCGTGAGCTGTAAAATCAAACTCGTGTTCATCAAGGAATTGTAATGTTTCAACAAGTGGTGCGGGAATGCTCATTACTTCATCTGCAAGTTTGGAAGCTCTAACTGTCATGACTCTTTCCTCAAATGTCATTACAGGAACTCTTTTGTAAGAAGCACAGTCTTCATCAGATGTTAGACCAACAACAATGTAAATGGGTTCATCGAATTTTGCTCGAACTTTTTCAATAAATCTCATATGACCGTAATGGAACATGTCTGCAACCATATTACAAAAAACAACTTTCTTACCTTCCTTCATTCCTTATATTTAAATATTCAAATATTATTTCAATATAGTGTTTTATTTGTTTATTTGTTTATTTGTTTATTTGTTTATTTGTTTATTTGTTAATTTGTTTATTTGTTAATTGTAATTGGTATAGACATATTACTTCAATTTTTGTAAAAATAAATCAAAAAATTGAATAAAATACCTAAACGTATAAATATTAAATTAATTAATTACTAAATCACGGTTTAAAAGAATGACAGACATAGAAATTACAAAAAGATTTACTCGTTTCCCACCCGAACCTAATGGATATTTACATTTGGGACATTTAAAAGCGATGACATTTGATTTTGAACTTCATGAAGATTGTGATTGTACTTTGAGAATGGACGACACAAATCCTGAGGCAGAAAAACAGGAGTATGTTGATGCAATAGTTGAAGATGTAAATTGGTTGGGATATAAATATAGTAAATTAACGTATACATCTGACTACTTTGATCTCTTATATGAGTGCGCACTTCAGTTAATTAAACAAAATGATGCATATGTTGATTTTACTCCCGCAGAAACAATTAAAGATATGAGACATAATGGTATTGAATCAGAATTTCGAATTAAATCTACTGAATGGAATTTAGAAGAATTTACCAAAATGGTTAACGGTTATTATGATGAAAATGTATGTGTTCTTCGTTTAAAGATTGACATGCAGAATAATAATCATTCATTACGAGATCCCATTGCGTATAGAATTAAAAAAACACCCCACTATCGCACAGGAACAAAGTACTGTATTTATCCTAGTTACGACTATTCGCATGGATTAGTTGATGCTCTCGAGAATGTAACTGATTCATATTGCACGATGGAATTTTTTGTAAGACGTGAACAGTATTATTGGCCTGTTGATCGTCTTGAAGAATTTTTAAAAAATATGGGGAAGAAAAAGGCTGTAGTAAGAGAATTCGGAAGATTAAATATAGAGAGTGTTGTACTATCAAAACGTAAAATAATACCACTTGTTGAGAATAAAATTATTGATGGTTTTGATGACCCTCGTTTATATACAATCAGAGGTTTGAGACGAAGAGGATTTACATCAGAAATACTGAAAAATATTGTCCGACATGTTACGGATAGTGGTATTAACTCACATGAAACACTTATTAGTAAGGGTATGATAGAACATGAATTAAGAACATATTTTGATAAAATATGTAATCGTGTTTTTGCGGTCATGAATCCTGTAGAATTAATTAATATTGATTGTACAGAAGACTATAAAAGAGAATGCATCCATCCGAATCATCCTACAAATACTAATATGGGTCATCATCTTACATATGCTACAAAAAACAATTATATTGAAGCTTCTGATTTCAGAGAAGTAGATTCACCGGATTATTATAGACTTGCACCAAATAAAATTATTAGATTGAGATATGCGGATTTTATAAAACATTTAGATCACAAAACTGATGAAAATACTCTTAAGATTACGGTCTGTGACATTGTTCCAGATAAACCAAAAAAAATAAAGGGTATTATTCATTGGGTTAGTTCAGAATCTCCTAAAGCAATTTTTGAAGTATATGATACATTGTATAATGATGATGGTACCATTAATAATAATTCAAAAAAATATACACACAATGGTTATATAGAAAAATACATATTGGATATGATAATTACTGATAATGAAAAAATAAATACTGTGTTCCAGTTTGAGAGATTAGGTTATTTTAAA
>Ga0182016_10000455_pt1 | contig 51181 bp, 58 predicted proteins | sample 712S2MmetaG_FD_120491 | JGI IMG/M metagenome (GOLD analysis project Ga0182016, IMG submission 120491) | Permafrost microbial communities from Stordalen Mire, Sweden - 712S2M metaG | ecosystem: Environmental > Terrestrial > Soil > Wetlands > Permafrost | place: Sweden: Stordalen | collected...
GCTCATCCAGAATCCCACGTACTACCGTAAAGCGCCGCGTGATTCCGGTGAGATCTACCATCCTCTCTAGGATACGCCAAAACACTTAAATATGGAAATGTTATTTTGTTACGAGCCCTTAGGGTTTGACGCGCGCAATACACGACAGGCCGGGAGGCCTGTCCTGCTAGCGGCCGGTGTGCAGATTATTGTGGATGGCGTACAGCGCCAGTTCCAGGCGGTCGGAAACGCCCAGCTTATCGAAGATGTTGTGCAGATGATTTTTCACCGTCTGCTCGCTGATGAACATCTTTTCGGCCATTTCCTTGTTCTTGAAACCCTGCGCCACCAGGGCCACGATTTCGCGTTCGCGCTGGCTGAGCGGGCTGCGCTCGCGCTCCCGGCTGACGGTGGGAGCCGACGAAGGCAGCGGCGGCGCGTCCTCGTTGGCCACGAACTGGCGAATCACCGCCGCCGTGGTGTGGGAATCCAGCCAGATTTCTCCCGCGTGCACCTTGCGAATGCTCTTAATCAGCATGTCCGTGGCGGTCTGCTTGAGAACGATGCCCGAGGTGCCCAGCTTCATCGCCTGCACGAACTCGTTCTTGTCGTCCGACGCGGTGAGCACAATCACGCGCGTCTTGCCCCGCGCCGTCTGAATGCGCTGCAAGGTAGCCAATCCGTCCAGGCCCGGCATTTTCAGGTCGAGCAGCAGGATGTCCGGCTCATGTTGCTGCAGCACTTCGAGCACCTGGCGCCCGTCCTGCGCCTGCGCCACGACTTGGAAGTCGTCCTCCAGAGCCAGCAGCTTGCACAGTCCGTCGCGGAAAATAGGATGATCGTCGGCGACCACGATCCGTATTTTCGAGATGACGGGAGGCGCCTCGGACGGGGTCCCCGCGATGATGCCGTTATTCTCTGACATACACTTTCCGCTGGAACCATTGTACGGTCCTGTTACTACCAAGTCAATTCGTTTTAGGGTAATTCCCTGTAATGAATTCGGAGGAGCGACTCCTTTTCCGCCAGCTTCCGCTACAATAAGGTATGGCCCGAGGTTGGGAAAGCAAGTCGGTCGAATCTCAGACTGAGGCTGCCGAAGCCAATCGTTCCGCCGTAAGGGTCCGCAAGACCGCCCCGGCGGAGTCGCTCGAGTTGGTCCGAAAGAGAGAAAGCCTTCTCCTTTCGCGAACCAGAGTCACCAGGGAATTGGAGGCCGCTCAGAATCCCCGCTACCGGACGCTGCTGGAAAAGTCCCTGCGGGAGCTGAACGCGCAACTAGCCGCAGCCGGCGGCCACTAGAACCTGGAAGCACAGGCGGCTTGTCCGCAATTGTCCGCTGGAGCGGGGTGAAGGCCGCGCCTCCGGCGAGGAGGGGTAGCGTCGCTATGCGCCTCTATCGTGACGCTCCGCGCCCCCCTGGAACCGAGAAGTCCCGTGGGCGCTAACTCTTACGAGGTAGAGAATGGACGACCTTACCGGGGCGCAGGACAGGGACTTTCTGGCCCACCTGACGGATGGCGGCAGGCGTCAGCCACGCCAAGATCATCTGCTTGCCGTATCGCTGGCGGCCGGAAGGATGTCCGAAAAAGTTGGTCTCGGGGCAGCAGGGGCCAGCATTGGGCTTTTGCACGATCTTGGCAAATATTCTCGGGATTTCCAGCAGTACCTGCGCCGCATGGCGCTCGATCAAGACCATCTTGCGGTTCAAGGTCGGCCTTTCGGTCCGATTACTGGACGGATACCGCCGATTTCTGTAAGCGCGCCATAGCGTCCCTACGCCAACATGGGCACTACGTCGAGTGGCCCGTGCTGGCCGGTCGTCTTGAGCGAGAACTGGGCCGGTACTCCGGCCGCACGAAGATTGACAGCCTTCGGAAGCGAGTCTCTGAAGCCTGCCTGTCCGCCTCGGGCCGCCCGTGAGGGGTCTTTGGCCTCACGGTTCCGACTGGCGGGGGCAAGACCCACGCCAGTCTGAGGTTTGCCTTAAATCACGCGGCGAAGTGGCGGATGGATCGCATCATCTACGTGAGTCCGTACACTTCCATCATCGAGCTGGAAAAACAGTTCGCACTCCTTAGGCGGGCACAGCGGTTCACGGTGGACGTCTTTCCGAATGTGATGGAAAAACTACAGCGGGCTGGGGCAGTTTACGAGGCCCAGAAGACCACCCGTGCTCCACGTGGAGGAGTATTGAGCACCCTAAACTCCACGAGATGAGGAGTTCGGATTCTTTTCGCGCCAGCCCCCACCGTCAACTTCACGCCGCTTAGTTTTCGGACGGTTTTTCGATCTTTTCGATCACATACACCGGCACGGGGCCCTTGCGGGGTTCCAATCGCAGCCCGAGCTGCTCGCTAAGAGCGGTAAAGATGGATGGGGCATCGGCGGGGGCAGGGGTCCCTTCCGGCGGACCCTGAACCGGCATTTCCGGTGTGAATTCCAACTTAAAATCGTACTGCTCGTCCGAACCGGTCGGACGTCAGCCAACCGGGTGCACCCACGATTTGATAATCGCGGACCTTGTATGCGAAGGTCAACAACTGCATTGCCGTCGTGTTTTGGGAGCGCATGCCCCCGCCGGCGCCAGGACCGATGCTCGAACCCTGCTGCCCAGGTCTCGATTTATGAATAGAAACCACCTCGTAGGTGTAAGCCGGCTGCGGCGGCAGGGCCTGCGCGCGTATCAGTCCAATCCCTACCGGCACGGCTATCGTCGCGATGCCCACGATGGCCAGTATCGATTTGCGCACGAACGTCAGGCGCGGCGCACCGCGCCAGGTCATAATCTCGCGAATCCGCTCCTTCAGATTGGAGCCCGTGATGCCCGAGGCACACGGCAACGGCCACTCGAGATAAGCCTTGCAGACGTTCACGATTCCCTCCGCATAGTCGCTTGGCCGACCGCCTCGGTTCAAGACGCTCTGGTCGCACGCCCGTTCGCGTTCCTCTACCAGCTTTGCCCCGATCCACCATACGACGGGGTAGAACCAGAACAGCGTCTCGACACACATGTGCAGAGCGGCCGTGAGGTTGTCGCGATTGCGCACATGGCAAAGTTCGTGGGCCAGAATCGCCTGCAGTTGTTCCGGTGTCAGGCTGTCTGCGATTCCTTCCGGTAGAAGCAGGATCGGGCGAAAGAGACCGAAAACTCCCGGCTCGATCATCGAACGCGACGAGAGGGCTGCCAGCGAGGCTTCCACCTGGAAAGGCTTCGCGCCTAGGGTCGCATCGCGGATCGCGCGCCAGCGCCGGTACCAACGGAATAACAACAGGACCGCTCCCGCTGCCCAGATCGTGCCCATCGCAAAGCGCCGGTACGACCGCGCCGCGGCGGGCGTTGCCGTCGGGAAGGTGGGCGCCGGAGCGAAGTATGTGGAGACCCGCACCACGGTGAGAGCGGGCAAAGCAGGCGCCGCGGTCGGCCTTGCGATTCCTCCGCCCAGGTTGACCAGCACGGAAAATGGAATCAGGAACTTGAGCGAAGCTGCCAGCCAAAGCCAGTACCGGAGCCGAGCCGAGTTCCGCCGCATGGCCATCGTGGTCAGCGCGACAACCGCCGCGAAAACCGTGGATTGCCAGAGGTGGTTTGCCAACTGGTTCATGAACTTGTCCCTCTACTTCTTCCGCTGCAGATTCCGGATCAGCTCTTCCGTCTCGCGAATGTCGGCGAGCGTAAGCTTGCCCGATTCGGCCAGGTGAGCCATCACGGGCTGCGTCCGGCCGCCGAACAGGCCCAACAGGTCGTCGATCAAGCGGCTGCTGGCGTCCCGCCGGGATACCACGGCTTCAAAGATGTGCGCGTTACCGATTTTCTTAACGCGCCGCACGGCGCCTTTTGCTTCCAGCCGGTATACGCAGGTCTGGATCGTGGTATAGGCCGGACGTTCCGCTTCCGGGAAGGCCTCTTGGACCTCTCGAATCGAAAGCCGCCCCTGGTTCCAGAGTGACTCCATGATATGGAGTTCCAGCTCGGTTAGCTTCGGCAGTTTCATTTGTATCTACTATGCAACAATGTTTTTCTACTTAGCAAGAGTTTTTGGACCTCACCGGAGCACTCGACTTCCCGGGCTTCCTTCCTCGACTTCCTTCTACCTTGTGACTTCCTCGGCTTCCTTGGCTTCCGGCCATTTACCTTCGTTAGCCCGGCCGCGCGCCGGCTTCTGCGCTATAAAGAAAGAGGAGGGCGCCGGCGGTGGTTGGCCGCCAACGCTGCGGAAGGGCGGAACGCTCATGAAGATCAAATACACGGGCAGGCAGGTGGAATTGGTACCGGCGCAACTCGCCAAACTGGAGACGCATTTCGTCAAGATCGGCAAGCTGCTGGACGGCAGGCGGGAATGCGAAGCCCACGTGGTACTCTCGCAGGAACGCCATTTGCATCAGGCGGAAGCCACGGTCCACTACTATAACCACGAACTGGTAGGGATCGGATCGGCCACGGACTTGTTTTCGGCGATTCACGCCGCGGCGGAAAAGCTGGAAAAGCAGGCCCTCAAAGCGGTCACCAAGTGGCGCGATAAAAAGCGGACGCCGCGCAAGGGCGCCCCGGCGGAGCAGGCGGCGGTGGAAGCGTCCGCGCCCAAAGCCGCACCGGAACCGGAGGTCGAGCGCCACATTTATCACTTTAACCAGCACAAGAAGCGCAAGCCCATGACCCTCGATGAGGCTTTGCTCCAAATCGAAAAGGGCGGCAATTACGTGGTATATCGCGACGCCGAGACAGACCGGCTCTCCGTGCTGCTGCGGCGCCCGGACGGCCATTTCGACCTGGTCGAGGCGTAAGCCGTCTTCATGCCGCGCGCCAGGAAGACCTCCGCGGCTTCGGGCCGCCGGCCGGAGTTGGTCATCATCACCGGTCTGAGCGGTTCCGGCAAAGGGTCCGTGTTGCGCGCGCTGGAGGACCTGGGATTCTACTCGGTGGACAATCTGCCGGTGGACCTGATTCCCAAGTTCGCCGAGCTGACGCGCGATAACACCAGCGTTCCGGCGGCCGCTCTGGTGGTGGATATTCGCGAAGGCGAGGGGCTGAAGCGTTTTCCCAAGATCTTCGCGGCCATAAAGAAGTCGCTCGCCGTGCAGTTGATTTTCCTGGAGGCGGACGACGCCGCCATCGTGCGCCGTTTCAGCGAGACCCGGCGTCCTCATCCGCTCGGCGCCAGCCGCTCCATCGCGCGCAGCATCGGGACCGAGCGGGCGCAACTGGCGGCCATCCGCGCCATGGCCGACCTGGTGATCAACACCTCGCAGTTCACCGTACATGAGCTGCGCGAATTCATTGGCGAGCGCTTCAGCGGCCGGCGCGACGGTTCCAGCCTGGCCATCTATGTGAACAGCTTCGGCTTTCGTAACGGCCTGCCTCCGGAAAGCGACCTGGTATTCGACGTCCGCTTTCTACCCAATCCGAACTACATACCGAAATTCAAACACCTGACCGGGCAGAATCCGGCGGTGGCCCGCTATATCCGCTCGTTTCCGCAGACGGTGGAATTCACCAAACGAATCACGGAACTGCTGCTCTACCTGCTGCCGCATTATATTCGCGAAGGCAAGAGTTATCTGACCATCAGTTTCGGCTGCACCGGTGGCCAGCACCGCTCCGTCATGATCGCCGAAGAGATCCACCGGAACCTGCGCGCGGCGGGCTTCAAGGTCAAGCTGCATCATCGGGACGCTGTGCAGGGGCAGGGATAACTGCTTCATGCTGAAGACGGCGTGCCTGGTGGCGGCGCTGGCGTTGGCTTGCCTGCTGGTGAGGGCGGCGCGGGTGGGCATTGCGGGAGACTACATCGATCCGGTGGGGAAGGTTGCCGCCGCGGACGAAGCGCGGTACGCGGATGGCGCGGTCCGCATGGCCCACGGCGAGGGGCCGGCGATCAACGAGCCGCCGTTTCTATACTGGCTGGCCGGAGCAAGCGCGCGCATCGGCGGAGTTTCGCGGCTGGCGTTGCGGGCGCCCGTCGCGCTGGCTTGCGCGCTGGCCTTGGCTCTGGCGTTTCTTTGGGCCGCCGAGCTGAATGGGCCGATCGCCGGCGTCTGCGCGGCCCTGCTGCTGGCGGGCAACCATTTGTGGCACGTGCTGGGCAGCATGTGCATGGCCGATGGCCTGGCGGCTGCGCTGCTGGTTGGGGCTCTCTATGCTTTGTTTTGGGACCCTACGCTGAAGTCAGCCGGCGCATTATGGGGTTTTGCGGGAGCGACCACTGCCGCCATTTTGACCAAGGGGCTGGCTGGCGCCATGCCGTTGGCAATTCTGGCCGTATATTGGCTGGCCGCGCGGCGGAACTGGCGGCCTTCGGCGGGGCGCGCCCTGCTGGCGGGCGCACTTGCGCTGGCGTTGGCCGCACCGTGGTTCGTCTACCAATGGTTGGCGCACGGGAAGTGGTTCCTGGCGGAGCACGCAGCGGGTATTCCGGGCTACGGCGCGGGAGAAAACCAAATCCTGTTCTACCTGGCCCGGATGTCGCTGCTCGATCCGATTCTGGTCGCGATTTCGCTTGCCGCGCTGCCGGCGCTGGCTCAAGCGCTGCGCCGGCGCGAACCGGCTGCCACGCTGCTGGCGGCGTGGCTGGCGGTGGGAGGTTCGGCGGCGCTGGTTTGGCAATCCCGCAACGTGGCGTATCTGCTGCCGATGATACCGGCGATGGCGATTCTGGCCGCTTCGTTCGGCCCCTTCGCGAAGGACCAGGCTGCGAGGCCGGGCTTGGTCCTGGCCATTGGGGCGCTGGTGGTCAAGGCACTGATGCCCTCGGCCCCATGGGGCATCTCGTTTACGGGAGCAGTGACGGAGCCGGATATTACAGCCTGTCAGATTCTAGAGATACAATTGTTGTACGACCGTCTACGAGAAATTCGTTGAGGACATGGGTGCTGCCGGAATCGTCACGACGGCTTACCATGGCCGGTTCTTTTGGGAAGGTCCCGCCGCCCGTTCCAATCAACAAAATGGCCCAACACTTCAGGACATCATCGGGAGAACCGCGGTTCCTCTTCAGTGGGATTCTCTGAATTCAAACTTCATCGTGTACCCCGTTGGCAACCCTACGGCAGGATGGAAGGATAACGTGGGCGATTCAGAATGCGAAGAAGTTGAACCGGACGCCTACAACGACGCCTACGCTGCCAAAACTCCCAAAGTTGGCGACGAAGAAGACGAGGATTGAAATATTTCGATCCCGCAATGCGGCATTCCTATTTCATGTGCAAGTCGATTCCGGTACTTGGTGTAGCGCCGCATGCTAAAGTTAGGCATGGAAATCGAAACGAAGACCATTTCTGCCCTTTGGACCAACCTGACGGGCCGAGAGAGAGTCCTAATGTTTCACCTTGGAAATGTTCCGATGGCACATCTTGCCTGGGCTGACTTAGATGATCGGCAAAGAGGAATCATCCTAACTGCCGGTAACATGTTCGGCCTGGACCATTCCAGACTGGCAGATCCCAGGTCGTTTGGTTAACAGGGCCGAATAACCAGGAGATGGCGGCCTTGAGATTCGTGCAGCAATCGTCCGTCACTGAAGACGATTCAACCTCAGCAAACCGCCGATGCGCTTCGCCCTACACCTGTCTCGTCACCTTAATCGCCTCGACCACGATCCGCTCCATCTCTTCAGCGCCCACCAGGGCTTTCAGGCCTTGCCCCACGGCCGGCTGGTTCCCGCCGTAGACTATTAAAGGAGAATCGTGTGACCGAACCGGAACCGGCGCCTCAGGCCGATTACAGCGAGGATGGCGTGGACCTGACGCTGATCCGCTGGATGCTGTCGCTGACACCGGCCGAGCGCCTGCAGTTCTTGCATCGTCACGTGAATGCGATTCTAACCATTCGGGAACTGAATGCCGCAAAGTGATCTCCCGGCGGCTTTGCGCGCGCTCAGCGAAGGCGGTGTCGAGTTTGTCGTGGTCGGCGGCCTGGCGGCCGTTCTAAACGGCGCTCCAGTGAATACGTTCGATCTCGACATCGTTCCCGCTCGAAACGAGGAGAACATTTCGAGACTTCTGCGCGTGCTCGATGGGCTCGACGCCGTTTACCGGATGCAGCGAGAAAGGCGGCTCAAGCCCAATGCCAGCCATCTGAGCTCGCCGGGCCATCACAATCTGATTACCAATTGCGGCCCCCTGGACGTGCTGGGAACAATCGGCCGGGGACTGGGCTATGAGGATCTGCTGCCCCACACCACTGAGATGGAAGTCGGCGGGGGAGTGCGAGTTCAGGTCCTCGATCTGGCGATGATTGTCGCGCTGAAGGAAGAACTCGCGGGCGAAAAGGATCTCGCTGTCCTGCCGATTCTGCGGCGCACGCTGGAGGAGAAACGGCGGGGAGGCGGCTAATGCGCTTCGAGACGCGGCGCTGTGCGGAGCGCGGTGGCATGGGGATCGGCTCTTGGAGAGGGAGCGTGAGGGCTTGCGGTCGAGTTGCAATCGCCGTAACGGCGGTCACACTGATGAATGGAGAATACTTGGTTGAAGGCGGCGCCGGAGTCCTCACCCTCTACAAGGTCGAGCGGTGAGCGGAGGTTGCCCCTTCCCGGATGACACTCCGTCAAGGTTCGTTTTCTGCGGTCCGCCACCGGGGCTCTTCTTCGTTGGCGAGACACGGAGGCGAGTGGACATTTTCGGGTGCGGGGCGGACCACACAAAACGATGGTCTGCCCCACGCTGGGTCGCTGACCCTACGCGCGGCTGTAATGCGGTTTCAAATGGCCACCACCCAAACTCCACGACCTAGTGCTTTTCCAGTATTGTCTGTTCCCTCAGGTTGCGGTAGTCTCAACCCTATCCTACCCACTCGGGAGCTGTCATGAGCGATTCGAAGCCCGAAATAACGCCGATGTTTCTTCCCGGCGTCGAGAACAATCCGCAGCCCGGGCCCTACGCCGACAGCATCCGTATGATGCAGGCGGCTGGTCCCGAGTATCCGAAAATCTGGCATCTGTTCGCTTTCCTGCCGCAAGCCACCGCCCATCTGGCGCGCTTCACGCAGGAAATCATGCGCGAGCCCGCGCCGCTGAGCCCGGGCCTCAGGGAGTTGATTGCGGCATACACTTCGGCCGGCAATCACTGTCCGTTTTGACTGAAATCGCATGCCGCGGTCGCGGCTGTGCTTCTGGCAAAGGAGTTCGAGGCGCGGGGCGTGGAGGGGTTGGACGCCGAGGCGCTGGTGGAGTCGGTGATCCGGGATGTGGAGAGTTCCGCGCTCCCCGAGAAGGAAAAGGCGCTGTTCCGCTTTGTCGACAAAGTGAACCATCGCTCGACCGAGATCTCCGCCGCGGACATGCAGCCGCTGTACGCCGCGGGCTGGGACGATGCGGCCATTTACTACGCCATCACCGTCTGCGCGCTCTTTAACTTCTATAACCGCTGGGTGGATGCGAGCGGCGTGCCCGCGCTTTCCGACGAGGCGCACCGTCAGGGCGGGAAACGCTCGGCGAGCATGGGCTATGTCCGAAAATAGCGCCGTTGCGGGCGTGATACCGCCATAAACGTTATTTATCCCGATCCCCTCTTGCATTTGGCAAACTTGCGGGCTAAACTCAGAGAGTAACTTCCGATGTCTCTTGTCCTCACACGCCGCCCCGTCGTATCCAGCGTGGTAGGTATTCCTGTAGGCTCGATTAGCCTGGCCGTACCCGGCCCCGCTTGACGGCATCGGAAAACAGAATTTCCAAGGCCATCGGCGGGGCGAACAAACCCAGCCGATGGCCTTTTTCGTTAATGACTGAAACTTCCGAGGCGGACGATATGGCAACTTTGATGAGCGGCGCACGCATGCTGCTGGAATGTCTGGCGCGCGAGGGCGTGGATTGCATGTTCGGCTACCCGGGCGGCGTCACCCTTCCTTTTTACGACGCTTTATACGAACACCACATCCGGCACATCCTGGTGCGGCACGAAGAGAATGCCGCCTTCGCCGCGGAGGGTTACGCGCGCTCCACCGGCAAGGTGGGCGTGTGCTGCGCCACTTCCGGACCCGGCGCCACCAACCTGACCACCGGCCTGGTGAACGCCATGATGGATTCGATTCCGATCGTGGCCATCACCGGGCAGGTGACCAGCAAGCTCATCGGCAGCGATGCCTTTCAGGAAGCCGACACCTTCGGCATTACCCGCTCCTGCACCAAGCACAACTACCTGGTGAAGCGGCTGGAGGACCTGGTCCAGACGATTCACGAAGCGTTCTACATCGCTTCCACCGGCCGCCCCGGTCCGGTGCTGGTGGACGTTCCCAAAGACGTGTTTCAGGGCCAGGGACATTACCAGCCGGTCACGACCATTCACCTGCCGGGCTACAAGGTGTTCACCGAGGGGCATACCGGGCAGATCCGGCGCGCCGCGCAGTTGATCGAGAAATCGTCGCGTCCGCTGGTCTATGCCGGCGGTGGCATCGTGTCGGCCAACGCGTCCGCCGAACTGCGCGAGTTCGTGGAGCTGACCGATTCGCCCGCGGTTGTCACCCTGATGGGTTTGGGATCGCTTTCGAGCGAGCATCCCAATTTCATCAGCATGCCCGGCATGCACGGCAGCTATGCCGCCAACATGGCCCTCACCGAATGCGACCTGATCGTGGCTCTGGGCGTTCGCTTCGACGATCGCGTCACCGGGCGGCTGGCCGCCTTCGCGCCCCACGCCAAGGTGATCCACGTGGATATCGACCCGGCCGAAATCGGCAAGAACCGTGCCCCCGACGTGCCCATCGTGGGCGACGTCAAACGGGTGCTGGGGCGGCTGAACACGCTGCTCGCGGAACGCGGCAGAAAGCCCACCGAGGACGTGGCGGCAGAGCGCCAGGCCTGGTGGCGGCAGGTCCGCGCCTGGAAGCGGGAGCATCCGTTCGACGTCCCCACTTCGGAAACGGAGATCAAGCCGCAGCAGTTGATGCGTGAAATCGACCGGCTTTCCGGCGGGCAGGCCATCGTCACCAGCGACGTCGGCCAGCACCAGATGTGGGCCGCGCAACTGATCCGCTTCGCCGAACCGCGCCTGTGGATCAACTCCGGCGGCCTGGGTTCGATGGGTTTCGGCCTGCCTTCGGCCATCGGCGCGCAGACTGCCCGGCCCGATAAGCTGGTGTTTTCCCTGGTGGGCGACGGCGGCTTCCAGATGGCGATTCCCGAGCTGTCCACCATGGTTAGCCAGGGGCTGCCCATCAAGATCGTCATCATGAACAACGGCCACCTGGGCATGGTGCGCCAGTGGCAGACGCTGTTCTTCAATCACCGCCTGAGCGCGGTGGAGCTGGATTCGTTCCCCGATGTGGAGAAACTGGCCGCCGCCTACGGCTTCAAGGGCCGCACCATCGATAAGCCGTGGGAGCTGGCTCCGGCCCTGGAAGAAGCCGTGCGCGAGCCCGGCCCGTACCTGCTCAACGTCAAGGTGACGCCGTTCGAATCGGTCTACCCCATGGTGCCCGCCGGCGCCGGCATCAGCGAGATGGTGCTCGGCCCGCCCCAGCCGGTAGAGGTTCCCGCCCAGTAAGCGCGAAGGAAAACTCATGTTGCAAGTCATATCGTTACTCCTCGAAAACAAGCCGGGCGCGCTGATGCGCGTCACCGGGCTGCTTTCGCAGCGCGGCTACAATATAGAAAGCCTGACCGTGGCGCGCACGCTCGATCCCGCGCTCTCGCGCATGACCATCTCGGTGGAGGTGGATTCCAGCCAGCGGCAGCAGGTAATCAAGCAGATGAACAAGCTGATCAATGTGCTGCAGGCCACCGACCTTACCGACGCTCCGGCGGTGGTGCGCGAGCTGGTGCTGCTGCGCGTCAAGACGCCGCAGGAATCGCGCACGGCGGTGTTAAAGGAGGCCGAGATTTTCGGCGGCCGGGTGGTGGATTCCTCCACCGATGGATTCGCCATCGAAGCCACCGGCGATGCGGAAAAGCTGGGCGAGTTTATCGACGTCATGGGCAGCTATGGCGAGATCGAAGTGACGCGCTCCGGCGCGCTGGCCATCGCCCTGGAAGCCAAAAAGCTGCGCCTGCAGCCGCCGGTGCCCACCGGCAACGGCGCCGGCGTGGAAGAAAAAGTGATCTGATCGGCGCGCCCCGTACCTAATTCCATGGAGAACCAAAATGCCTAAACGCTATTACGAAAAAGACGCAGACTTGAACGATCTGAAGGGCCGCACTGTCGCCATCGTCGGTTACGGCAGCCAGGGCCACGCCCACGCACTCAACTTGCGCGACTCCGGCATCGACGTGGTCGTCGCCGAGCGGCCCGATAGCCCCAGCTTTGAAAAGGCCAAGGCCGCCGGCCTTGCCGTGATGAGCGCCGCCGAAGCCGCCTCCCGCGCCGATGTCGTCATGATGCTCGTCGCCGACCATCAGCAGCCCGCCGTCTGGGAGGAAATCAAGCCCCACATGACCGCCGGCAAGACGCTCATGTTCGCCCACGGCTTCAATATTCACTTCAAACAGATCGTTCCGCCCGCCGACGTGGACGTCTCGATGATCGCTCCCAAGGCCCCCGGCCATCGCGTCCGCGAGCTGTTCACCGAAGGCGTCGGCGTCCCCGCGCTCGTCGCCGTCTTTCAGGACGCCTCCGGGCGGGCTCTGCAGCGCGCCCTGGCCTACGCTCTCGCGCTCGGCTGCCTCAAGGCGGGCGTCATCGAAACTACTTTCAAGGAAGAGACCGAGAGCGACCTGTTCGGCGAGCAGGCGGTGCTGTGCGGCGGCGCCAGCGAGCTGATCCGGGCCGGGTTCGAAACCCTGGTAGAGGCCGGCTATGCGCCCGAAATCGCCTACTTCGAGTGCCTGCACGAGCTCAAGCTGATCGTCGACCTGATACAGGAAGGCGGCCTGGCGTACATGCGCTATTCGGTTTCCGATACAGCCGAATACGGCGACTACACCCGCGGGCCGCGCATCGTCAATGAACAGACCCGCGCCGAAATGAAGAAGATCCTCGGAGAGATTCAATCGGGCGAATTCGCCCGCGCCTGGATCGAGGAGAATAAAACCGGCCGCAAGAATTTCCTCGCCATGCGCGAAGCGGCGCGCCATCAGCCGGTCGAGGTGGTGGGCAAGGAACTCCGCGACATGATGCCCTTCCTCAAGAAGCGCAAGGAAGCCGGAGTGCCGCAAGAGGTAGCCGGGTAAGAGCTTCGCGCTCTCCCGCAAAAGGTGACATGAAGATCTTCACGTTCGATACCACTCTCCGCGACGGTACGCAGGGCGAATCCGTCTCCTTCTCCGTCGATGACAAGCTCATCATTGCGCAGAAACTGGATGAGCTGGGCATCGACTATATCGAGGGCGGCTGGCCCGGTTCCAATCCCAAGGACCGGGAATTTTTCACCCGCGCCCGCGACCTCGACTTGAAACACGCGCGCCTGACGGCCTTCGGCTCCACGCGATTCGCCAAGAACCCGGTGGCCGAAGACCGCAACCTGGCCGCACTGGTGGAAGCCGGCACGCCGGCGGTCTCGATATTCGGGAAAACGTGGGATCTTCATGTGCACCGCGCCCTGGGCATCACTCTCGAAGAAAATCTCAAGCTGATTTCGGAAAGCGTGGCCTGGCTGGTGTCGCACGGCAAGGAAGTCGTCTACGACGCCGAGCATTTCTTCGATGGCTATCGCACCAACCCGGATTACGCTTTCTCCACGCTCGACGCCGCCAAACAAGCCGGCGCCGGCGTGCTGTGCCTGTGCGACACCAATGGCGGCACCATCACCGGGCGGCTGGCCGAAATCGTCGCCGACGTGCGCCGCCGCTTCGACGGCATCCTCGGCATTCACACTCATAACGATTCCGACGTGGCCGTGGCCAATACCCTTGCCGCCGTCGAAGCCGGCGTCACCCACGTGCAGGGGTGCCTCAACGGCTACGGCGAACGCTGCGGCAATGCCAACCTGGCCTCCATCATCGCCAACCTGGAATTGAAGCTCGGCCATAGCACCGTGGGGCCGGAGAAGCTCGCCAACCTTTCCGGCGCCGTGCGCTTCATCGCCGAACTGGCCAACCTGCCCGTTCGCAACGACCAAGCCTACGTTGGCAAGAGCGCCTTCGCCCACAAGGGCGGCGTCCACGTGGCCGCCGTACTGAAGGACTCGGCCACCTACGAACACATCCGGCCGGAGACGGTGGGCAACCGGCAACGCGTCCTGGTCAGCGATCTTTCCGGGCGCGGAAATATATTGTATAAGCTCAAGCAGCACGGCCTAGCCGACCGGCTCGACGAAGAGGCCCGCAAAGAGCTGCTGGAGCGCATCAAGCAAATGGAATACGAAGGCTACGAGCTCGAAGCCGCCGAAGGGACGTTCGAGCTGCTGGTAAGGGAAGCGCTCCGCCCCGGCACGCACTTCTTCGACGTGGAAAGCTACGAAGTGGCTACCCGCGCCGCCGGCTCCGGCTCCTCCCGCACCACCGCCACCGTGAGCCTGCGCACCCAGGACGGCGTTCACACCGCCACCGAGCACGGCCACGGCCCCTTCAATGCCCTGCACCTGTGCCTGCGCAAGTGCCTGTCGAAGTTGTACCCGCAAATTACCAACGTCAGGCTGATGGATTATAAAGTCCGCGTGCTCGATTCCCACAAAGGCACCGCCGCCAGCGTCCGCGTGCTCATCGAGTGGAGCGATCACCGCAAGACCTGGTCCACCGTCGGCGTATCGGACAACGTCATCGAGGCCAGTTGGAAGGCCCTGGTGGACGCCATCCGCCTGGAGTTGATGCGCCTGACCGAGCAGGATACGTCTATCGAACGCGCGGTCGAAGACTACTGCTGGGGAGTGTAGGACAGGCCTCCTGGCCTGTCAGTCACTTACCCAGTCAGACCAAGCTGAACGCGACGTTGGACTTCCTTCCAGTCACTGGCCGACAATCTTCCGACGACACGCACATCACGCTGAAGCAGCGTGACCAAATACAGCCGAAAACAGGAAGGCGCGTGCAGGCCCGCGGCTTTCCAGCCGGCAATCTCACAGTCCGTTGGGCACAGAGGGTCCGCCGGCCTGGTCGTGATTAAACCCAGAATCACATCGGGGCGGCTGCGTTGATAGACGGCAGTCGACAAAACCAAGGCGGGCCGCGTCTTCGTAATCTGGGCGCCTGGAAAGGCGGCGATCACGACGTCTCCCGCGGTCAACCTTCTTCCCGTTCCCGGTCGTCAAACGCAGACAACGAAGCGCGCCGCGCGTCCGCGAGATCCTCCTCGGTCCAGGCATCCGACCAATCCACGGACCTGCCGTTCGCCACGTCGCGGAGCCCCGCTGCCCACGCGATTACGCGATCTGCGGCGTCTGGTGGCAAAGCGCGAAATGCCTCCACCAGACGTTCCTCGTTCTCGCTGAGCGTGGTCACAGGGCTATTATACCGCCGCGTCATAGGTGAAATGCAGATCGTACGAAGCTTAGAAGTTCCGAGACTTAGTGCGCCTATGGGCGGAACCGCCTGCGCCAGCCGAAAGATCATGCCAGCCTAAGGCCGGCGTCGGCGCGGATGTCGAAGGACGCAAATTCTCCCCGCGCGAATTTGGGAAAGGCGGCGGCGGCGATCATGGCGGCATTGTCGGTGGAGAGCCCCGGGGTGGGGAAAAACACCGGATAAGGCAGGCGCGCGGCGGCCGCGGCGGCGCGCAATCCGCGATTGGAGGCCACCCCACCGGAGACGATCAGGGCTTGGGCCGCGACGGCCTCGGCCGAAGCCGCCGCGCGCGTCAGCAATTCCACGATCACGGCGTGCTGGAACGACGCCAGCAGGTCGCGGGTGGCTTGCGGCGTCACCGCCAGCCAGTCCTCGAGCGAGGGCGCCGCGCCGCGGGCGAGCAGGCGCCGCGCGGCGATCTCTTCGGCCATGTCGCGCGCTTCCACCCACCGCAACACGGCGGTTTTCAATCCGCTGAAGCTGAAGTCGGCCGCGTTGCCCTTCATCTTGGCGAAGGTGAAACGGACCGCGCGAGGGTTGCCGTGGGGCGCCAGTTGGTCGACGATCGGGCCGCCGGGATAGGGGAAGCCGAGCAATTTGGCCACTTTGTCGAAGGCTTCGCCCGCCGCGTCGTCGCGCGTCCTGCCGAGCAGCCGGTAGCGAAAGGCCGGGTCGATCTCGAACAGATGGGTGTGCCCGCCGCTCACCACCAGCGCCAGCGCGGGCAAGGGCACTTCGCCGCCGGCGCGCCGCGCTTCGAGCAACACGGCATGAATGTGCCCTTCGATGTGGTTGACGGCGATGAGCGGCAGCCCGCGGGCGTAGCATAGCGACTTGGCGTAGGTCAGCCCCACCAATAGCGAGCCCACCAGCCCCGGCCCGGAAGTGGCGGCTACCGCGGCCAAGCCCTCCAAACCGGTGCCGGCAATCTCCAGCGCCTCGCGCACGACCGGCACAATGGCGCGCAGATGTTCGCGGGAAGCCAGTTCCGGCACCACCCCACCGTACTTGCCGTGGGTGGCCATCTGCGACGCCACCACCGACGAAAGCACCGCCGCGCCGTCTTCCACCACCGCGGCCGCGGTTTCGTCGCAGGAGGATTCAATGCCCAGGATGCGCAAATCTCAGCGTAACAATCTCAGCGTGGCAATTTCAGCGGACCGACAGGAGCCGCTCCATTGTCGCCGCCGACGGGCGAACGCCCACCCGCTCGCTGGCTTCCAGCAACGCCGTAGTTTTCCAGGCGCAGCGTTGCACGGCGGCGCGCAGGCCCAGCAACAGGTCGCGGTCCGGGTCTTCCGCCGGAGTCGTCGCCAGCCAGGCTCCGACCGAGCCCAGAATGATCGTCAACTCGTCGTTGATGTCGTGCGCCGCCGCCGCCGCCACCGCCCAAGCCATTCTCGTATTTCCCATCGCCAGTTTCGCTTTCTCCACGCCCACAGGGTAATCGACCGGCTCCCCGCAACCCGCGGGCGAGATTGGATTATCCCTATGGAATGAGAGATATAAAAATTATGAAAGGCTGTGATCGGGAAGATCGCCGTGTACGGCGCCCGCTATTTCGCCACTCCTTTCCAGCGGCGCAAACCGGGGAACAAAACGGTCCACAGCACGACCACGGCGATGGTGCCCAATCCGCCCAGAACTACGGCGGGGACGGTGCCGAACCACTGCGCGGTCACGCCGGATTCGAATTGGCCGACCTCGTTGGAGGCGCCGACGAAAACCGAATTCACGGCGTTGACGCGGCCGCGCATTTCATCCGGCGTGCCGAGCTGGATGATGGTCTGGCGAACGATCACGCTGATCATGTCGCAGCCGCCCACCAGCATGAGGGCGGCCAGAGAGAGGCCGACGTTGCGGGACAATCCGAACACCACCGTGGCGGCGCCGAAACCGGCCACGGCGGCCAGCATGGCCACGCCGGCGCGGCGGCCCAGGGGACGATGGGCCAGGGCCACGGCCGTCAGGGTTGCGCCGATGCCGGGCGCGCAGCGCAGCAGCCCTAATCCCATTGCGCCGATAGCCAGGATTTCGCGCGCATAGACCGGCAGCAGCGCCACCGCGCCGCCCAGCAGGACGGCAAACATGTCGAGCGACATGGCGCCCAGCACCAGGCGATTCCGCCCCAGGAAGCGCAGCCCTCCCGCAATCGATGACGCCGGCCCAACTGCGGCAGCCTGCTGCGGGCGCGCCGTCCGCACCCGCCCGAGCAGCGCCAGTCCAGCGCCGTAGGACGCCGCCGCCGCCAGGTAGACCGGCAGCGGGCTGCCGCTCAGGCCGTACACCAGCCCGCCGATCACCGGGCCGCAAATGGTGGCGATGGTGAAAACCGAGGCGCTCCAGGGAACCGCGTTGACGAAGTGCTCCTCGGCCACCAACAGCGGCAGGAAAGACTGGGCGGCCGGATGCTGAAAGGCGCGCACCGTGCCGTTGGCCAGCAGGATGAAATAAATCGGGCCGACGGAGACGAAGCCGCCCAGAGTGAAACCGGCCAGCGCCAGCGAGCAGAGCGCAAACACGCCGTAGCAGACGCGCAGAATGCGGCGCCGCGGAAAACGATCGGCGGCGTGCCCGGCCACCAGGAACAGCAGCACGTTGGGCAGAAATTGCGCCAATCCGACCAATCCCAGATCGAGCGGACGATGCGTCAACGAATATACCTGCCAGCCCACCGCGACCGCCTGCATCTCATTGGAGACGGTCCCGAGGAACCGGGCGATCATGTAATAGCGAAAACTCGGATAGCCAAGAGCGGCGCGGGCGGACACTGCCTACGATTATCCAGGATTTGCAGCCCAGGGCAGAACCCCGGCCCGCCGGCGGGGCCGGCGTGTCTCGCAAATACACCATCCCGCTGCTGGCATACCTGGACCGCGGCCGGGTAACCCGCCGGGAAGGCAACCAGCGTTTGATACTATAGCTATCTTGTGGGACAGGCGCTTTCGCCTGCCAAGCGAGTCTTTCGGCTTTTTGCGGAGCGGTTCGTTTGTGCCGCTGGCGGAGCTTACACGACCATGCGATGGTTCAAAGCCCAATCCGACGAATTGGGCCACCTGGAAAACACGGTGATGGAAGCGCTGTGGCGGCACGGCGAGGGGAATGTGCGCGAAGTCGGCGCGCGCCTCGGGCGTCCGCTGGCTTATACCACCGTCATGACCACGCTCGACCGCCTGTATAAGAAAGGCTTCCTCGAGCGGCGGAAACAGGACCGCGCATTCGTGTATTCGCCGCGCTACTCCGAAACCCAGTGGGAGCGGAAGCGGGCCGGCGAATTTCTGGCCGGCTATCTGAGCGGGCCCCGGACGTCGCGCGATCTGTTGATCTCCTGCCTGGTGGATGCGGCCGGCGAGCGGGATTCCGCCCTGCTGGACGAGCTGGAACGGAAGATTCGCAGCAAGCGGAAAGAGCTCTCCGGCGGGAGGCCATCGTGAACCTGCCGTATGGGGCGCGGCTGGCGTCGATCGCCGCCGCCAGTTTCTTTGCCGTGAACCTGGCTGCCGGTGCGGTCTCGCTGGCGCTGGAGCGAATCCTCCGCCGCCGCTCGAACGGCTGCGATCCGCGCCGTGCCGCCGCCATCCTGCTGGCGCTGCGCCTCGGGCCGGGCGCCGTGGCATTGGCCGCCGTAGCAATCTTGTGCGTGCCCAGCTTTCTGGTGCTGGAGCCGGCCGAAACCGGCGAATCGGCGAGCGTTGTCTGTCTGGCGATGGCAATTCTGGGAGTCGTACTTACCGCGGCCGGCGCCGCGCGGGGCGCCACGGCCTGGCTGCGCTCCCGAGGGTTCGAAGGCAGCTCGGAAACGCTGCGCCTGGGAGCCCGCCGGTTTCCGGTTCGCATTGTGAAAAGCCAGAGGCCCCTGCTGGCGCTGGTTGGCGTGGCGCGGCCCAGGTTGGTGGCCACGCGCGCGGTATTGCGCGCCCTCAAACCCGCGGAACTGGATGCGGCGCTGCGACACGAACGGGCCCACGCGGTTTCCCGCGATAATTCGAAGCGCCTGCTGATGGCGCTGGCGCCGGACCTGGTTCCCTTCGGCGCCGGCCTCCGCGGCCTCGAAAGGAGTTGGGCCCGATACGCCGAGCGCGCCGCGGACGATCGCGCCGTGGCCGGCAGCGCGCGCCGGTCGGTGGCATTGGCCGCCGCGCTGGTGCGCGTGGCTCGTTTAGGCGCGGCCGCTCCCATCCCGCTCGCCGCTTCGCTGATGGGCGATGCCGCGGATCTGGAGGCCCGCGTGGAACGCCTGCTGCGCGCCCCCTTGCCGGCGGGGAACCGCTCCGGGAGACAGCCATGGCTTTGGGCGCTGGCTTCCGTGGCCGCTACGACTGCGGTCTGCGCCGCCTATCCGGTGCTTCTGATCACGGTTCATGAACTGCTTGAACGATTCATGGATTGACGCTTCGTTCCCGCGCCTTCTTCGTGGCGGTCGCGCCGGAAATCTTCGAGCGTGGCGACTGGACAAGACGGCGGTACACATCGAGGATCGCAGGATCGAGACACCTGGTTGCGGCCACACCGATGCCGCGGGCATGGCAGCCTGCCCCGCCATTTTTGTTACTTGGCCCGGGCGTTGCGCCAGCGGCGGAATGCCGGACTAGCGAGCAGGCCGAGCGCGAACAAAACGAAAGAAGACGGCTCGGGCGTTTCGAGGTCGATGGTAACCTCGCCGTTGCCGGTATTGACGCCGGCTTCGGATATGTCCTGTGTGGAGCTCAAGACGTTGCCGAAATACGACCCTCCGCCGCCTCCGCCTTGGCCCCCGAGCCCGCCGCCTCCGCCGCTGTACCCACCACCGCCTCCGCCGCCGGTGGAGCCGCCTCCGCCCCCGCCACCAAAGCCGCCCCCGCCGCCATCGATGCCGCCGATGCCGCCGGCCAGGCCATCGAGGTAGCTACTACCGCCCGCCCCGCCGCCGGAGTCGGGGGCGCTGCCGCCATCTGTGGAGTAGCCGCCTCCGCCGCCTCCGCCGTAGCCGCTGGCGCCGCCGCCGTCACCGCCGCTTCCTCCCGAGCCGGAGTTGAATTCGCCGTCGCCGCCGTTTTCGCCCGTTTGCCCCCCGCTGCCGCCGTCTTCGGCACCCGCGCCGCCCCCGCCGCCCGCGACCACAAGGAGCGTGTCGTCCGGGCTCCCCTCGAGGAGGACGAAGGTGCCGCCGCCTCCTCCACCCACGCCGACGAGTCCGTCGCCGCCCCCGCCGCCCACGTAGATATCCAACGTCTCACCCGCCGTCAGGGTGAAGTCGCCGCCGATCTCGGCTCCATCTCCCCCGGAGTCTCCACCCTGCGCGCCATAGGCGACGATTTCGTAGGTGCCGGTGACGGGGATCTCGTAGGTCCGAACAGCGCCAGAATAGAGAAGGGAATCCGCATGCCCAGGCATAGCCAGCGACAGGAGCAAGAGTATCGGTAACGCGGAGCGGTAAGGGATTTTCATGGTTATCCTCGTTGACGTCCTCGAATGTAAAGGCGAGAAATTCGCGATCGGGCGATCATCCTTGGGCGGACGTACTTGATTTCCGGGTCGAAAAGCGGCCCCAGGGGAGGCGCGCGGGGCAGGTAAAATGAGCTCAGGACCATGCCTGCGAACAAGGTGCGCTTAGTCTGTTGGAATGCCGATCGGGCGCGGGAACGGGCGGCGGCGTTGGAGTCCGCGGGTTTCGAGGTCGACTCGACCCCGCTCAACCCGGCGGGCCTGATCGGCTACTTTCGCCAGCATACGCCGGGGGTGATCCTGATCGATCTGGACCGGCTACCGTCGCACGGGCGTGAAGTGGGAATCGCGCTGCGGCAAAGCAAGGTGACGCGGCCGATTCCGCTGGTCTACGCGGGTGGCGCGCCGGAAAAAGTGGCGCGGGTTCGAAGCGAACTGCCCGACGCTTTTTATTGCGCCTGGGGCAGAGTGGACAACGCGCTGCGCGAGGCCCTGCGGCACCGGCCGGCCGACCCGGTACAGCCGCCCTCGCACATGGAACGCTATACCGGCGCGGCTCTACCGGCGAAGCTGGGTATAAAGGAGGGGCTGGAGATTTCCCTGCTGGGCGCGCCGGATGAATTCGAACAGCAGTTGGGCGAGCTTCCGGAAGGCGCCAAACTTTCCAATAGGCTGACCCGCACCGCCGGCCTGGCGCTTTGGTTCGTGCGTTCGCGCCGCGAGCTGGAAAGCGAAACCCCGTACCTGGCGGCGCGCCTGCCGGAGGGCTGCGCGCTCTGGATTGTGCACCCCAAGCAGAGCGGCCGCTACAAGGTGGATTTCAACCAGAACGACGTCCGCGCGGCGGCGCTGGCCAGCGGCCTGGTGGATTTCAAAGTCTGCTCCGTGGATACCGATTGGAGCGGCCTGAAATTAGCGCGCAGGAAGCTGCCGGGCCGCGGCCGTTAGAAGGCGCCGGCTTCCACCGTGGCCAGGCTGGCGGAGCGTTTCGCGAGCACGTCCTGTTCGTAGCGCCGGATTTCGTCGAACCAATCGAAGCCGGCGGGAACGCCTTTTTGGGCGCAGTAGTAATCCCACACGGCGGACCAGGGCAGGCTCTTCAACTCTTCCAGCAATACCAGGCGCTGGGTGAAATCCTGCGCCAGTTCGATTTCGCGCAAGCGGGCGGTAGGCTCCAGCAGGGCGACGAGCAGCGCTTTCAGCATATTACGCGCGCCGACGATCCAGGCCGCCACGCGGTTGATGCTGGCATCGAAATAATCCAGGCCGACGTGGATGCGGTCGAGCTTGCCGCTGCGCACCAGCTCCCTGGCAATGGCCTGCAATTCGTCGTCGAGAATCACCACGTGGTCGCTATCCCATCGCACCGGACGGCTGACGTGCAGCAGCAGGCCGGGACAGAACAGCAGCACCGAAGAGATTTTGTCGGAGATCACCTCGGTGGGGTGGAAATGGCCGGCGTCGAGAGTGAGCAGCTTCTGCCGGGAGATGGCGTACCCCAGGTAGAACTCGGCCGAGCCGGCGGTGTAGCTTTCCGCGCCGATGCCAAACAGCTTGGCTTCGACGGCGTCCAGAAGGAACTTGGGGTCGATGGGCTCGGCGAAGGTTTTGTCGAGCGATTCGACCAGGCGCTCGCGCGGCGCGGCGCGGTCGGCGGGAATATCCTTGTATCCGTCCGGGATCCAGACGTTGTTGACGGCGGGCGTGCCGAGCTGGCGTCCGATTTCGGCGCCGATCCTGCGGCAGGCGATGCCGTGTTCGATCCAGAATTGGCGGATGGCCGGGTCGGCGTGGGCCAGGGTGAAGCCGTCGGCGGCTTTGGGGTGGGAAAAGTAAGTTGGGTTGAAGTCCATGCCCAAGTGGTTGGCCTTGGCCCAATCGATCCAGCCCTGGAAATGGCGCGGCTCGATTTGGTCGCGTTCCACGTACTTGCCGCCGTTGTCCAGGTAGGAGGCATGCAGGTTCAGACGATGGCGGCCGGGAATCAGGCTGAAGGCTTTCTCCAGATCGCCGCGCAACTCCTCGATGGTGCGCGCCTTGCCGGGATAATTGCCGGTAGCCTGGATGCCGCCGCCGGAAAGCACTGCCCCCACGGTTTCGAAGCCGCCCACGTCGTCCCCCTGCCAGCAGTGCAGCGAGATGGGGATGGATTCCAGCGTCTTCAACGCAGCTTCCACATTCACACCCCACTCGGCGTATTGCTCCGTGGCAATCCGGTAAGCCTGGTTCAGGTTCTCTTTCTTCATGGAGCCCTCCTGTCGGTCTGGTTCGACCCCCACCAGGATAACTCCGCGATGCAGGGGCGGGTCACCGGGGCAGACCATCGTTTTTTGTGGTCTGCCCTACACCTGACACTCGACCATGCCCACTCGTCCTCGTCCTGCGCTATTCCGCTTGCGGGGACGTTCCGCTCTCGCCTAGCACTTCAAATAGCGGACAAAGCGGCTACGCGCGGGAGTGTAGACCGGCAGGAACGGCGTTGTGAACAAGAACCCCAGCCCGATACCCGCGAGGAGCAGCACCCGCGCCGCTTCGATCGCCCCGGCGTGAAACAGCTCGATGGCCGCCAAGATCGCCATCGCCGGCATCGAGAGCACCAGCCATTTCACCAGCGTCCGCGAGCAAATCGCCCGCGATTCCCAGGGGCCTTGCCGGAGCAGCCGCGCTTCCAAGATGTCAGCAGAACTTTGCGGTATTGCCGGTTCGCCCTTTTCGCGTCGCCCAGAGCAGTCAAGGCGACCTTATCCGCCTGGTCCGCGGCGGCGCCGTCCCTGATGGCGGCATCCCGGCTGCATTCGTAGTGCTCCCCTGCTCTCCCATTCATCGCACGCTTCTTACCACGGCTGGCGGAACCGTCACGCGGTCTTTCGCAGCCACCAGAGCCCCGGCCAGAGTGAACAGGAGCAAGGCCACGGCGGGCTTCTCAAACGGGTAGTCGGCCAACGCCAGGGCAAAGACCGCGGGGATGCCGATGGCCCAGCGAGAGCGAAGCGCCCGCGCGGAGAGGGCGGCAGCGAACCAGAGCAGCGCGGCGGCTAATGGCAGTCCGCCTTCCGAGGCCCACTGGAGCCAGTCGCTGTGAGCCTGGTTGGCAACGAAACCGTCGTCGACGGTGGCGTACATGGGGTACGCCGCGGGCCAGCATCCCAGTCCCGTGCCTTGCCATGGGGCGGCCTGAATCATGGCCAGGCTGGCGCGGGCGTAGCGGAGGCGGGCGTCGTCTCCCCAGTGAAAACGCAGCCAGAGAGTGTCCCAACCGGCGACAGCGGCAAAGGCCGCGACCAGCGCCAGCAGGACGAACGGCCGGTGCAGACTACGGCCGAAAGCGCCGTGCACCGGCTTGGTTGCGAGCGCCATGGCGAGCGCGAGTTCCACACCGGCGGCCACCGCTCCCGATCGCGAAGCGGACGCCATCACCGCGCCGCCCAACGCGGCCGCCATCAGCGCCGGAGTGAGCCAGCGCCGCGCGCCGGCTACGGCTCGAGCCAGTGCAATAGGCAACAGCAGCGCGCAGAATGCCGCAAAATGATTGTGATAGAGGAACGGGCCCATGGGGATTTGCGGATCGCGAATGGGAAAATGCCAAAATACCCGATCATGGCTGGAATAGAGTTGCAAGACGGCTTCGACCGAGACGGCAACCCCGAACCAAAGGAGCCACCCCAGGAAACGCTCGCGGCGCGCCGAATCCAAAAACAATTGCGCCGCAACCAGGAACGCCACGCCATCAGCCAGCCACAACAACGATGCATTCAGAGTTGCCCAGCGGTTGAGCGTCGCAGCGGACCCGACTTGCCAGAAACCTAGCCCGGCGGCAGCCAAAGGCACGACCGCCAGGGGCGGAAGAAACAGGCGTCGCGGCCGCCACAGGCAACCGAGGCAGCCGGCCAACCCGGTGGCGAAGATCAGGGCGTAGATCGGGAACGCCGCCCAGGGCGAGTCGATCCAGGCCGTTAGCACGGCCAGGCACAGCACCGCGAACAGGGCCGCGGAGAGCCTATCTTCCACTGGAGTTCCCCGAGAGCCGCAGCCGCCGGAATTCCACTCGGCCGCTATAGCGCACCGTGCCGGGCTTGCGCCGGTAGCGCACCGCCACGCACACGAAACGGGATTTGGCGCGGGGGACGGGCAGGCGCAAGACGGTCCAATAGAGCGAAGGCTCAATGCCGGCCTCTAGCAGGGGTTTGGCCGCTTCGCCCGCTACCGCATCCTCCACGGCGACACGCAAGCCGTTGTCCGCGGCGCTGGAGGTGCGATACTCCACACCAAAGCTTAGCGATTCTTCGGGGACCGGCACGATTTGCCGGATAAGCGGACAAGCCTCCGGCTGATCGCCCGAAAAATCGACCGAGAAGCCCAGTTCCGGATCTGCTGGAGTCAACGCGACCTCGGGGGTGGGAAACAGTCTCCAGTCGAAGCCCCGGCCCGAGGGGAGAGTGCGAAACAGCGGGTTGGTCAGAAGATTGCCCGGTTCATTGGCCGGAACCAGGCCGCGCCGCGCCATCCCATCCCAGATGGTTTTCGCGTCGTCCAACAGACCGGCTTGCCGCAAACGGTCGCAGTAGTTCAGAAGCGCGTTCCGGCTTTCGATATCCCGCAGGTCTAGCAGAGCGCGCCCAACCGGCATGGCCTGACGGGGCCCGGCCCGGTCCGCCGCAAAGACCAGGAACTGGCGGAGGGTCTCCGCGTCGGGCGGCAGAGCGCGCTCGAGAATTGCGGCCGGGTCGGGCGTCGTCATCCAGCAAAGCTGAAAGGCAGCCGCGCGGTCGCCATAGCTTCTCTCGAAGGAACGGCGCGCCCAGATCCAAAAATTCGGCGCATCGCCCTGGCGGAAATAAAAATTCATCAACGCGGTGCGGGGTGCGAACTGATGGTCGACGCGGGCGGCTTCCAGGTAAGAGCGCTCGGCCGCGGCAATTTCGCCGCGCATTTCGGCGCGGATGGCCCGCCGGATCCAATGGCCGGCGTGGTGCGGATCGAGGCGGCAGGCCAGCGCGAGTTCGGGCTCCGGATTCAGGCCATGACGCTCCAGCAGGTCGGCCAGGGCGGCATGGTAGCTCGCGTTCCATGGATCGAGAGCGGCCGCGCGCGCCAACGCGGCCAGGCCGCCCTCCTGCTCCAAAATCCCGGCGTACGCCAAACGCAGGCTGAAGGCGAGGACGGCTGCCAACAGAACCCCGCAACCCGCCAGGCAGCCCCCATACCGATAGCGCCGGAAGGCGGAAGCCGGGCGATTCTCTTCCATTGGGAAAGTGCCGTGCCCCATCATAACCCGAAGCGGCGCACGCCAGCCTGGGTGCGGGCGATTCGGCCAGCCTGCGTGTCTACTGCACGGCCGGAAGCGCGGCTTGGTTCCCCGTATTGAGGCACTTCGGATGGCCGAAACCGGATGGGCTCGTCCCTACGCCGCCCGACCCGCCCGGATTTTGACCTGTGCCGCCCGTGCCCGCATTGGCTACGATGTCGTAAATAATGTTGTCCGGGTGGGTCGGATCGCCCGAAACGCCCCCAACCCCGGATAAGTGGTCCAGTCCCAGATTGCGGCGAAGGCGCCAGGCAGTATCGTGGTCCGTGCAGGAGGTATCGCCGCTCACACCGACTCCGCCAACAATTACTTTACCGGTGGCGTACAGCGCCAGCCCGCCGCCGAACACATTCACGCCGCCGATCTTGTTCCCCACCATCGGATCGCTCGCTTGACCGAAGCTGCTGGACGGCCCCTCGTATGCGACCTGCGTATCCACTGGATTGCTGGCCTGAAGACCGAAAAGGCTGCCGCCCGGCTGCACCGCGGAAAACAGGTTGGCCGTGGAGAGCGCCAACCCGGTCGCCTGCCCCTTCCCGTTGCTATGCGACGAGGCATCGAGACTGAACGCGTTGGCGGTGTTGGCCTTCTGCGCCGAAATCACGCGGCTGCCAGGCCACTGTGCGCCCCGGTTTACGCCGGAGAACGCCACCGCGCAGACGATCCCGTCCCGGTCCACGATGGTCGCCCACATCTGATTGTTGAGGCCGCTGTTTTCCGTCGACGTGGCTGCGTCCAGAGCCGTCTTGAGTGCCGTATAGCCTGGAAGGCTTTGGCAGCCGTTAGGGCTGAAGTTGCCGGGCTGCGCCATCATCCCGGCCACCGAACAGGTCAATGCCACGGCAGTGGTGGCAGCTCTCTTCACGTACCGCTTTCGCATCATCTTCCCCTCCTCTAGTGTTTGCTCCGGTTTCCCGGCTTGGGTTCCGGACTCTCGCAAGTATATATCAGGCCGCCTCCGATAGCCTCAGGAATTTGCCCGCGGTGGCCATGTCAGTGCCGTTAGGACTTTGGCCAGGACCGCCTAAAGCTTCCCGCAACACCCGTCGATATGAACAACGGGCGACTTGGTCACGTTCCAACGCCCACAAAACGCCGAAAGGAACCGCAACTCGAGCTTTTTGCATCTCACGCGGCCGGGGTTTGCCTGATCCTCGGCGGCAGTTCTAACTGGGCTAGGTCGGAGGTCGGGAACCGATTTCGTGTGAGCGGGCGTCGTTCCAAAGGAGAGGTCGTGCGATATGGGCTCGTAGTATGTGTGTGCTCCATAAATTGCGTTTTTGGGGCGGATCAGGCGAGCGGGCAATGGGATCGGGAGATGGCGGCCGCCCGGGAACAACTGAGCCGAGCCGATTATGGCAACGCGGCCGAGACTCTTCGCCAGGCGCTCGCGGTTGCCGAAACGCTCGAGCCCCGGGACACGCGCCGCTGGGTGACGCGCGATACTCTGGCGTCTACCGAAGAGACACTGCTGCGCCTTGATGATGCCGAACTTCAATATCGGGCGGCGCTCGACGAAATCCAAATCGCCATCGGCAAAGACAACGCCGCCTATGCCGTGATTGAGGCTCATCTGGCCAGTGTGTTTGGATTGCGCGGCAGGCTTCATCAGGCGGAAACCTTGCTGCGCGACTCCCTGTCGCGAGAGGCGCGCTTGTTGCCCGCTGACGACGAGTGCCCTGCCCGTGTCCATGCCTTCCTGGCGGAAGTCCTTATCAAGCAGCACCGTTACCAGGAAGCCGAAGCCGAACTGAATCTGGCGCTGCCGGTCTTCGAACACGAAGCCAGTCAGCTCATGACTGCGATCGCGCTCAACAACTTCGCCATGATCCGCCACCACCAGCGGCGCGATCTGGAGGCGCGGCAAATGCTGGAGCGCTCCGTCGGTTTCTTGCGGCGGGATATGTCGTCGCACCGTCCGCTGGTAGGGCAAATCTACCACAATCTGGCCGCCATAAGTTTCCTCACGGGCCGGCGTGAGGAAGTGGGTCCGCTGTACCGCCAGGCGCTCGAAAGCCTCGGGCAACTCGGACCGGATGACCCGGAGTACCTGGCCGCGCTCACCGACTACTCGCAATTCTTGCGGCGGACCGGCCACAAAGCCGAAGCCCGCGCGATCGAAGCACAGGTGAGAACCGCCCGCGCCGAATCGGCTCGTGCATCTGGCGCCGGTATGACAGTGGACGTGAGCACGCTTCACCCAGACTGAGGCGCGCGCCGATGCACCACGCCGGGCCCCATCCCCACGGGGGGGGTGCCGGGGATACAACCTCGCAAAACACGGAAGAAAGTCATCACTGTAACTTTGTATGCATCTCGCGCGGCCAAAGGTGCGTAATCCTCAGTGACAGTTGAAACCGAGCATCGTCTCTTTGGCTAATACTAGGGAGCGGTTGCCCGGAAATACGTTGGCGAACTTATGAAGCGGCGTACTTAGCTGAACGCCGAATCGCTGACGGCTGAAAGCTATCTTACTGGCTGGACTTCTTGCTGCTGGTGACCACGGCTACGCCGGCGATGGCGCCGGCGGCGACGGCCACGCCGAGGACGATATAGGCGGTGGTATGGCTGCTGGCGGCGGGCGCCTCAACCGGAGGGTGCATCACCGGATCGGCGCCAATATCGGCGGCCGCGGCTACACAGCCACCCGTATCGATATGGGTGAGGATACCGACGCGAATCACCTCGGTGGCGGGGGCGACCGGGGTGGCGCCGGTGACCACCATGCCTGTCACGAGGACACGGTTGCCGACCTCTTTTGAAAAGGCCGTCCCGGCCAGTTCCAGCACCTGCTTGGTTTCCAGATTCACCACGAGGTAATGCCCGCCCTTCACGAGCAGGCAGCCGGGAACCTGCGCCGACTCGGGCGACCCGGCCTGGGGGTCGAAGGAGAGAGTGGCGCCGTCGCGGACCTTGGCCACCAGCAGGCCGCCGCTGGTGTAGACCTGCGCGGACGCGCCGGTGGAGGCTACCAGCACCCGCCGTTCCCCGTCGACCCGAATGCGCAGGAGCGCACGGTTATCGGCCGGCTTGATGCGCAGCGTACCGGCTTCCAGATCGTAGCGGGCCGCGCCGCCGATCTCCGCCGTGCCCTGCTCGATGGCCATGCGGCGACCGCCGATTTTGACCCGGGACGAGGTCGCCAGGAGCAGCCACGCGCCGTCCTTCAAGTCCAGGCGCGGCGTGCTGGCATCGGACTGAATCTCGGTTCCGTCAAATAAGGTAGCGTTCGCGACGGCCGCGACGTTATCCAGCCGAAAGGATCCCTCCGCCGAGACGACGCCGATCACCGGCGCGGATCCGAGCAGGGTGTAACTGATGCTGCCGGTCACGATCCACACGAGCCATTTTCGAAGTCGCATAGGTGTCACTCGATTTAGCCAGTAAGTCAAGCGATAAGCTTCAAGGTATTATCGGCCATTCCGAGAGGCAAACACAACTCGCGGCTCGACCGCGTCGACCGCGTCAGTTGCCTACGTTCACGACTTCGAAGTGGAAGCGGTGCGGCGGCAGCAGAGCGGGGGTTTGGCGAGCCAGGTGGGACCAGGTTTGGAAGGCGGTATCGGCGACACTGGAGTTGAGGTACAGGAGAAACTGGCTGGAGCAGCAGCCGAGGGGCGGCGGTTGGCGGAAGGTGAGGCGCAGGCCGACGGCGCGCTCGATGGTGACGCCGGGGGTGGGAATCCGTTTTTCGCGCAGGAGGGTGACGAAACTGGCGCGGCCGGCGTGGGGCCAGACATCCGGCTGGAGCAGGCAGCGGAGAGCGCACTCGGATTCGAAGGTGATCTCGCACTGGCGAATCCATTCGAGCACGGAATCGCCCCAGGACCAATGATTCAACAGGCCTTTGTATTGTTCGGCGAGTTGCAGAGCGAGCTCGAAGGTGCGTTGTTCCAGGGTGGCGCGATCGGCATCGCTCGGGGCGAGCATTTCCTCGGCTTCCGGCATGGCGGAGTCGAGGTCCGCGGGAAAGCTCTCGCCGGCGACGGCTTCCATGCCGTGGAGCAGCAGGGGCGGCAATTCGTGGGTTTTGCCGCCGGGTATTTCGATATAGCGTTCATCCGCCATAGCGTCCCCCTACCTATACATATCGACGTAAGTGCGAGTTTCCTGTTTCATTGTTTGTAGCACGAAGGGGGCAAGGTTCTCCCAAAAATGTTTTCATTAGCGCCATTCAGCGCGCTTATGGCGCAGATTGTTGGGGAGCGGCGCGTGCTATGATGCCGGTTTATATGGCGGACTATTCGATCGGAGTGGATTTAGGCGGTACCAATTTTCGGGCGGCGGCGATCGATCGCGGCGGCAAGGTCCTGGAGGGAATCTCCGGAGCCACCAACTTTGCCGGGGGACGCGAGGCTGTCCTGGGCGATATCGTTGAGGCCATCGAGGCTTTGCGGGGGCGCCACGGAAGGCAGACGCTGGCCGGGATCGGCGTGGGTGTGGCGGGCTTTATCCGCATCCGCGAAGGCTTCATCGCCAACGCTAACAACCTGCCGTACCTGGAGAATTTCCCGGTGCGCGACGAGTTGGCGCGGCGGCTGGGAACGAAAGTGATTCTGGAAAACGACGCCAACGCGGCGGCGCTGGGCGAGAAATGGGTGGGCGCGGGCAAGAGCGTGGACGACCTGGTGCTGCTGACGCTGGGGACGGGCGTGGGCGGTGGAATCATTTCGGGCGGCAAAATCCTGCGCGGCGCGGTAGGGATGGCGGGCGAGATTGGGCACACCACGGTGGTGCCGGGGGGGAATCCGTGCGGCTGCGGCAACCAGGGCTGCCTGGAGAAGCACGCCTCGGCCACTTCGGTCAGCGCCATGGCGGGCATGATGCACCTGGGCGTGGATATGAGCGCGCGGGCGGTAGCCGAGATGGCGCGGCTCGATAGCGAAGAAGGGCAGAAAGCGCGCGTCATCTGGCGGGTGTTCGGCGAATCGCTGGGCGCGGCGCTGGCAACCCTGGTGAACATTTTCAACTTCCCGTTGTACCTGCTGAGCGGCGGCGTATTGCCGGCCTGGGAATTTTTTGCACCGGCCATGCTGGAGACGGTAGCGCGCCGGTCCTTCACGTATCGGGCGACGCAGCCGGATACGCGCATCGCGCCGGCCACGCTGGGCAACGAAGCCGGCCTCTACGGCGCGGCGTACCTGTCGTGGCTGGAGGAGTGAAGGACGCGAGACGCAGGCCAGGACCTACCTCGCTCGTTCGCCGGTGGCGAAGGCGACGACGACTTTACCAAGCAGAAGATCCTCGGATACCGGTCCGAATTCACGCGAGTCTCTGGAAGTCAGCCGGCTCTTGAACGCGCTTGCACGCCGCGCGCCAGCAAGCGGGCCCGGCAGCCGGTCCGGACCACCGGCTAGATGGCGAGTTCTCGTCGCCACGCGCCGGGCGGCGAGCCGATTAACCGGCGGAATGTGGTCGTGAACTGGCTTTTGGCCGCAAAACCCGACCGCCGCCACCTCCGCTAGGCTGGTCTCCCTTTGCGCCAGCAGCGCCATCGATCGTTCCATGCGGCGGCGCAACACGGACTGATGCACACTTTGCCCTGTCGAGACCTTGAACATGCGACTGAAATGATAGCTGCTGAGGCACGCGATTCCGACCACTTCCTCCAACGAGAGGTCGTTTGCAAGGTGGGCATCCATGTACTCAATGACGCGCGCCAAGCGCTGTCGGCCGAGGCCACGGCAGCGCGTCGGCAAGATCGGCGGAGTGGCCGAAAAACGACTCGACGAGGGGCAAGGCGCCTGAGTTCCATCTCGCAGACCCGGAAACAGGCCGAGCGCTGATTCAGATCAAGGGCTGCGCCCGGTGCCACCAGGGCCGGCTTGCGCTGGAGAACGGTAAATCAACTCCTCGATTTTCCGAGCTTTCGGCGTCGTTGTGGAACCATGCGCTCACCGGGATGGAAGAGCGGCCGTCGCTGAGCTACGAGGAGATGTCAGCGCTCATCAGCTATTTGTGGTTCGGTACAGCGGCCGGTGATCCGAGCCGCGGCAAGCGTGCCTTCGTGAAAAGAAACTGCGCGACTTGCCACGAGGACCTGCGCGGCCTCTCCCCTGTCGCCGTGATGACGGCAGTTTGGAACCACGGGCCAGCGATTCAACGCCACAAATAATTAAGTGACATTTCCATCTGATAATGTTCATGGGTAAGTCGTTGATGCTGTTTGGAGACGCCAGAGCCTTCGTCACCGAGATTTTAGAGGAGCTGCCGGTGCGAGCCGGCGCCTGAATTCGCGGGCCTCGGGCCGGCGCTTTTCGGCTTGCCGAAGCCGGGAGCCGACGTCGAAGAACGCACCCAGTTTGCCGGCGAGAGATTGAATGTTTTGGGCGTGGCCGCCGAATTCGGTTGCGACCGCCGCACCTTCAGCCGCATCGCCCGCCGCCGACTCGGTGGCCTTTTGAATGGTGCGGGCTTCGGCGCCAATCCGCTGGATCTCGCTGTCGGATTGTTCGGACGCGGCGGCAACGGATACGGCCAGTTTGTCGAGTTGAGACGTGCTGGCGGCGATTGCCTCGAGGTCATGGGCGACAGACGCGGTGATGGACGAGCCTTCCCGAATCGCGTCGAAGCACTTGCCCACCTTCTCCGTAGTTTGCCCCGCAGCCTCGGCACAACGGGTGGCCAGGCGGCGGACTTCGTCGGCCACCACCGCAAAGCAGGTGCCAGCCTGGCCGGCGCGCGCCGCTTCAATGGCGGCGTTCAGCGCCACCAGGCCTGTCTGAAACGCGATTTCGTCGATCAACTCGTTGATCTTCACTACCTCCCGGCCGGCCGACTGAATGTTGCGCATTGCCTCGTGCATGGAGGCGATCCGTTTGGCCCCATTCTCGGCGGCGGCGTGAGCCTTGCCGGTGGCTTCGCTGAATCCGCGCATGTGTCCCAGGCTTTCGCGCGAGCCTTTCGACATGTGGTCGAGCGAGGTTGCGATCTTTCGATTGGACTCCGCCTGCTCCGCGGCTTCACCGGCCAGGCGCTGGCTTATCTCCGTGATCTTGCCCGATGCCGACGTAACCTCGACCGAGGCTTGGTTCAGCGCCCGCACCACGGTACTGGTTCGGCGCACCATGCTGCGAACCACCAGATACCAACTGCCGCCAGCAAGTGCCAGAGCCGCCAGCAGAATGGCCGCCAGGTGCCAGATGCCGCGCCCGGACTCGGTCTCGATGTGGCGCACGCCTTCCAAGACCTCGTCTTCCGGAATGGCCACCCCGATGACCCAATCCCAAGGCTTGTAATAACGATACGCGACCATGCGCCCACGCGCCGCGAAATCGTTGGGGTCCTGCCAGGCATACGAATCCCTTCCGGTCGCTCCGGCGAGCGCCAGAGCCTTGTGGCAGATGTCGCGGATGAAGTACCGACCCTCGCTGTCGCGCGCGTCCCAGACGTTGGCGCCTTCGGGGCGCCCGCCCGCGGAGATCAGGTACCGGCCCTGACTGGAGCCGGCCGTGTTCAGGATGAGGACATAACCATTTCGCCCGGGATGCAGTTTGAGCGCCGTCTCCCGAACTTTACTGGTCGCCCGCATTTCCGGGACGCCTAAATACAACATCCCGGCCACCTTGCCGCCCAGGCGGATGGGTGAATAGCCGGTCAAATACCAGGACGACACCACAAAGGCACGGCCCACGTAGGCTTCTCCCCGCAACACGGTCGAGACCACCGGATTGGGCGTGCGGTCCGGATTGACCGCCGGAACGAAGGTGCCGATCGCCCGCTTGCCGTCGGCAGCGGTTACGTTGGTCGCTACTCGCAACATGTCGCCCGCGGCGTTCATTCGCTGGAAAACCGTACTGCTGGCCTCCGTTAAGGCCCGCACGTCGTCCACCAGGGGAACCGGCGTGGCGGGATTCGGGATCTGGCCTAGCCACGCGCCGCCCAGCAGCATGGCGGGCAGCCAAACATCCTTGCCCGTATGATCGTATTGGTTTACGGCATGCCAGACCACGGTCCGCTTCGGGTCTATCCCGAAACCTCGCTTCTGGCGAACCTCGAACCAGGCGCCATCCAAACCGATGCGGACGGCTTGCTCCAAGGGGACCCGCGCCGCATCGCACATAGAGTAAACGCTCTCCACGATTTGTTCCAAGCTGCTCACGGCTGCGTTCTGGCCGGAGGCCGCGGCGATCGCGGCGGTGCGCGCATTTAGCCGCCAGAGCGCCACACCGGCAAGCGCCAGCGGCACGACCGCCAGCAGGCAGCCTAAAGCGACGAGTTTGGTGACGAGTTTGATGCGGCCAATCACAAATGCTTCTATCGGCAGGCCCACGATTTCCCTATAGCCGTCGACTCGGAATTTCATCGTGCGTAAAACTTACCGGCGCGGCTGCTCCTGGGGGTGCCTTGGTTAGGAATTTCACTGACTTCCGCATTGGCATTTGGGATGCTGGGAGTAGCGTTCCGTTCCGACCTCGAGCATAAAGGAGATACGCACTTGTGGAATAAGCAAACCCAGCAACGGGAAGAACCGCCGATGAGGGTGCTCGCCGAACCCGCCGGCACGGCTCCCAGCTATACCCCACCCACGCCGCGCCCGGAACCGGCAAGCCAACCCGCCGCCATCGGACAGGCCATGAATATCAAAGGGCAAATCTATGCTCGCGAACATTTGATGGTGGATGGCGAGGTCGAGGGCTCGGTGCAATCGGAGAGCCAGTTGACGGTGGGCCCGAACGGCAAGGTCCGCGCCAATATCAAGGCTCGCGAGGTGATCATCTTCGGCTCGGTGCGCGGCAATGTGGAAGTAATCGAAAAGATCGCCATTCGCGAACAGGGCAGCCTGGTGGGCGATATCAAGGCCGCCGGCATCAGTATCGACGACGGCGCCTATTTCAAAGGCAGCATCGATATTATGCGGCCGGAGCCTAAGGTGACCAGCCGGCCGGTGAAGAACGAGGCGAAGGTTCAAGCCGCCGCCGGGTAGGGATAGCCAAAGCGGCCAGCAGTCCAGCAAGGCCAGAAACCGCGATAGCCAGCAGGTGCCCGCGCCGAAATCGACCACGGTCATCTTCTTTCCCAACTGCAGCCCTGCCAATAAGGGACCGAGGCAAGCCCCGGCAAGCCTTAGAGTAAGAAACTGGAACAGAATGGAACAGATTTGGGGAGGGGCAGTCTGTAAACTATTGAAATGTGGTGGCCAGGGACGGAATCGTATAGCCGTCGAATTCATCAACCTTGTCGTCATCGAAGGGGACGGCACTCTTAAACAGGAAGCCGGCCGGGGAAGGGAGGGCACCTACGCGGATGGCACCTTATTCCGCAGGACGCAGCGACCCATGCCCGCTTTACTATTCAGAAACGCGACGGCATGCCTATCGACGATTTCGCCTCGCCGCAGCTCTTTGAGGTTGCCCAGGCCATCCGCGACCGCAAGATCGCTCCGGCCTGAGGGTCCGGATGCTGCTCGGCGCCAACCGGATTGTGGGTGCCCTGCTGATCCACACCAGCGAACTGCGCCATTTCGACGAGGACGATGTCTTTTCCCTGCACATGCTGGCCACCGAAGCCGCGTTTTCCTACGAGCGGCTGCCCGGTACCACTCCTTGTTTTCAACGAATCCCCTTCCGTGATATAGTAAGGGCGCGTTTGATAGCTTCCGCGAGTCCGGTCAGGCCCGTCCCGAGCGCTGGTGTCCGCTTACGTTCCTCCCGATTTGCCCGCTTTCCAAACCGCGACTGGAGGATTTTGAGTGAAGAATATTTTCGTGGGCAATCTGAGCTTTCGGGCGACGGAGGAATCCGTTCGCGAACTGTTCGAGCGCTACGGCACCGTGACCAGCGCCCGAATCATGACCGACCGTGAAACCGGCCGTTCCCGCGGCTTCGCCTTCGTCGAGATGGCGAACTCAGACGAAGCCGACAAGGCCATCGCGGCTTTGAACGGGTACACCATGGAGGGCCGCGCGCTGAACGTTAATGAAGCCCGGCCAAAGCCGGATCGCGGTCCGCGCCCGGGAGGCGGCGGAGGCAGGGGACGCGAACCCCGCTGGTAAGGGTTCTCGGCAGGGGGACAAACGTCCCAGCCATGGCTAGGTGTGCAGTGGGTTTTGAAGCCGCCGGCAGGCGACCGGCCCGGCTCCGCGGCTTCACAACCCGTGCGTGCCGTTTTCCAGGAACGCACGCAGGCGGTGACTCCGGCTGGGATGGCGGAGTTTCCGCAGGGCCTTGGCTTCAATCTGGCGGATTCGTTCCCGCGTCACGGCGAAGTTCTGGCCGACTTCTTCCAAGGTGTGCTCGCTTCCGTCCTCCAGGCCGAAGCGCATCTTGATAATCTTCTCTTCCCGCGGAGTCAGAGTTTTCAAGACCTGCGCGGTCTGCTCGCGCAGATTGAGGTTGATCACCGCGTCCGACGGCGAAATTCCATTCTGATCGACGATGAAATCGCCCAGGTGCGACTCCTCTTCCTCGCCGATCGGGGTCTCCAGCGAAATCGGTTCCTGCGCCACGCGGAGCACCTTGCGCACCTTCGACACCGGCAACTGCATGCGTTTCGCCAGCTCCTCGTTGGTGGGCTCCCGTCCCAACTCCTGCACCATCTGCCGCGAAGTGCGGATCAACTTGTTGATGGTCTCGATCATGTGCACCGGAATGCGGATGGTGCGCGCCTGATCGGCGATGGCGCGGGTGATGGCCTGGCGTACCCACCAGGTGGCGTAGGTCGAAAACTTGTACCCCCGGCGGTATTCGAACTTGTCGACCGCCTTCATCAGGCCGATATTGCCTTCCTGGATCAAGTCGAGAAATTGCAACCCGCGGTTGGTATAACGCTTGGCAATGCTCACCACCAGCCGCAGGTTGGCCTCGATCAGTTCTTTCTTGGCGGCTTCGGCTTCCTGGTGCGCGTTGGTGATGATCTCCACCGTGCGCCGCAGATCCGCGGCCGGGGCGCCGAACTGCTCCTCCAGTTGTTGCAGCCGCTGCGTCAGGGAGCGCTGCTCCTTGCGCAATTCCTTGACGCCCTCGGCGCGCGCGCCCGGCCAGGTCTCCAGGCGCCGCTGCAAGCGCGTGGTCTCCCGTTCGAGCGGCTTGATCTCCTCCACCGCCGAGCGAACCCGCTCGATCAAGTGACGAACGACCGGCGATTGCAGGCGCACGCTCCGCAGCAGGCGCGAAGTGCGCACCACCAGACGGCCCAACTCCCACAACTGGCGGCGATGCTGTTTCGGCTTCATGCCGCGGGGAATGGCCAACAACTTCTGGCGGCACTGCAAAATGCGCCGGTGCTGCCGGGCGAGTTCCTCGGCAACCGCCAGAAACTCGCGCCGTTTCTCCTCCACCAGTTCGTCGGTGAGGATCGGATCCGCGATCTGCACGACGTCGCGGGCCGAGAGAACGTCGCGCTCGATGTCCTCGGCCATGGAGCAGATTTCCTGCAGCACCAGCGGCGCGCGCGACAGCGATTTCAGGACCGTATTCTGGCCGCGCTCGATGCGCCGCGCGATTTCCACTTCGCCTTCGCGCGTCAGTAGCGGCACCGTTCCCATCTCGCGAAGGTACATGCGGACGGGATCGTTCACCTTTTCGCCGACGCCGGCGGGAAGGTCGAGGTCGAAAGGCTCCTCGCTCTCGTCCAGCTTTTTTTCGAAGTCCTTGGGCTCTTCCAGGATTTCGATGCCGGCCACGTCCAGCCCGGCCAGCACGTCTTCGAGCTCGCTGCCGCCGGGCAGCTCGCCGGGCAGAACTTCGCTCACCTCGTCGTACAGGACGTAGCCCTTATCCTTGCCCAACTGCACCAGCCGCTGCAGGCCATCGAATTTGTCTTCGAGCGCCACTGAAGCCCCGTCATCCCCCGGTGATTAGCGAGTCCCAATCATTGTACACCACGGCGGAAGAGTGAAATCAGGCGGCTCTTTCGAGTTCCGCCAGCTCACGCGTGAGGCGAATCGCCTCCTCCAGATTCCCGGCGCGCTCGGCCTCGCGAATGCGCGCTTTCAATTGATCGCGGCGCCATAAACGGCCGTCGCGAGCCACGCTTTCCATCGCCGCCCGCACCTTTTCGGGCGTGTCCCGCTCGTCTTGCCGAAAAGCCGCTTCCGTTAATAGGTTCTGATCGGCGGGCTCCAGCCGGGCGTGCAGGTCCTCAAAGCCCCAGCCGGCTCCAGCCTCTTCGAGCGCAAACGCCGTCTGAAAAATGCGAAGCGAAGCGAAGCGCGAAATGGCATCCAGCGCGCGCAGTTCCGCCAGCACTTCGCCGCGCATTTCCGGCTGCAGTACCGCATTCAGCAAAATGCGCTCGCTCGGCCGCAGCGCGGCCTTGGGCGCCTCGGCCGGTTTGGTCTGGCGCGCCGCCGCGGCTTTGCGAAACCGGTCCAGAATCGTCCCACGATCCGCCCCCACGTAAGCTGCCAGGTCGTTGGCCACCGCGCTGCGCTCGATCGGATCGGAAATTCGTTCGACGGCCGGCAACAGCGCCTGCAAAATCGCTGCCGCGCCTTCGCTCGAATGCACGTCATGCTGCGCGCGCGCCCGGTCCGCCAGCCAATAGAAATAACCCTTGGCCTCCGCCAGGCGGGCCTCATAGGCTGCCGCGCCATTCTGCTTGCAGTACTCGTCCGGATCGAGACCCCCATCGAGTTCCACGATGCGCACGTGCATCCCCTCGGTCAGCAACAGATTGATGGATTTTGCGGTGGCATTCGCCCCCGCCGCGTCGGGGTCGAAATTCACCAACACCCTGCCGGAGTGGCGCTTCAGGGTTTGCACTTGCTGCGCGGTGAGCGAAGTCCCGCAACTGGCTACCACGGAGGCAAAGCCCGCGGCAGTCACACCGAGGGCGTCCATGTAACCCTCCACCAGGATCACGCGGTCTTCCTTGCGAATGGCCTCTTTGGCGCGATGGAGATTGTACAGCACGAAGCTCTTTTTATATATCGGCGTTTCGGGCGAATTCAAATACTTCGGTTCGTCGCCGGCATCCAGAGCGCGCCCGCCAAAGCCAATGATTTTGCCCGCTTCGTTGTGGATCGGAAACATCAGGCGGTTGCGAAAACGGTCGTAGCGGGAGCCGTCTTCACGCTTACCGACCAGGCCGGATTGCTCCGCCTGCCCGGCGGCAAAGCGCCGCTCCTCGAATAGCCGCACCAGCCCGCGGCCGCCGCGCACCGAATAGCCCAGGCCGAATTTCTCGGCGGTCTCCGCGCTCACCCCGCGCCGCGCCAGGTAGGCCCGCGCCGCTTCTCCAGCCGAAGACTGTAAATTTGCGTGAAACGTCTGCGCCGCCAGTGTGTGCATCTCGAACAGGGCGGCCCGCATACGGGAATCGTCGTCGGCGTACTGCGAGCGCTTCGGCATGGGAACGCCGTAGCGCTCGGCCAAGGATTTCAGCGCCTCGAAGAAACTCAGACCCTCTTTTTCCATCACGAACTTGATCGCGTCGCCGGCGGCTCCGCAGGAGAAACACTTGTAGAACTGGTGAACCACATGGACCGTGAAGGATGGGGTCTTTTCGCTGTGAAAGGGGCACAGCCCCATGTAGCGGCTCGGGCCGGACTTGCGCAATCGCACGTATTCGCCCACTACGTCTTCGATCCGCACCACGCCCTTTAATTGCTCGGCAAACTCCATGGGTCCTCCCAGATATTATCCCGCAGAAAAAAACCGGTTGGCCGCCCGGCACCCCACGGCTGCTATCCGAAGTTAGCTTGATCCGCAGCAGTGGTAAGGCCCACACTCCGATCCATGACGGGCACTGTTTTATCGGACTTCGGCCCTGCAACCCGCGTGTGCATTGCGGCAGGGCCCTTTGTTTCGGCCCTGCTGCTGCGTTTGATTCTCGGCCGCAACCGCTTGACCGGCTCCCTGATCGCCTTCACCACCAGTTGGTTCGCCATGAACGTGCTGCTGGCGCCCTCCTCCGAACCGATGCGCCAGCAATTGTATTCCCTCCCCGGCCGGCTCTTCCACTGATCGCGTGGCCGTCCCGGTGGTACCGGGATGGTTGACTCCGCCGCTCCACTCCTCTATGTTTGTGCTGATGGAGGCCGGTATGCAATCGAGGCTCGGAATCCTGGTCCTGGTGCTGGCGCTGGCAGCGGGCGCGCAGGCGCAAACCAAAAAGCGCGTCGCAGTCATGAATTTCGACTACGCCACGGTGTCGTCCAGCGTACGCCAGTTGTTCGGCTCCGATCAGGACGTCGGCAAAGGCATCGCCGACCTTCTGGTGGACCGGCTGGTAAATGACGGTGCGTATTCCGTCATCGAACGCAAAGAGCTCGACAAGGTGCTGGCGGAGCAGAATTTTTCTAATAGCGACCGGGCCGATCCTACCACCGCGGCCAAGATCGCCCGCATCCTGGGGGTGAGCGCCATCGTCATCGGGAGCATCACCCAGTTCGGGCGCGACGACAAAAAGACCGACGTGGGAGGCGGAGCGCTGGGCGGTGTGACCGGCCGTTTCGGGGTGGGCGGGCTTCGCAAATCTCAGTCCACGGCCGTGGTGCAGATCACCGCGAGGATGATCGATACCAGTACCGCGGAAATCCTGGCCAGTTGCACGGCGAAAGGTTCGTCCTCGCGCTCCGGAGGGGGAATCCTGGGCTCGGGCGGCGGCGGCGGATCCGATGCGGGCGCCGGGATCGATATGAAATCCTCCAATTTCGCCGCTACCATCCTGGGTGAGGCCACCACCAAGGCCGTCGCCGATCTCGGCACGCAACTGGATGCCAAGGCGGCCCAACTCCCGGCGGTAACGCTTTCCATCAACGGCACGGTGGCCGATGCTTCGCCGGACGGCACGCTGATCCTGAACGTCGGTTCGCGCAGCGGTCTCAAGGTGGGCGATACGCTGCAGGTCAAGCATCCGGGACGCGAGATTCGGGACCCAGACAGCGGGAAAGTGCTGCGCCGTATCGAGGACAGCGTGGGAACGGTCACAATCACCGAAGTCGACGAAAGCTCGGCGGTGGGAAAGTTCAGCGGCCCCGGCCAGCCGCAAGTCAAAGACACGGTTTCCAATAAGTAGGGAAGAAAGCATGGAACTCAGCGTCGGTTCGACGGTCGGCGACTACCAGATCATCGATATCCTGGGCGCCGGCGGCATGGGCAAGGTGTACAAAGTCCGAAACGTGATTTCGGACCGCGTCGAGGCCATGAAGGTGCTCCTGCCGGATCTTGGCAACGCTCCCGATCTGGCGGACCGGTTTCTGCGCGAAATCAAGGTGCAGGCCAGCCTGGAGCACCCCAATATCGCAGCCCTCCACACCGCTCTCCGGCTCGACAACCAGCTCCTGATGTTGATGGAAATGGTGGAAGGCGAGACGCTCGAGCATAAGTTGAAGGCCGGCCCCATCCCCATCGCTCTCGCCGTGGATTATATTCGCCAGGTATTGTCGGCGCTGGAATACGCGCACGCCCGGGGAGTGGTGCACCGCGATATCAAGCCGGCCAATATGATGTTGACGCCCACCGGCGTGGTGAAATTGATGGACTTTGGTATCGCCAAGGCTTCCGGCGACCACAAGCTGACCATGACCGGCACCACCTTGGGCTCGCTCTACTATATGTCGCCGGAGCAGATTAAGGGGGCTGCCACGCTCGACGCCCGCGCCGACCTGTATTCGGTCGGCGTATCGCTCTACGAGTTGGCGACCGGTAAACGGCCCTTCGACGGGGACAGCCAATTCGCCATCATGGCGGCGCACCTGGAGAAGGTTCCTCTTCCCCCGATCGCGCTCGATCCAGCCATGCCGCAGGCGCTCAACGACGCGATCCTGATGGCCGTGGTCAAGGACCCGAACGCCCGTTTTCAGACCGCGACGGCCTTTCGCAACGCTCTCGGATCGGTGACCGGAGCGGGGACAACTCCCGCATTAGCGCCAACCGCCGTTCCAGTCAGTGCGATGCCGGTGCCGCGGCCCACGCCGCCGATCGCCATACCGCCGGCTGCCTACATGGCCTCTCCCACTCAGGCGCCGGCGCGGCGCAGCCACCGCGGATGGTGGATGGCGCTCGGTGGGCTGGCGGCCGCGGCCGCGGTGGTCGCCGCGATTCAGTTCGGTCCGTGGCACGCGAGTAAGGCCGCCACCGGGAACGCGTCCCCGCAGGTCACCTCCGCGCCCCCAAGCCCGGTGCCAACCGATGCGGCCGGAACGGGCGCGCCGGCCGCGGCGAATCCCGAGCCGGCACAGCCGCCGGCCAGTGCTTCGCCGTCGTCGTCGGCGCCGCTTGCGGCAAGCCAGGCAACCACCCCAAGGACCGCCGCGCCCGCCGCTCATTCCACCGCTCCCGCGCCGTCGGGCGGGGCTGCGTCCGCGCCTGCGCAGGATGCACCGGCCGCCGTCGAGCCCGCGCCGCACCGCGTTCCGGAACCAACGCCAGCCATTCCGGTCCGCCAGCTCCCGGCCGAAAACGCCGTCCAGCCGCACGACCGTCATGAGGTTCACGAGGAGACCGTCGCTGTCGACCAGCGCGCCCTGCGCGAGCAGCGCGAATTTCATCGCATGCTTGCCGCTCGCGCCACCGTGGTCCGGGCGAGTCTCCGTCCGCTCGAGGATTCGCAGAAAGCCCACGGCATGAATCTCCGCGGCGATATTCGCGAGGCCCAGTCGCTCATGGACGCGTACCTCGAAAGCGCGACGGAGGATCTGAACCAGTTGGACCTCCCGGCCGCCCGCACCGACATGGAAAAAGCCGAGCGCCAGATCGAAAAGCTGGAAAAGTTCCTGGGACGATGAGAGAGTAGTCAGCCAATGGTTGTCAGCTAGATACCGGGAGACACTTCTCAGCGGTCGACCCGAAGCGACGATCGTCGCGCAACCGCTAAGGCAACCAGCGAGCTTTGTTTCGGAGGTCCTCCTCCGTCCAGGTCATCCAGACCAGCAACAACCCCTCGATCACGCTCCCGATCGGTCGTCGTGAATGGACCAGCAGGAGCCCTGGGGACTCTTGGTGCTGAATGAGTTGCGCAAAGTGCCCGGGCATTGTGCCAACGTCCCGCGAAACCACCACACGCCCTGCCTCGGCTGCGATCCGAAGAACTTCCTGATCGGAAGTGCCGTCCGGGATGTTACCGGCAGCAAGAAAATCGATTGACGGCTCGCGGCGCCGCAAGCCTCTGCCAACTGCAGGATTCAAATCGGCATCCGCCTGAAACCGAAGGTTCAAGGCTGCCTGACCGGCAGCTCACGCCTCGCGCGTTCGAAACGCTCCGTCATGTCGGGAGGAAGCGGATTATTCGCCCTAAACTCTTCCCACCTTTCGTCCTGCTCCTTCAGATACGCTTCGATCTCTTTCGGGTGCTCCAGGATAAAAGTAATGGCTCCGTAGAGCTTAGCGAGGGACCCGATCGAAGGATAGGCCTCAAAGATACCCTCCGCGGAGCGGCCCTCGCGAAACTCGTAGGTGACAACGTCAAGGCCAATGCGCGTCCCGGCCACGTAATAGCCACCGTTGCGGACTGCGACGTATTGGCTCGTTGGCATCATGGCGGGATTCGACTCCTTATCTATATCTATTTTACTTCAGCGACGAGTTGTCGGTCGCGATGGGCCAATGACTGAAGAGCTTCCAACCTCACGCCCCTTTCGGGTAGCAACCGAGCACGCGCTGAAAGTCCGCCAACTCCCGCAGGTGTCCTAGTGCATTGCGCACCTGCGGAGAATCCAGGTGTCCCAGGAAATCCACATAGAACAGGTATTCCCACGGTTTTCCCCGGAGCGGCCGGGATTCGATCTTGGTCAGGCTCAGGTCGCGCAGGGCGAATGCGCTCAGCGCGCGAAACAGCGCCCCGGCCTGGTTGTGCAGGCTGAACACGAGGGACGTTTTCCACGGCGTGTTCGCCTTAACCGCCGCACGGTGGCGGCGCGCATAAGCGGCGGTGCGCAGCAGAAAGAAGCGGGTGAAATTCTGGCGATCGCTCTCGATCGAGCGCCGCAAGATGCGCGCGCCGTAGATCTCGCTTGCCACCGAACTGGCGATGGCGGCGGCATCGGTCAGCCCCTCCTCCATCACCATTTTCACGCTCCCCGCCGTATCGTAAAACGGAATTCTTTCGATTTGCGGGTTTTTTTGAAAGAAATCGAGACATTGATTCAAAGCCACCGGATGGGAAAACACGCGCTTGATTTGTGAGAAGTGTAGCTTTTCGGGCGCAATTAAGTTATGGACAATACGGACGCTGGTTTCCGACACAATCGGTAGTTCGAAGCTGAGCAGGTGATCGTAGTTTTCGTGCACCGATCCGGCCAGCGTGTTCTCGATCGGCACCACCGCGCCGATAGCCCTTCCCTCCGCCAGGCTCCGAAACACGTCCTCGAACCTGGGGCACGGCAGCACGGGACTATCCTCGCCGGCCAGTTGGCGGACGGCCACCTCGCTGAACGCTCCACGCTCACCTTGAAAGGCGATGGATCGGGCGGAAATTCTCCTCATGAAATATCCCTATTTCGGCAGGCAATTCGTTTTGTTCCGAATTCGGAACAAAAACAGCCACTTTCGCTTGCTGTAGTTTTTGCCACGTCTTATAATTCCGCTTGGTCCAAAGGTCCGCTTCGCCGTCCTGGCGGAGCGGAAAAACGGTTTCATGGAGCGCCCAGGAGAAAGACTAAAGCGGGTTCGGGAAAAACTGGGGCTCACCTATCGAGACGTGGAGCGTTCCAGCCACCAGATCGCCGCGCACCGGGGTAACGACGAGTTCATTATCGCTCTGAGCCGCCTCGCGAACATCGAGAACAAAGGCACCATCCCTTCGATCTTCCGAATGTACACCCTTTGTGCGGTGTACCGCCTGGAAATCGACGAAGTCCTGACCTGGTATGGCATCCCGAGCGGGGAGTTGGTGTCGGAGGGCTTGCGCATCGAGCACCGGGCGACGCATGCCGCCGGGTTCGGCCTCCAGCGGGAAGTGATCGTTCCCTTGCCCCTCGATGCTTCCATGGACCCCGCCAAGACTACCTTCCTGAGCCGCATCATCCGTAAATGGGGAAAGCTTCCGCTGAGCTTTCTAAACGGTTGGGAAGTAAAAGAATTCCGTTATGGCGTGATCGGCACCGAGGATTGGTCCATGTACCCGATACTGCATCCGGGTTCGCTCCTGGCCATTGACGACACCCTACGAAAAATTGGAGGCGCCAAGTGGACCAGCGAGGTGGACCGGCCGATTCACTTCCTGGAACATCGGCAGGGCTACCTGTGCGGCTGGTGCAGTTTGCAACAAGATCGGCTGATGGTCCAGTTCCACCCTTCCTCCCAGAAGAACGTGGCGCTTTACGACTGGACCGAAATCGACGTCCTGGGGCAGGTTGTGGGCGTCGCTATGTTCTTGGAATCGAAATTAAAGCGGTCTATCCGAAGCGGAGCAACTCCAGCAGAGTCTCCAGATCGGTGATATAGAGCTGCCGCTCCACCTCGCGCGCCGTCGGCGGCGCCAGGTTGCGGTAGGCGAGTGCAAATCGCGGCCCGCCCGTGGTGTTCAGGTAACGTTCCAGATCGGTCTTCTGTTCCGACAGGCTGAAGCCAAGCCATTGCGAGAAAATCTGATAGTGGCTGAGGCACAGGGTTCGGTCGGCGTCTTCCCGGCCCATCAACTGGCAAAGATCGCCGTGATAATAGGAGCCGGATGGAGCATCCCAGAGAGAGGCCATATACACCAGCCTCCCAAAAGAGGTTGGGATCTGGGTCAGTATCCGGCGCCAGTATTCCGCACCAGGCACCAGTGCCGGCCGGCGCTTGAAGGCCGCCTCTCCCAGAAAATTCCTCCCTTTCGGCTTGGTTCAGCGTGCTGCGTAGGGAATGTACTGTAGATCACCAGACACGCCACCCTAAAGCGGAACTACAATTTTATAACGCCGTCCCAAAATCTTGCATTGCTAACCTTAGCTACATCCTTTCTGACGATTAGAGATTCGCTAGCGGCATGTTCCGTCGGCGGAAATTCTGCTACGGTAATGTCCCTATATCAGTCGAGTCCTGTCTAGTATAGTACCAAGCTTACTTTAGTAAGCCGCCCGTTAAGAAAGGAACAGATCCCGGATGAAAAAGCTCATCTTCCTGGCCCTGGCTGCTTTTGCACTTGTGGCGACCGCACAAGTCAACAAGATCGATATACCGCTCCCCGGCTGCAACCCTTGCAGTTGGGTCCGGTAAATGCATCAATAAGCCCGGGAAACTGGCGCGGGGCAGGTGTTAGAATACGACTGAGGGTCGTGCGAAATGCCAGGCTCCGCGCTGGTTAACAGCCTGATTATTCTGTCGGCGGCCGGATCTCTGGCCACGGCTATCAAGCTGTTCTGGACGGGCTTGTTCCGCCGCTACCGCTTTTTCTTCGTTTACCTGATTTTTCGACTCTTCAGCAGCTCTATTCCACTCCTGCTCGACTACCGATCTAGACTTTACCTGCGCGTATTTCTGGTAATGGAACCAATTTCCTGGATACTCTTTGCTCTCATGCTGTTGGAGTTGTACCGCCTGGTCTTGGATCGTCACCGGGGGCTCTACACGCTTGGTCGTTGGGCGATGTATTTCGCCATGGTTGTGTCGATCCTGGTATCGGTATTGAGCCTCCTGCCCAAGATTCGCCCGTCGATGGGTTATGAGGACCGTCTTTTGGGCTACACGATTGCCGCCGAGCGCGGAATCTATCTCAGTCTCGCGACTTTCCTTGTACTCATTCTGCTCTTCCTGACGCGCTATCCGGTGCCGTTAAGCCGGAATGTAATCGTACACGCAGCCGTATTTTCCGTATATTTCACCAGCAATACTTTGATTCTCCTGGCGCGAGCGCTATTCGGACTCCGCTTTAACGAGACAGCTAGCGGCTTCCTCCTGGCGATTTCGGTGCTCTGCGTGTATGCCTGGCTGCTGTTGCTGAGCCCACGCGGCGAAGAAGTCCGCGTCCAGCTTCCCCACTTTGGGCCGGAACACGAAGAGCGGATTTTGCGGCAATTGGATTCCATTAACGCCACATTATTGCGCGTTTCCCGCGAATCCTAATTGATAACCAAAGTTATCATAGTACCAATATTACCCCAACTTCCATTGCATTTCTCCCAAAAGTACCGTATCCTCAATTTGGTGATACAGACAAGCAAATGTACCCGACGGGGGCTCCCATGATAGAAATTAGCTTGCTGGTTATCCTGTGCATTTTCGCGGTCCTTGCGATCTTTGTGGGCAAACTCATGCTGTCCGGTGGCGATCTGCCGGTTACGGCTGAGTGGATCGAAGAGCTGTCGCTCGAACGATACCGGCCCATGCTCCGGTTATTGGAGCCACAGGATCTTGAGTATTTACGCGCACAGCCAGGCTTCACGCCGCGGATGGCGCGGAAGTTGCGCATGCAACGGTACCACATTTTTCGCGGTTACCTGCGCAGCCTCAGTATGGATTTTCGGCGTATTTCAGCCGCTTTGAAACTGCTTCTGTTGCAATCCGGAGAGGACAGGCCGGACTTGGCCGGAATCTTGCTCCGCCAGCAGATCAATTTCGCGTGCAGTCTGATGGTGGTGCATTTTCGCCTGGTGTTGTACCGCATGGGCGCCAGTACCGTCAGTGCGGCGAGCCTGGTGGAAATCTTTAACCGGATGCAAGGCGAGCTACGCGATCTTATGCCGGCCGTGAGCGCGTCGGCGGCGTAGTCCCGCTAAGAAAGCTCCACTGTTTCTCCATTTATTGCCAGCGGCTGGAGGCGGATTCTTTCCCGCTTCACAGCCGCTTTATTATTTCCTTGGCCTGCATTAATTTGGGGAATTCTTTCTCCGCGGCCTTGAATTCCTTCGTGTGCACCCTCCGCCGCGACCCGCTATGCTCCACGGGGTGCCGCAGATGCAACATCTCGTGGAACATCACGTATTCCAGCGCCAGCGCGGGAACCGACGGATCGTCGAAAATGCGGCTGATAATAATGGCCTGGTGCGAAGGATCGAAATGGCCAAGCATGGCCCTCGACGGCTGCCGGCTCCATCCCAATTGGGGCCGTCCCATCAGCCCATCGAAGAATTGCCGATTCAGCCGCTCGAATAACTCCTCCAGGTTATGGTGCTGCCCTTGCGGGCCGGACACGAATTTGCGTCCCCGAATTTGCCGTACTAATGAGGCCTGACGGCGGATATCCCGGCGGTTCAGGTACAGGCGATAGCGGTATGGGTACAGGCGAGGGATCTGCTTGCGGTAGAGTTTACCAAGCAGAATGAACGCCAGCGCTTCGGCAATCGGCGCCGGCGCGCCACCCAGCAGATCGGAAATGCGCACCCGCAGACGCCCATCATCGAGACGGATGAAGCTGTCCGCGTTGGCAAAGCGGCAAAACTCCACGACGATTTCCGGCACCGCCGTGCGCGGCTTCAGCTCGCGAAACACGCGCGCGTAGATCTCCTCCGGAGTTTCGAAGAAAAGCGAGGACTGGAGATTCTCCGGCGGCAACAGGCCCTCGTCGTGCCCCATGTTCTCAAGCGTACCGCAGCGGGCGTCCATGGGTTAACCTGTTGCTTACTTCTTCGATTGGGGAACAGGAATATTGCTGAAAGCTAAAATCACGGCGCTGGGTTGCTACGTCCCACCCCGTGTCCTTACCAACCAAGACCTGGAAAAGATGGTGGAGACTACCGACCAGTGGATCCTCGAACGGGTCGGTATTCGGGAACGCCACATTGCCGATCCGGACATGGCTACCTCCGACATGGCCATCCGCGCCGCCCGCTGCGCCCTGGAGCAACGCGGCATGGACGCCTCCGAAGTGCAGGCCATCATCGTCTGCACCGTCACGCCCGACCATATGTTCCCTTCCACCGCGTGCCTGGTGCAGCACGCCCTGGGCGCGCGCGGCGCCTGGGGGTTCGACTTGGTGGCCGCCTGCTCGGGCTTCGTCTACGGGTTGACCACCGCGGCCCATCTCGTATCGGGGGGCATGTACCGCAAGGTGCTGGTGATCGGAGCCGACACCATGAGCCGCATCATCGATTACCAGGACCGTGCCACTTGCGTGCTCTTCGGAGACGCCGCCGGGGCGATGCTGGTGGAACCCGCCGACGGCGGCGAGGGATTCATCGACTTCCTGGGCGAAGTGGACGGTTCCGGTGGCGACTTCCTGAAAATGCCCGCCGGCGGCAGTCGCCTGCCGGCTTCCCACGAAACCGTGGATAAACGCCTGCATTACGTCCACCAGCAGGGTCAGCAGGTCTTTAAGTATGCCGTCCGCAAGATGTACGAAACCAGCCGCGAACTCCTGGAGCGGAACGGCCTCGCTCTCTCCGACGTCGCCGTCATGGTCCCCCACCAGGCCAATCTGCGCATTATCAACGCCGCCGCCGAGCGTCTGGGAATCGACCGGTCGCGGGTGATAGTCAACATCGACCGCTTCGGCAATACCACCGCCGCTACCATTCCGCTGGGCACCCGCGACGCTGTGGCGCAAGGCAAACTGCGCAAGGGCGACGTAGCCCTGTTCGTCGCGGTCGGCGCCGGCTATACCGTGGGGGCGAGCCTGTGGCGCTGGGCGTATTGAAAGCGGCTGGACGAATGCCGCTGCCGATTTCCGCACTGCGTTATCCTATATTGAGTTGACGCCCCAATCCTCAGAACCAGCCGCGCCGCCGCCGCGCGTGTCCGTCGTGGTGGTCTCGCATAATCGCGTGGAGCGGTTGCGCCGCTGCCTGGAATCGGTCGAAAAATCCGAGGCGCGCGCTTCGCTCGAGCTGATCGTAGTGGACAACGGGTCGACCGATGGCAGCGCCCGGTTGGACGACGAGTTCCCGAATGCGCAGTTCATCCGCCTGCCCAAAAATTTCGGCCTGACCAAAGGGTTAAACCTGGGCTGGCGGGCGGCCAACACCGACTACGTGCTATTTCTGCACGACGATACGGAGCTGGCGCCTCGGGCCGCCGACCTGCTGGCCGACGTGCTGGACGCGCGCGCCGACGCGTCGGCGGTTTGCCCGCTGCTCGTCGATGAGGCGGGCCATCCGGCGCCGCAACTGGGCAGGCTGCCGCCGGATGGCAAGTGGCAGCCGGCCGAACTTTCCGGCGCCGACCCGTTCCCGGTGGAATACCCGCGCGGCGCGGCGCTGATGGTCCGCGTTTTTGTGATCAAGGCCATCCGCCAGATCGATGAAAGATACGGCCAATTCGGCAGCGACGCCGACCTGGCGGCGCAGATCCATCGCGCCGGTAAGAAGATCCTGCTGGTCCCCCCCGCCACCGTGCGTCACTATTCCCAGGGCCGGTATGCCGCCGAGGAGCGCGCCGACTTTCTGCTGGGCCGCGCCGTTTTTCTGGGCAAGTATCGGGGCTTTGGAGCGGGATTGCAGGCGCGCTTCGCCGCGGTTTTCGGTCCCCTGTTCGGCTTTCGCCTGTCCGAGTTCAGCTACACCGTCGGCGGCAAGAAGATCGACGGCACGCAGGGGTGAAGGCTTTCCCCTGTCTCCCCGTTCTCTTCGGTTAACCTTCGATGTTTACTCTTGCCAGCTAGAATTGCTTGCCGGCGCGCCGCTAGCATGGATGACGATATGGAACCTCTTCTGTGGGTCCTGTTGCCGGGCTTTGTCGCGGTCGCCTCGGGATTGCTGGCGTGGTTCGTCATGCAGTCGCGGATGGACGTGAAGCTGGCTCAGCAGGAAATCGATTTGGCGCAGCAGCGGGAAATCCTGGCGGAAGAGCGGGGGAAGCTGACGGCGCAGCGGCAGGCGCTCGAATCGCAACTGGAAACCGCCATCCGCGGGGCCGAGGAATCGGCGCGCCGGCAGGCATTCGATAACTTCCTGACGGAGCTGAAAGTCGAGCAGCGCCACTACACCCGCGAAAACCGCCTGCTCACCCACAGCCGCCATAGCCTGGTTCTGCAGGAGCGCATGTACTTCCGCAACATCCCCCTATCCGATTGGATCGAGCACGAGATCTCGCTCGACGATGGCGCCGACGTCAGCCGTATCGTGCAGGACATGACAGTCTTCGACCGCTCGGTTGTCAATATCACCGAGATGCCCCGGCGCAAAGCGCTGGCGTGAGGGGACTCTCCCCCCCCGGAGCACAGCATCTTTGCTGCAAAACGGGAACTAAGGAATCGTCATGAAATAACCATGCCAAATCCTGGAGCGCGACGTGGCGCACGCACTCGTGCGTGCCGTGTCGAGACTTTTCTCGACACCCGCTTGCGTACGGTACGCCGAGCGTCGGCAAAA
>Ga0182016_10000456_pt1 | contig 51147 bp, 45 predicted proteins | sample 712S2MmetaG_FD_120491 | JGI IMG/M metagenome (GOLD analysis project Ga0182016, IMG submission 120491) | Permafrost microbial communities from Stordalen Mire, Sweden - 712S2M metaG | ecosystem: Environmental > Terrestrial > Soil > Wetlands > Permafrost | place: Sweden: Stordalen | collected...
AGAGACGATGCCCCAAGACAACCCGAAGCGGATCGGAAGCTTCTATTAGAACATGACTCGAAGGTGGTTCCCAATGGGCCGATTCTTCACAGGCGACGCCCGTAGGACACAGAAAATCATAGCGGTTAACGGAATTCGGCGGCGTGGGTAAGCCTGCGTCCGGAAGGCCCGCGACGGCGAAATCCGGCGCACCTTTGGCCTGGCCAAAGCGACCGCGCCGAAACTCCCACGGCTCAACTCTTGGGCCTTTCGGGCGGCCGAGCCCGCCAGCCGTGGTGAAGCGTTATAGAATAGCTGTTCAAGAGGCCCTTCTCCTGAAACCGCCTGCCCGCCCGGACCGCCGGGGTGTAGGTCCAATAGTCCGCGATACGAGGAAAATCATGCCGCATCAAACCTATCTGGAATGGGTGATTCGAAATACGCGCACGCAGTGGTGGCACGACTCCGCCGAAGCAGCCGAGTTGGCACTGGGGCTGGAACGGGGCGCCATCGGCGTCACCACCAACCCTTACCTGGCGAATCTAGCCTTGGTGAAAGACCGTCAATTATGGGCCCCGGCCATCGAGGCGGTGCTCGGGCGCAACCTGCCGGCCGAGCAGAAAGCCGAAGCGCTGATGCAGATTGCGGTCACCCGGACGGCCGAGAAACTCATGCCGGAATTTGAAGCCAGCAAAGGCCAATCGGGCTTTGTCTGCGGCCAGGTGAACCCGTCGCGCGCCGGCGACCGGGATTGCATGCTGCCCATGGCGAAGCGGTATCACGCGTGGGCGCCCAATATCGCCGTCAAGCTGCCGGCTACCAGCGCCGGGCTGGACGTGATGGAGGACTGCATCGCCGAGGGCATCACCGTCACCATCACGGTCAGCTTTACGGTGCCGCAGGCTCTCGCCATCGGCGAACGGCACATGGCCGGCATCCGGCGCGCGCAGGCCAAAGGGATCGAGCCGGGAAAGTGTTTCGCGGTGATCATGATCGGCCGGCTGGACGATTATCTGCGGGAGGTTGCCCACGACACTCAGGCCGTCGCGACCGAATCCGATATCCGCCAGTCCGGTGTTGCCGCCACCAAACGCGCCTATCAAATCTATAAGGAGCGGGGCTACCAGGCGGTGCTGCTGATCGCGGCGCTGCGCGGCGACTACCACCTTACCGAAATCGCCGGGGCGGACCTGTTGATGTCCATCGCGCCGGCGTTTCAGGACATATTCGTGACCCGGGACCTGCCGCGGGAGGAGCGCATCGACCAGTCCGTGCCGGCCGACGTCATCGAGCGGCTGAGCCAGATGCCGGAATTCGTGCGCGCCTATGAGCCGGACGGCATGTCACCTTCCGAGTTCGTCGGCTTCGGCGCTACGCAGCGAACCCTCAGCCAGTTCGTGGAGGCCGGCTGGAAACTCATGGAGAACTACCGGTAAATGGCCTTAGCGGTGGAAGTGCCGAAACTCGGCAACAGCGTGGAAGAGTGCCTGATCGCGAAATGGCGAAAGCATAAGGGCGAGACGGTATCGGCGGGGGAAGTGGTGGCGGAGATCGAAACCGACAAGGCCACCTTCGAGGTGACCGCGCCCGCCGCGGGCACGCTGCTCGAAACCTTCTTCGCGGAAGGGACGCTGGTCCCGGTCTTCACCAATCTTTTTGTGATCGGCGAGGCGGGCGAGAGCGGGGAAGCGTTTCGCCCGCCCTCGGCCGCCTCGGCCCCGGCGGAAACCGCTAAGATCGCTGAGGAGACGCCAGCGGCCGTAGCGGCTGAGCGTCCGCCCGCGGCTCCGGCTCCGGTTGCGCCTTCCGGGGCGCTTAGCCCGCGCGCTCGCCGGTTCGCCGCGGAGCACGGCGGGGCCGGCACCGCTTTGCCCGCGGGCTCGGGCCCTGGGAGACGTGTGCTGGAAGAGGACTTGCGGCGGCAGTATTATACGTCGCCGCGAGTTTCGGTGGCGGCGCAGTCGCGGCTGCGGGAAGGCGCGGAGGTGCAAGGGCCGGGATCGGGGGTGGGGGGCATGATCCTCTCCTCCGACGTGGGCGCGCCTACGCCCGCGGCCCGGATCTCCGGCATCCGGGAGAAGATCGCGCGCCGCATGCGGGAATCGCTGGCGGCCACGGCGCAGTATACTTTGAACGCCTCCGCCGATGCCGGCGGCCTGTTGCTGGTGCGCGCCAAAGTCAAGGCGTCGAAGGGCGTGCCGGACATCAATATTAACGACCTGGTGACGTTCTGCACGGTAAAGGCCCTGCTCGAAGTTCCCGAGTTGAACGCCGAGTTCCTGGAAGGGCGGATCTTGAAACATGCCCAGGTTCATATCGGCTTTGCCTGCGATACGCCTCGCGGCTTGATGGTTCCGGTGGTGCGGGACGCGCACACCCTCACGGCCGGCGAGCTCTCGATCCGGATGAAAGAACTGACGGCGCGGGCGGTCGCGGGCACGATTGCAGTGGACGATCTGTCGGGTGGGACGTTCACGGTAAGCAATCTGGGCGGCCTCGGAATCGAATCGTTCACCCCGCTGCTCAACCCGCCACAGGTCGCCATTTTGGGAATAGACGCGATTGGGCTCAAAGCGGTGCGGCGCGACGGACGCATCGAGTTCATCGATTCCATCGGCCTGTCGATCACGCTCGATCACCAGGTGATCGACGGCGCGCCGGGTGCGAGATTCCTGAAAGTAGTCAAGGAGAAGATCGAAAACGTGGAGTCGCTATGTACGATTTAATCGTGATCGGCGCCGGTCCGGGTGGATATGAAGCCGCCGCTCACGCCGCCAGGATGGGCAAGAAAGTGGCGCTCATCGAAAAGGAACGTCTGGGCGGAACCTGCCTGAACGTGGGATGTATTCCGGCGAAGACGTTCCTGCGGTCGTCGAAACTGTTTCATGAATGCGGCGAGGCGGCCGCATTCGGGGTGCGCCTGGGCTCGGTGGAATTCGACATGCCCACGGTGGTGGCGCGTAAGAACCGGATTGTGGGCACGCTCAACAAGGGCGTGGAAGGCATGTTGAAACGGGCCGGCGTGGAGACGATCGCCGGCCAGGCGCGGCTGGAATCGCGCGGCGTGGTGCGGGTAGGCGACCAGCGCTATGAAGCGGCCAACATTTTGCTCGCCACCGGCTCGCGGCCGGCGGTGCCGCCCATTCCCGGAATCGGTTCCGAGCGGGTGCTCGATTCGGATACCGTTTTTGGGCTCGCGCACGTGCCCAAGACGATCGCCATCGTTGGCGGTGGTTTCATCGGGCTGGAGTTCGCCTGCTTCTTCAATGAAATCGGCACCAAGGTGAGCGTCTATGAGATGTTGCCGCAGATTGCCGCCGGGGCCGACCAGGAAATCTCCAGCCGCATGCTGCAGATTCTGAAGCGGCAAGGCGTCGAGTTCCACCTGTCGGCGAAGGTGCTGGGGATCGCGGGCGAGACCATTCAATACCAGGACGCCGGTGGATCGCCGGCCAGCGCCTCGGCCGAGTACATTCTGAACGCCACCGGACGGGCGCCGGCGGTCCGCGATCTGGGCCTGGAAGAAGCCGGTGTCGATTTCAGCCCCAAGGGGGTCAAGACCTCCGACCAGGGCAAGACGAACGTGGCCGGGGTGTGGGCCTGCGGCGACGTCACCGGACGGCGCATGCTGGCCCATGCCGCCACGCGGGAAGGGATAGTGGCTGTAAACAACATGTTCGGGAAGAAGGACCGTATCCGCTACCATGCCATTCCGGCGGTGATCTACACCCATCCGGAAGTGGCCTCGGTGGGGAGGACGGAGGAAGAGCTCAAGTCCGCGGGGATTGAGTATAAGAAGTCCGTCGTGCCCATGGCCGTGGCGGGAAGGTTCCTGGTGGAAAACGAGGGCGGGACGGGGATGGTGAAAGTGCTCGCAGGCGCGCGCTATGGCGAAATCCTGGGAGTACACGCCATCGGCGACGGATCGAGCGAATTCATCGTGGCCGCGGCGGCCATGGTGGAGACGGAGATGTGCGTGGCCGATGCCGCTGAGATCGTTTTTCCGCACCCGACGGTGTCGGAAGCGTTGCGGGAAGCGGTTCTGGGAGTCAAGCTGTCAGCGATCAGCGATCAGCAGTCCGCGACCCCGGCACACGCCGACCGCTGACGGCCGACAAATAGAACTTAGGAGTTAGAAGCTAGTACGCGGCGGCAAGCCGCCAGTGATCGGCCGCTCCGGCACATGCGCAGAGCTGATCGCTGACGGCTGACCGCTGACAGCTTTAGGAGTTAGATTGGAATGCCCAAGTCGATCATCATAGAACCGGAACAAGTATTTGCCAAAGGGACGATCCATCTGTCCGACATTCAGGTGAATGCGTATGAGCGCACGGCGGAGGAAGAACTCGCCACCTATTCTCGCGAAGACTTCCTGGCCATCTGGCAGGATATGTGCGCCATTCGGCAGTTCGAGACCATTCTGAATGAAATCAAGATCAAGGGAGCGTTTCAGGGCGTCACTTACAATCACGCCGGCCCGGCGCACCTGTCGATCGGACAGGAGGCCGCGGCCGTCGGCATGGCGTTCTCGCTGACTTCCGACGATCATATTTACGGCTCGCACCGCAGCCACGGCGAGATCCTGGCGAAAGGCTTCTCGGCTATCCGTCATTGGAGCGACGCGGAGCTGATGGAGCTGATGAAATCCTACCGCGACGGGGCGCTGCTGGGCCCGGTCGAAAAGGGATACCAGGGGAGCGTGAAGGGCCTGGCGCTGCGCTTTTTCGTCTACGGCGCTTATAGCGAGATTTTCGCGCGGGAGACCGGGTTCAATCGCGGCCTGGGCGGCTCCATGCACGCCTTCTTCACCCCGTTCGGCATCTATCCGAACAACGCCATCGTAGGCGGTTCCGGATCGATCGCCCCCGGCGCGGCCCTCTACAAGCGCGTCAACCGCAAGCCGGGAATCGTGGTCTGCAATATCGGCGACGCTTCGTTCGGCTGCGGCCCGGTGTGGGAAGGCATCACCTTCTCCGCCATGGATCAGTACCGCAAGCTGTGGGACGCCTCGCTGGGCGGCGGCCTGCCGATCATTTTCAACTGCATGGACAACTTCTACGGCATGGGCGGGCAGCCGATGGGAGAGACCATGGGAGTGCAGTTTATCGCGCGCATCGGCGCCGGCGTGAACCCGGACGAGATGCACGCCGAGCGCGTCAACGGCTACGATCCGCTGCCCGTGATCGACGCCTTCCGGCGCAAGCGGCGGGTCATTGAGGAAGGCCGCGGGCCGGTGCTGCTGGACACGATCACCTACCGGATCAGCGGGCACTCGCCCTCCGACGCTTCCAGCTACCGCTCCAAGGAAGAGATCGAGCACTGGCGGCATGCCGATTCCATCCACGCCTTCCACGACAAACTGCTGGCCAACGGGACGGCCGGTGAAGAGGCCCTGGCCGGCGCCCGCGAGAGCGTCGACAGCACGGTGTTCGAAATGTTCAAACTGGCGGCCGATCTGGGAGCCAGCCCGCGCGTGGGCCCCGCTTCCGAACTGGTTGGCTCGGTGATGTTCTCCAACCGCAAAATCGAGAAATTCGACCAGCGGGCACCGGAGTTTCTCCAGGATCTGGCGCAGAACCCCCGCGTCCAGCAGATCAAAGGGAAGGTTCGCACCGCTACGCAGGATGGAAAACCGGTTCCCAAGATGAAGATGTACAACATCCGGGACGGCATCTTCGAAGCCCTGCTGTACCGCTTCGCCATCGATCCCACCATGGTGGCCTTCGGCGAGGAGAACCGCGACTGGGGCGGCGCCTTCGCCGTCTACCGCGGCCTGACCGAGGCGTTGCCCTATCACCGCCTCTTCAACAGCCCCATTTCCGAAGCCGGCATCGTGGGCGCAGCCGTGGGCTATGCCATGGAAGGCGGACGGGTGGTGGCCGAGCTGATGTACGCCGATTTCATGGGGCGCGCCGGCGACGAGCTGTTCAACCAGCTCGCCAAATGGCAAGCCATGTCGGCCGGGCAATTGAACATGCCGGTGGTGCTGCGCATTTCGGTGGGCGCCAAGTACGGGGCGCAACACTCGCAGGATTTTGCCGCGCTGGTGCAGCACATTCCGGGATTGAAGATCGTCTACCCGGTGACGCCCTACGACGCCAAGGGAATGATGAACACCGCCCTGGCTGGCACCGACCCGGTGGTCTTCTTTGAAAGCCAGAAGCTGTACGACTACGGCGAGATGTTCGTCGAAGAGGGCGTGCCGGAGGGCTACTTCGAAATCGACCTGGCCGAGCCCTCGGTCAAGCGCAAAGGCAAGGACCTGACGATCGTTACGCTGGGGCCGGCTCTCTATACTGCGCTGGCCGCCGCTAAAGAGCTGCAGGAGCGTTTCGCCATCTCGGCCGAGGTGATCGACCTGCGCACCGTCAACCCGCTCCACTACGAGCCGCTGGCGGCATCCGTCCGCAAGACCGGGAAAGTGCTGCTGGTGACCGACGCCGTCGAGCGCGGCTGCGTGATGCAGACCGTGGCCGCCACTTTGACGCAGCTCTGTTTCGACGACCTGGACGGCCCGCCGGTAGTGGTCGGCTCGCGCAACTGGATTACCCCGGCGGCCGAGCTGGAAACGCTGTTCTTCCCGCAACCCGGCTGGCTGCTGGATGCCATTCACGAGCGCATCTTGCCTCTCAAGGGCCATCGGCCGGAAACCAACCAAACCTTGGGCGAACTGGCCCGCCGCTCGCGCCTGGGGATCTAGATCGTGCCCGAGGATGGATTGAAGATCGGGTTCGTCACCTGCGTCCACCCGTTCTACGACCTGCCGCCGGTCGCCGCCGAGCGGCAGCACGCCATTGAGGAACTGCGGGGAATCGGATGCGAAGTCATCGCCGCCGAGACTCCCCGCACGGTTTCCGACGCGATTGAGATTGCCGCCCGGCTGCGCGCGGGCGCGGTCGATGCGGTAGTCCTTTTCTTTTGCACCTGGGTAAGGGAAGAAATCACCCTGACGCTGGCCGGGGAATTGCGGGATGTTCCGATGGTGCTCTGGGCGCTGCCGTACCTGGAGAAGGACATCCCGATGCCCTCGCCCGTTACCGGGTTGGTCGCTTCGGGCTCGAATATCCGGCTCAGCGGGAAGCGCTTCGTGTACCTGGTGGGCCACGTCACGCCGCGGCAGGCGCGGCTAGTGGCGGGCGCCGCCAGGGCAGGGAAGGTTGCCGGCAGCCTGCGGCGGGCTCGGTTCGGCATGATGGGGTCTCCGTGTCCGGGCATGCTGGATGTGTCGGCGGACGAAGGGGCCATCGAAAAGACGCTGGGCGCGGCCGCGGTCCCGATCGACCTGGAGGCGTTGCTCGAAGCCGCGCGGTCGGCTTCCCCGGTCGAAGCTGCCGCGGCTGCCGAGCGGCTCCTCTCTCAAACCGGCGGCGCGAGGGACATCGGCCGGCAGGCGCTGGCGGAAAACCTTCGCCTGTACGTCGGCATTCGCGAGCTGGTGGGGAAGAACAAGCTCGACGCTTACTCGGTGCGATGCTGGCCGGAAATGCGCGACCAGCTCAAGATCACGCCCTGCGCGGCGCACGCCTTGATGTCGGAAGAGGGCGTCCCGAATTCCTGCGAGATCGATTTCCCGGCGTTGATCACCACCTATATCCTGAACCGGATGGCGGGGACGCCGGCGTTCAACTTCGACATTACGGCGTACTTGGAGAGCGAGGGCGCCATTCAGTTCGCCCACTGCGGCGCCGCCGCGCCGTCGCTCGCGGGCGATCCGAAAAGGGCCCTGGTCCGCGTGCACATGCGCACCGCGACCGGCGCCACCGTGGAGTTTCCGTTCCCGGAGGGCACCGCCACGCTGGCCAAGCTGCTGCGCCCGCGGGATGGCAAGTTGCGCCTTTTTGTCGCCCGCGGCCAGGTAATCCCGTCGGGCGATGGCGTGCGCGGCAGTGTAGCCACCGTCAGGCCGGAACCGAGCGCCGCGGCTTTCCTGGATACGATGATGCGGGAAGCCGTGGAGCACCACATCGCGCTGGTGTACGGCGACTGGACCGTCGAGCTGGCGCACTTCTGCGAGTTCACCGGGGTGGAATACTTTTCCTGAGGTCGGGCGGACGCCCGCTGTCCAGCTTAGTGCCCGCGTTCGGAACTATGGTGACGTATTTGGTGGGACAGGCCTCCCGGCCTGTCGTAGCCGCGAACCGGTTCTTCCACCCAACGACAGGCCCGCTTCGTCGATGATGAAAATGGCGGCGCGAAGGCGGATGGAGGACAAGGATTTCGGGTTGGTGAGGACGGTGCGGAGGGCTTTCAAAGGCGAGGTCGGCGAGATCGGCGGCGCGGTCGTGGTGGGCACTGGCTAATGCCTCGCGGAAATCATCCGAGCTGCGCCAGTTGGCGATGGTGCTGCGATGGATGCCGGCTTGGGCGGAGCGTCGGTCAGAGTGGCGCCATTGGACACGGCGTCGGCGACCTGGAGCTGTTGGAAGGTTAGACGGAACTCGGTTTCCGAGGCCGGCCGGTCGTAAGAATTCTGGGATCGAAGAAGAACGGAGCGACCTCGACCACCCTATGCGATGCCAGCGGCCGGAGTACTTTAGCCCTCCGGCGCCGGACAAATCCGCATAACCTTCTCTAGCGATGCGCCAGCACAGCATTGGCGGCCGCTTCTAGGCGAGCATTCCGTAGTCGATGCAGCCCAGGATGCGTTCCACCTCGGCCTCATTGCCGGCTCGGATCGCCTGGAGCGGAGTTTGATTGTTCAGATCTCCACATTCGCTCGATAACCATTTCCGGGCCGTGCGCTCGGGACCAAAGGTTTCCAGAGCGTGAGCGACAAGACTCGGGCTTGCCATGTCTTGTAGTTTACCCGGGCGTGCCCTCTTCGCAGGGACGGGCGTGGCAGCCTTCGGCGTATTCTTTGAGGGTCCAGTATTCGCCGCCTTGGAGGGGGTTCGGTGGAGCGCCCGAATCGCCGCGTCGGTTGGAACGTCGCCGATCTTCACGAAGCGGAAGCCTTTTTCCCTGGCCAGAGCGGAATCGCCGGGCAGTCGCACTCCGGTCGCCTGGATGTTCAGTCACGAAAGAAGGTCTGTGAGACGCCCGTCGGCATCCACGAAGACTTTGATGTTCCCACCCCGCAGCTTGGCCACAACTTTATTATCTACGTTCGGCCGTGCTCCGGGTCGCTGCTGCCGCCCTTCACCCCACCGGCACTTGTTCGACTACCTGAATTCCGAAGCCTTCCAGGGCGACGATGCGGCGGGGATGGTTGGTGAGGAGGCGGATGGTGTGGAGGCCGAGGTCGGACAGGATTTGGGCGCCGATGCCGTGTTCGTGCTGCAGGAGGCGCTGGCCCTCCGCGCCTTGGTAATGGCGGAACTCGCGATTGTGGGAAACCAGGCGGGCGGGTTGGCCGTTATCCAGCGCCAGCCGGAATCCGGGGCCGCTTTCGTGCAGGTAAACCAGCACGCCGCGATTTTCGGCAGCAATTTGACGCAGGGATTCGCGCACCAGGCGCTGGCAATCGCAGCCGGTAGAGCCGAAGACGTCGCCATAAAGGCAGCGGGCGTGCATGCGGACCAGGACGTTTTCGGCCGCGGCGACGTCGCCGCGCACCAGCGCCAGGTGGTATTCGGGGTTGAGCTCGCTGGTATAGGCGATGGCGCGGAAAGGGCCGAATTCGGTATCGAGGACGCCTTCGCCGGCACGCCGCAGGAGGTGTTCGGTCTTCATCCGGTAGCGGATCAGCTCGGCCACCGACAGCATTTTCAAATGGTGGCGGGCACAGAACGCCTCCAGTTGGGGAACGCGGGCCATGGTGCCGTCGTCGTTCATCACCTCGCAGATCACGCCGGAAGCGTCGAGCCCGGCCATGCGGGCCAGATCCACCGAGGCTTCGGTTTGCCCGGCGCGCACCAGCACGCCGCCATCGCGGGCGCGGAGGGGAAAGACGTGGCCGGGGCGGGCCAGGTCCTCCGGACGGCAATTGGGGGCAATGGCCTGGAGAATGGTAAGGGTGCGGTCGGCGGCGGAGATGCCGGTGCTGACGCCTTCCCGGGCATCGATGGATTCGCAGAAGGCGGTGCCGAAATTCGAGGTGTTACGCTCGCTCATCAGGGGCAAATGGAGAGCGTCGCAGCGTTCGGCGGTCAGAGGCAGGCAAATCAGGCCGCGGCCATAAGTGGCCATGAAATTGACGATTTCGGGGGTTACTTTTTCGGCGGCGATGGTGAGGTCGCCTTCGTTTTCACGGTCTTCGTCGTCCACCACCACCACGATCCGCCCGGCGCGGATTTCTTCGAGCGCCTCGGGCACTGAGACAAAGGGCATCGGTTTTATTGTAGCGGTCAGCGATCGGCTTTCGGTGCTGGCGGTGGCGCCCGGCTGCTGAACCGATTTCGGGACTTTGCAGCTTGGGCGCGGCAACCGCTCCCTCACGGTCGCGGCCCGGTTACGAGTACGCCGTTTTTTCAGTCACTTACCGAGCCGCGACCGTAAGGGAGCGGTTGCCGGGAATGGGTGCGGCGGCTGATCGCTGATCGCTGAGAGCTGTTTTTGCGTTATCGTAACGATCAGATGGGAGAAGCCTACATCCGTGTCTCGAACCTGGAAAAGTCGTACCGGTCGGGGGACAGCCTGCTGACGATTTTTTCCGGGCTAAACCTGGAGGTGGAGCGCGGGGAGATGCTGGCGTTGGTGGGGGAATCGGGTGCGGGGAAGAGCACGCTGTTGCACCTGCTGGGCGGTCTGGACAGCCCTTCGAGCGGTACGATATACTACGGAGGAAGAGAGATATCGGGACTCGCTGAAGCTGGCCGGGCGGACTTTCGAAACCGAGAAATTGGATTTGTGTGGCAGATTCACTATCTCCTGCCGGAGTTTTCGGCGGTTGAGAACGTGATGATGCCCCTGCTGATTCGAGGTATGCCGCGGGACCGAGCCCGGAGCCAGTCGCTGGCGAGGTTGGAGGAGGTAGGGCTGGGCGCGCGGGCGTCTCACCGCGCCGGGGAGTTATCGGGAGGCGAGCAACAGCGCGTGGTGCTGGCTCGTGCCCTGGTAGGCAAACCCTCCGTGCTGCTTGCCGACGAGCCCACCGGCAATCTCGACTTTCGGACCGGCGAGATGATTTTCGAGTTATTGGAAGATCTGCACCGCACTCACCATCTCACCTCGATCTTCGTCACGCACAATCTCGGGTTTGCCCGGCGGTGCAGCCGGCTTTTGAGCCTGGAAAGCGGGGTACTGGTCCCGGACCGCGCAAACGGTTCGCAACCTGGAGGCGTGCCGGAGTATCTTTAGAGGTTAGGGGGGCGTAACAAATCTATGTTTGAGCGATACACGGAGAAGGCGCGGCGGGTGATCTTCTTCGCCCGCTATGAAGCCAGCCAGTTTGGCAGTCCTTATATCGAAACCGAACACCTGTTGTTGGGTTTGCTGCGTGAAGATAAGGCGCTGGCCAACCGGTTTCTCCGTTCCCACGCCGCGGTGGAATCCATCCGCAAGCAGATCGAGGGCCATACCACCATCCGGGAGAAGGTTTCCACCTCGGTGGATCTGCCCTTGAGCCACGAATGCAAACGCGTGCTGGCGTACGGGGCGGAGGAAGCTGAGCGTCTGAACCACAAGCATATCGGCACCGAGCACCTGCTGCTGGGGCTGTTGCGGGAAGAGAAGTGCTTCGCCGCCGAGATCCTGCACGAGCGCGGCCTGCGCCTTTCTACCATCCGCGAGGAACTGGCGCGTTCGCAGAGCGAAAAAGTGGCCTCGGCCCGCCCCAAGGAAAGCTCCCTGCTGGCCGAGTTCAGCCGCGACCTTACCCAGGCGGCCATGGACAGCACGCTGGATCCGCTGATCGGGCGCGATTACGAGCTGGAACGTGTAGTCCAGATCCTCTGCCGCCGCACCAAGAACAACCCGGTGCTGATCGGCGAACCGGGGGTGGGCAAGACCGCCATCGTGGAGGGCCTGGCGCAGCGCATCGCCGAAGGCGACGTGCCTTCTTTTCTGGCCGATAAGCGGATTCTGGCGCTCGACCTGTCGCTGATCGTGGCCGGTACCAAGTATCGCGGCCAGTTCGAAGAGCGGCTCAAGACCATCATGAAGGAGCTGATGGAGAATCAGAACGCCATCATCTTCATCGACGAGCTGCATACGCTGGTGGGCGCGGGATCGGCGGAAGGGTCGCTCGATGCGGCCAACATTCTGAAACCGGCGCTTTCACGCGGGGAGATCCAGTGCATCGGCGCCACCACTCCCGCCGAATTCCGCAAGTCGATTGAGAAAGACCGGTCGCTGGAGCGGCGTTTCCAGGCGGTGAAGGTACCGCCGCCGTCGGAGATCGACGCGGTGAAAATTCTGTTCGGCATCAAGGACCGCTACGAGAAGTTCCACGCCGTGGCGTACACCGATGAAGCCATCGAAACCGCGGTCTACACGTCCAGCCGGTACATTCCGGACCGCTTTCTGCCCGACAAGGCGATCGACCTGATCGACGAGGCCGGGGCGCGGGTAAAGCTGCGGCAGACCACCCTGCCGGCCGAGCTGGCCGATATCCAGAAGCGGATCAAATTCATCGTCCACCGGATGGAAAACGCCATCGCCAACCACGAATTCGAGAAGGCGCGTTTCTACTCCGACGAGGAGCGCAAAGAGCGCGAGAACATGCGCCAGCTCCGCGAGAAATACAACCTGGACGATTCCTCCACCGGGTGCGTGACCAAGGACGACATCGAAGACGTGGTGGCGCGCTGGACCGGCGTACCCATGACCTCCATCAAGGAGGAAGAAATCACCAAGCTGCTGCGCATCGAAGAGGAGCTGCACAAGCGCGTCATCAGCCAGGAAAAAGCCATTTCCGCGCTGGCCCGCGCCATTCGCCGCTCGCGCGCCGGGTTGAAGGCGGGCAACCGGCCGGCCGGCTCGTTCCTGTTTCTGGGCCCGACCGGCGTGGGCAAAACCGAAGTGGCGCGCGCCCTGGCCAGCTTCCTGTTCGGCAGCGAAAAGAGCCTGGTGCGCTTCGACATGTCCGAGTACATGGAAAAGCACTCGGTTTCGAAGCTGATCGGCTCGCCTCCGGGATACGTAGGCTACGAAGAGGGCGGCCAATTGACCGAGCGGGTGAAGCGCAATCCCTATTCGATCATCCTGCTGGATGAAATCGAAAAAGCGCATCCGGACATTTACAACATATTGCTGCAGGTGTTTGAAGACGGCCAGTTGACCGATGGTCTGGGCAACCAGGTGGACTTCAAGAACACCATCATCATCATGACCTCGAACCTGGGCGCGCGTTTCCTCGAAAAGCGCGGAAACCTGGGCTTCTCGGCTCCGGCCGGCGATGGCATCCCCTCCAAGGTCGAAGACATGGTGCGGAGCGAAGTGAAGAAGGCCTTCAATCCGGAATTCCTGAACCGGCTGGACGAGGTGATTCTATTCAGCTCGCTCACCGACGGGGACCTGATCCAGATCATGGATCTGCTGGTCGACCAGGTCAACGTAAACCTGGTGGCGAAGCAGGTGAAGATTCGCCTGTCGGCCGACGCCGCCAAGTACATTCTGGAGAAGACCTGCGCGGACCGCAGCTACGGCGCCCGCCCGCTTCGCCGCGCCCTGCAGAAGTATATCGAGGATCCGCTGTCGGAATCCCTGATTCAGGGTTCGCTGCCGCGCCCGTCCGAGCTGGAAGTTTATCTGGGCGAAACCGGCATTTATTACCGGCAGGTATCGGGTGAAGGGGAAGCGGCCGTGACGGCCGGGGCTCCCGCCGAACCGGTACCGGGTACGCTGCTCTACACTTTCTGAGCGCCGGTTGGCGGTGAAAGCGAAGGCGGAAGCGCTACTCCGTATCGCGACAAGCCGCAACGAAGTCCAACCATAGAGTCGACCAAACCAGGCCGCCGAAGGGCGTCGGCGTACGAAAACGCCTGCTCCACGAGAGCAGCCAATTGCGGGGCAGACCACGAAAAACGACGGTCTGTCCCACGGCACCGCGCCTGCGGCACGGTTGATTTATCGTCCTTGGAGACGGCTGCTTCCGGTGAGAATCCGATGCGGTGCCCGTCCCCACTTCTTTTTGACGAGAATAATTCCGGCGCGCCGGCACTTTTTCATTCGGATGCCTTTCATACCGGTTCGCAAACCGATGGGCGCCGCTGGCCGGCCGGACGGCGCCCGGTTGTACCGCAGCGAGATGCACGCGCACCAGTGGATTGCCTTCGTCCCGGAGGTGGGTTGGTGGATCTTCCCGGACGAAGTGAACGGATGGAGCGACCGGAGGGTGGCGATCAGCCTGGATCGGGGCCTTCTCCGGCCGGTAGGCGCGCGCCGGGCGGCGCACACCGGTTTCCGCACGCCGATTGGAAGACGGCGCGTGTGTGCCTTTGGGGTAGGTGTATGACTACGGCGCGGCCCCTCGATGGGTGGGGACTCACCAGGCTGGAGACACGCATTCGCCGTGCCAGAAAGCTGCTGCTGTACACGCGCGAATCCGACCCCAGCTTCGAACGCCGTCTGCGCCTGTTGATGCGCCTGGTGAAAGAGCGCGAGAATGGCCGCCGTTAGGGGGCTCGTTCCGGCTGCCCCGGGCGAAGCAGTCGAAGGCCGTGTCATGATGGCAACAGAGCGGCATGTACTCCGACCTTCTGCTCGAACATTTTCGGAACCCGCGCAACGTGGGCGAACTTGCGGCGCCGGCCTTAACGGTGGAAGCCGGCAATCCGGCCTGCGGTGACATCCTGCGGCTCTCGGTGCGATTTGAAGACGGGAGGGCCGAAGAGGCCCGCTACAAAGTAAGGGGCTGTACGGCTTCGATCGCCGCCGGATCGGCACTCACCGAGTGGATATGGGGCAAGACCGCCGACGAACTGGCGGCCTTTGACACCTCTATTATGGAGAGGGCGCTAGGAGGGTTGGAGGCCGAATCGAAGCACGCGGCCGTCCTGTGCGCGGATGCGCTCAAGCTGCTGCTGAAGCGGCGCTCGCGGTAAGGAACGCACCCCTTTGACCGCGGCGCGGCTGGTTGCGGCTATGCCGGCGATTCACCCTCGAAAGCGGCGACCTCCTGTCGCAGGGCGTCCAACTCGCCGCGCAGGGCCGCCAGGGACTGGCTGCAGGCCGCGATCTCACCGTTGATCGCGTACTGTTCCAGGCGTTGGCAGACGGCGGCCGCGCGTCCAGCCCCGACGTTGGCGCAGGCACCCTTGGAATAGTGCGCCAGGCGTCGGCAGGCAGGCATGTCGCCGGCTTGGATGGCGGCATCCAAGCGCAGCAACTGACTCCCGGTATCGTCGAGGAGCACGCCGAGGACCTCGCGCATCAGTTCCTCATCATCCATAGTGATATCCTTAAGCTGCGCCAGGTCAAGGACCGCATCGCCGAGAACCCGCATATTCTCAGTGTGAGGGAGGAACGGGAACCAGGCAATGAGTGAAACCGCCTAGTTTCGGGACGAGAGGGCTTTACCGCCCGGTCGCGGCACGCCGGCGTGGCGACCCGCCGACGGCCGACAACTTCTAACGTAGTGTCCACGAAACAGATGAGCAGGCACGCGACGGAAGGGCCGCCATGAATGGCTCACCACGTTAGCGCGGCCGGGGCAGGCCCCATTGGAAATTCGCGCGGACGATGTGCTGCTGCCCGTCCACAGTGGTTGAAGCCATCGGACCGGGCGCCAGGGGGGTGCCGAATCGCAGGTCGAAGACCTCGACCAACTTTCCGCCGTCGATGTCGGGCGCGGGCGAGACGCGCCACAAAGGAATCTCGGCGAATGTCAGGAACTGGCGGAAGATCGCCGACTGCCGTGCCGCATCGATAGCCGGATCGGGCTCAGGCTTGAGAAAAATCACGGCGCGGGAGGGATCGAAATCCGCGGCCAGATCGAGGTCGGCGACGGCATCGAAGTCCGCCGTTTCGACGACGCCACGCCAGCGTAAGGGATTGGCGGCATCAGGGAAGGCGGAGGTCCGTAGCGGCGCCGACTGGCGATAGAGGCGCGAATCGAAGATGGCGACGGCGCGGGCGTGGAAGGTCGCCCGCGCACCTTCGTAAGCCAGCAAAAAGGCCAGCGCGGTCCATGCCGCGGCACGGCCGTGGCGCCGGTTGAGGGGCGCTCCGGAAGCGATTTCCGAACCCACCAGCCGTGCCAGAAAAGGTCCCAACAGGCAGATTCCGAGCCCCGCCCAGAGGCACAGATCGATCACATTAGTCCAATCCAGGTGCAGCCACCGAGGCGAAAAGGGCAGCAGCAGGCGGATACCGTAACTGTTGGTCCAATCCAGGAGCAGGTGCGAAGCCACGGCGATCAGGCTGGCACACCACGCCCCCAGCCAGTTGACCGGCTTGCGGCCGATCAGCCGCACCACCAGCACGGGCAGCAGCGCCATTGCCGGCATGGCCACCAGCGAGTGAGTCAGGTGGCGGTGATAGTGGAGGTAATTGAGGGAGCCACCGGCCGCGGAGACGATATCGATGTCGGGCGCATTGGCGGCCAACATCAGCATCGCGGCCGCGCCCGGCGTCCAGCGGTTCAATCCGGCACGGCTCAGCAGTAATCCCGTAGCCGTGTGTGTGAGCGGATCCATTGGAGGGAAGTTCTATTGTAATTCAGAGCGGGGGACAGGCCCCTGTCGCCGACGCGAATCCGCGACAGGGGCGCGATGGACAAGTGACTAGGAACAGGACTACCTGAGGACAGGTGGTACAGGGACAGTCTTAGCTCGCGCGAAAGTGAAAGCTACGCGGACAAGGGCAATTCCAGTAGTTCCTCCTCCGCCTCCTCCTCCTCCAGCCCCGGTTGGGCCTTGTTGATCACTCCGGCGAAGTACTCGCTGACGGGGTAGAGAGCGTACGGCTTGAGGTCGGCAAATCGCCGGCCGAGCAGTTGTTCGATCCGGTACACTTCATGAAAGAAAGTGCCGCGATCGATCTTCAATTGCCGGCAGCATAAGCGCCAGTCGGCACCCAGTAAGAAATGATACCGGAAAAGTGTATATTCCGGTTCCGTTAAAACACGGCGAGTTACGAGGCAAAAATCGGCCGCATATTCTTCTTTTTTCCGAGAATAAGACCGGCGGCCGTCCCGTCCTCCCAGGTGATCCCAGGAGACCGTACTGGTGTGCGCGCCCAACTCGACACACTCTCGGAAGCGGTTGTAACAAGTGCGGAAAATGCCCCGAAAGACGCAGTAACATGGAACTTCTTTGTCGCGGCGAACAAGGCGCGTGCCGGCTCCGTGACAGTAGACGCAGGTAGCGCGTGCCAGACCAATGGCGTTGGACCGACTCCAATTCATAACTTAAACCCTTTTCCTTCCCGGGGATGGCCTGTCCTGCAAGGCCTCCTCTATCCTGGCATTAAATCTAACATTTATTAGAATTCAGTCAATTAAATCAAACAAATTATTCTCTGATTTTTTTATTTTCGCGTTAAAGGCAGGGCATAAGCTTGTTTCGGATAAAGACTTATCTCCCATTTGACGAACCCCGAACGTTTGCTATAGTGGACCGTAGTCGGCAAGGAAATAAGAGGTAATCTTATTACCTATTTCAAATCGAAATATATCGCGAGGGTTGGATGCTGGGTCTAGCCGAGCTGCGGGGCCGCCTCGTCCTCCGTCTCAGGGACATGGTTCGTAACGGTGAGCTGACCGAACGCGCCCTGGCGCGCACCACTGGTGTGTCGCAACCGCACATTCACAATGTTTTGAAGGGCAAACGGGAGCTGTCAGTGGAAATGGCCGACGTAATTCTGAACGCCCTCAATCTGGACGTTTACGATCTGGTCAAGCAACCGGCTTCGGGCGACAGCAACCGCGCGACCGCGACCGAGTAGCGTTCCATGCGCTTTCGGCGGAATCGAAGCATAGACCAAGAGTACTACGAACGACCGAATCCATCTACACTGGTGGTATGGAAACCTTCGAGCACGTCTTCGAACAGTTTAAGGTTGCGGGCAAAGACCTTGCCGGCAAGGTGCGCGAGCTGATTCACGAAGGCAACGTTCGGCGCATTATTCTCAAGAATGAAAGTGGACACACATTGTTCGAGATTCCGGTCACGGTAGCCGCGATTGGCGTGGTGGCTGCCCCGGTGCTGGCGGCTGTGGCCGCGCTGGCGGCGATGATCTCGATGGGGACAATCGTAGTCGAAAGGACGCAGCCGCCTTCCGGTGGCGCTGCCGGTCCGGATAGCGGCGCCCCGCCCGAAGCAGGGCCGAAGCCGTCCTGACCGCCTGGTGTCGATCCCTCCAAGTGTTGTTATGGTAAGGAGGGAGGAAATGTGGCGCGTTCCCAACGCGTGGGCGAGACCTGGAGTTTGCGGCTGGAGCGGCTGGCCCGCAACATCGAGCTTCTGGCGGAGAAAGACGAGCGGTCCCTCGAGCGGGTCCTCGAGATGGGTGCTTTGCGCCGCGCCGCGGCCGCCGAATTGCACGCCATCTGCGCCGAATTCGTGGAGGCGCTCAATGGTTTGCTGGCCCGTTCCCTGGTGGAATTGGACCCGCCCGAATATCGCCCCGAGGCCTTTCAGGAAGATGGGGCCAATCTGGTACAGGTAAACGTGCGCGGGCGCATTCTTCAAGTGGAATTTCACACCACCCAGGATCTCCTGTCCACCGAAGAGTTCCGCGTGCCCTACACTATGGAAGGCTTTGTCCGCGCCTTTAACCAGGAATTGCTGGACAAGGCCCTGATCGAAGAACAGCTTCTGTTTTATACGGTGGAGCCGGACCGCCGCATGTGGCGCTATTTCGACGCCCGTACCTACCACACAGGCCCGTTCGACCTGGGATATCTGCTGTCCTTGATGGAACGCATCGTCAACTGAACCGGATGGCCCGGGATCGCGGGAATAAGAAAATCGAATTTGACGTATCGAAAATTCCGTTTGGTGGCGTGGCGGAGCCGCGCGAAAATGTGTGGTTGCCATGTTTGCCGAGGGAGGGCCACGAATGCCCATGATCTTACGAAAGTTCCTTTTCCTGCCGTGCGCGGCGATGCTGCTGATGGGGCAGACGCCGCCCGACGTCGCTGCCCGGTTGACGGCGGTGGAAGCGGCCGCTAAGGCGGCGCAGAGCGCGGGCGACAATGCCTGGATGCTGATGAGCGCGGCGCTGGTGCTGCTGATGACCGGACCCGGCCTGGCGCTCTTTTATGGCGGATTGGTGCGCCGCAAGAACGTTTTGGGCACCATGATGCAGAGTTTCGCGTTGATGGCGCTGGTCACCGTAATCTGGGCCGTGGTGGGATACAGCCTGGCCTTCGGGGGATCGGGACCGTACCTGGGCGACTTACGGTTCGCCTTCCTGCGCGGCGTGGGCAGCGCCCCCAACGCCGATTATGCGGCCACCATTCCGCAGGCGACCTTCATGGTGTACCAGTTGATGTTCGCCATCATCACGCCGGCGCTGATCTCGGGTGCGTTCGCGGAGCGCATGAAGTTCAGCGCCATGATTGTGTTCACCACGCTGTGGAGCCTGCTGGTTTATTTCCCCATGGCGCACATGGTATGGGGCAAGGGCGGGCTGCTGAACGCCTTTAGCGGCGGCACGATTCCCTGTTTCGACTTTGCCGGCGGGACGGTGGTGCACATTACTTCCGGCGTATCGGCGCTGGTTTGCGCGCTCTACCTGGGCAAGCGCGTCGGCTATCCGGAGTTGGCGATGAAACCGCACAGCATGGTGCTGAGTTTCATCGGCGCGTGCCTGCTGTGGGTGGGGTGGTTCGGGTTCAACGCGGGCTCCGCGCTGGCGGCCTCGCCGCTCGCCACGAGCGCTTTCGTGGCCACCCATTTCGCCGCGGCGGCGGCTACGCTGGGCTGGATCGGGGCGGAATGGATTCACGACGGGAGACCGAGCGTGCTGGGCGGTATTTCCGGCGCCGTGGCGGGGTTGGTGGCCATCACGCCGGCTTCGGGCTTTGTCCAGCCGTTTCCGGCGCTGCTGATCGGATTATGCGCCGGCATAGTTTGCTACATGACGGTGACAAAAGTCAAGGCCCGGTTCGGCTATGACGACTCGCTGGACGCCTTCGGGGTACATGGTTGCGGCGGTACCCTGGGCGCCTTGTTGACCGGTGTCTTCGCCACCAACCTGATCAACGGCGGGTTGAAGGACGCAGCCGGAAATCCGCTGCCGCTGGGGCTGGTGGATGGCCGCGCCGGACAGGTGTGGAACCAGGCCATCGGCTGCGCCATATCCTGGGGCCTCGGCATCGTGGGTACGCTCATCATCTTGAAGATCACCGACGTGCTGATCGGCGTGCGGGTGACGCCCGAACAGGAAGAAACCGGCCTGGACCTGAGCATGCACGGCGAAGAAGGCTATACCTTCGAAGCGTAGAGGGCCGGACAGCCTGCTGGGAGGAGAGTCCGAACCTACTGTATGGAAATATACAGTAGCCGAAGGCTGTCTCTGGGGTGTGCCTGACTAACGCGAAGCGATCTTTTGTACTACGATTACTATGACTGTTATTGGATGGCTGTTTTCAACGGAGGGGAAATGGTCACTCTATCTTTCGAGCGGAGCGTACTGTCCGCGCTGGCCACCGAGTCCAGTGCGGTATCGCGCAGAATTGCCAAACGCGGCGTCGTCTACGCCGGAGGGAGCCGCGATGACAAGGTCTACCTGGTTGTCGCGGGACAGGTTAAACTTATCATGCAATCGCCTGCCGGCAAGGAGTGCCTGCTGGGCATCCACACGACGGGCGACTTTTTCGGCGAGAGTTGTTTGTCCGGCGTTCCGCGGCATGAAACCGCCGTCGCCATGAGCAATATCGTCGTCAAGCAAGTTAGCGGATCGCGATTCCTGGCGCTGATGCTGGAATCCGGTCTCATCGGCGATCTGGTCCGGTACCTTGCGGGACGATTGTCCGAGCAGCAGCAACTCATCACCAACCTCGCCACGGCCGGTTGCGAATACCGGCTGGGGGTCGCGCTCTTACGGCTGTCAGAGAAGCTTGCATCGTGCGATTCCTATGGTCTGGCACAAAAGATATCGCATCAGGAGCTGTCGCAAATGGTGGGTACTACGCGACCGCGCGTCAGCGAGTTCATGCAGCGCTTCCGCGACCGCGGCCTGATCGACATCACACCCGATTCGCGGATATTGGTCAGAGAGCAGCTTCTCCGGCAGTACCTCGAGATGTGCGAACAAGAGCCTGGTTGGAGCGCCGCGGCTTGCTGAAATAATTCCCAGGGGTTGTCCAATTCTGGACCGATAATTCCGGTCATCTCGTTTAGTCTGGTCGGAAGAAAACCGGAGGGTGCCACATGCCGCCTACTTTGACCTATCCAGGCGTTTACATCGTCGAAGCTCCGAGCGGTGTCCAAACGATTACCCCGACCGCCACCTCGATCGCCACGTTTTTCGGGCAAGCGTCGCAAGGGCCAACCAATACTCCGATCGAATGCGTGAGCTACGCCGATTACACACGGAACTTCGGAGCGGTAATTCCCGGCGGCTACCTGGGGCAAATGGTGCAGCAGTTCTTCGCCAACGGCGGCTCGGATTGCTTTGTGGTACGAATCGCCGGATCGAACGGGGGCACCGCCGCGCCTTCCGCAGTGACACTCAACAACGTAGCGGGAAATCCGGTGCTGACGGTGAATGCGGCCTCGCAGGGCACGTGGAGCAACAACCTGCTGGTGGTGGTCGATTACGACACGCCTACTCCGGACGCCACCTTCAACTTGACGGCAATTTACCAGGGCACCGTGGCGCAGACGGAACCCTTCACCAGCCTTTCGATGGATCCAAGCTCACCGCGCTATGCGCCCACTTTCATCGAGCAGTCCTCGACCCTGCTGTCGATTCCCACGGCGCAGCCGAATCCGGCGACTGCGATTCCCGCCGGATTCAGCCAGATGCGATACCCATTCGCAGTAGCGAATTCCGACCTTATCGGACCGGCCATAGCGAAACTGATTAACAACGCTTATCCCGGCGGAACGGGCAGCATCAACATCAGCGTGGATGGCGGGCCGGTGACGCCGGTGACCCTGACCGCGACGGGCGTAAACGCCGCTTTCGGCGGCCCGGGCGGCCTGGCGGCTTATGTGGAGCAGCAGATCAATAACGCGTTGGGAGTGTCCTCCAACACCAGCGTGACCGTTGGGGCGGATCAGCCAGGAGCGAATCCGATCTTTTTTCTGCGGTTGACTTCGAGCGGCACCAAGAAAACCAGCGTCGCGGTGACGCGCGGGAACTCCAACGATCTGGCCTCGATTCTGATGGCCGGGGTGGATCAGGGCGGGATCGAGATTCCGAAATTCAGCGATCTGCGGCCGGCGCCCAACGGAACCACCTTCACCGCGTCCAACGCGACCACTTTCAAAGGCGATACGGCTCAGTTGATGACCGAGTTGGCAGCGGCGGCCGTCGAGCAGGTGACCCAGATAACCGTCGGGGGACAAGTCATCCCGATCAGTTTGGGCGTAGCCGGCACGCCGTTCTACCAGGGCACGACCGCGACCGATTTCGATGGCATTCGCGAGAATCTGCAAACCATCGCCAATCTGATCAACAGCAAAGTGCAGGGTTGGCAAGCGTCGGTGGCAGGTTACCGCCTGACGATCGACGAAGTCCGGCCGAACGCACCGCAGGATACCGATTCCACTTTCGCCGTGGCCGCCGCCGCGGGCAGCAATGCCGCTCCTTTTGGGGCCGGTTTCAGCATCCTCACGGCTCAAACACCTTTGAGCGGCGGCAGCGACGGCGGGCTGATCCAGGCGAGCGACTACATCGGAGTGGAAGCCAGCCGCACCGGATTCTGGGCGCTCGATCCGGTGCCCCTTTTCAATTTGATGGTCCTACCCGGAGACGGGTTGAACAATGAGACGGACTGGCAGGCCGTGCGTAGCGCGGCGGCCGTATATTGCCAAAGCCGGCGCGCGGTTTTGCTGTTGGACGCTCCGGTGGGCTGGACCAAGAACGGCCTGCTCAACGCGCAGGCTTCCGATGTGCAGAACTTCCGGGCGGCGATCGGCGCGCCGCAGGATTCGTGCACGGTCTTCTATCCACGCGTGCAGGTGAACGACAACGGCACGCTCCGCTACATGGGCGCTTCCGGAATGATGGCCGGACTCTGCTCGGCCACCGATTCGGCGCGGGGCGTCTGGAGCGCGCCGGCCGGAACGAATGCGGTGCTGACCGGGGTGACCGGTCTGGAAGTGACCCTCACCGACAAACAGAACGGTATTCTGAATCCGCTGGCGGTGAATTGCCTGCGCAGCTTCTCGGTGGGATACGTAAACTGGGGCGCGCGTACCGTCGCCGGCTACGATAACACCCCGGACGACGATTATAAGTACCTGAACGTGCGCCGGTTTGCCTATTTTCTGGAAGACTCGCTGTACGACGGCACTCAGTGGGTGGTGTTCCAGAACAACGCCGAACCGCTGTGGTCGCAGATTCGCATGAACGTAACGGCGTTCATGATGAGCCTGTTCAGCCAAAACGCGTTTGCCGGGACCACGCCGCAAACCGCGTTTTTCGTGCGATGCGATTCCACCACCACCACGCCCGACGACCAGAACAACGGAATCGTCAACATCGTCGTGGGATTTGCGCCGCTCAAACCGGCGGAGTTCGTAGTCATCACCATCCAGCAGATTTCAAACCTGAGTTAGTCGCGCACCGGAGAGAATCTATGGGAACCGGATTTACCAAGAACGCCACGCGCATCGATCCCTATAAGAATTACAAGTTTCAGGTGAAGTGGGACGGCCATACGGTGCTCGGCGTGATGAAGGCCGGGCCGCTCAAGCGGACCACCAACGTGATCACCCATCGCCCCGGCGGAGCGAACAGCACGGATCACAAAACGCCGGGACGCACCCAGTACGACGGCGTTGTCTTCGAACGCGGTATCACCTGGGACCTCGATTTTGAAACCTGGGCCAACAAGGTCCATCCTTACGCGGGCGACTCTTCCATGGACCTGGTGAATTTCCGCAAGGAGCTGGTGCTGGAAGTGCTCGACGAAAAGGGGCTGGTAGCGCGGCGCTTTTTCCTGCATGGCTGCTGGGTCAGCGAATACACGGCCTCGCCGCAGTTGGACTCCAGCGGCAACGCCATCGCGATCGAATCCATCAAAATCGAACTGGAAGGCTGGGAGCGCGACCCGCAATCGACCGAGCAAGACGAAAGCCAGGCCGTCCCGCAGAGTTCCTAGTTCGGGTGCGCAAAGGGCCCATGTTCCCAACCGTCCCATTTCCGCCGATTCCCGAATGGCTGCCGATCGAAACGGCGGACCGGCCGGTGGCGCTGCGGACCTTCGGCAAAGACATGGGGGATCTTGCGGTGGAGTTCGCCGATGTCGAGAGGCCCCGGCTGGTGACGAGTCTGCTGGCGCGCTGCTCGGAAACGCGCAGCGGCAACCCGCCATCCGAGGAGGTGCTTTGGGAATTGCCGCTGGGCACCCGCATCGAGGCGATGGTGGCATTGGCCGGCGGCGACGCGGCGCGTCCGCTGGAATGGCGGGTTCGGTGCAGTCATGCCGGCTGCGGCGCGGAGGGCGAGTTGGAGTTGCACCCGGCGGAAATCGCGGCGCTGGCTGCTGAGGCATATCGGGAAAAGCTGGTGCCGATCGAAATCGGCTCGGGCACCGTATGGCTGCGCCGTCCCACCGGGGCCGATCAACAGCGGTGGCTATCGGAGGGCACCGCGCCCATGGCAGCCAGTCTATTTGTAGAGCCGCGGTTCGAAGATCTGGGCGTTGCCCTCGACGAGATTGGCGATTCGATCGACCAGGCGATGGACGAGTACGACCCTCTGGTGGGCTTCCATCTCGAAGTGGGATGCGCCGAATGCGGGCGGCAGACGACGCAAGCGCCCGACCTCGTGGCGGCCGCGCTCGAACGCTTGTGGCTGGCGCAGTTCGATCTCATCGAGCAGGTACATCGCCTGGCCGGTTACTATCACTGGACCGAGGAGGAAATCGCCAAACTGCCGTCGTGGCGAAGACAGGCGTATCTGGCGTACATGGACGGCGGTGAATTGTGAGCCGGTATCTGGTTCAACTCGCCCGCCAGACCCGCTCGACGCTGAGACCGCCATCCAGTCTCCGGCTGGCGCCGCGCGCTCCGGCCATCGTCGAAGAGATTCACGAAGAGCGGCTGGTAGGGCCCGCGCCGGCGGCTTGGGAACCTGCGAGAACCGCCTCTCCAGCGCTGGAACAGGCACCGGCCCGAGCTCGTTTACCGGAGAAATTCACGACTCCGATTTCGCCGCCGCCGCTGCGGACACTGCCTACGGCGCCTCCGGTGGAGGATCGCCATTTCCAGCCCGCCAGGGAGCTAAAGGCGGATGCCCCGCCCGTGCTCACGCCGAAACCAGTTTCGCCGAAGGCGACCGAAGCAGCGCGGATCGAACGCCGGGAAACTTGGAATGGGTCGGCTTCGCCGATTACGGAACGGCGGTTCGCGCCCGCATCGCCGGAGCGACCCCTTTCACGGCCGGTATCGGCCAAAGCCGAGCCTCGCCCGCCTATCCCCTCGCAGGCGAGCCGCGAAATTTATCGCGAGATTCTGGAAACGACGGTGCACTCGGAGTCGTTCGTGGCGGATGACATCCGGCCGGCACCGAAAGAGCCACGGAGGATCGCCGAATACGCGATTCCCGAGCCGGTTCGGACCTGGCTCCGCCCGGCACCGGAACGGCCTGCTCCCATTCCGGCGCGAGCGCAATCGCCGGCGCCCGCGTCCCAACCGGCGCCTCGGCGCAACTTGCCGCCTGCGATCGATGTGAGCATTGGCAAGATCGAAGTAACGATCGAGAGCGAGCCGCAGCCGCCGCTGCGCGCCGTACGCCGAGCCGAGCCGCGGGCCGCCGCTCCCCCACGACCGGCGCCGGCGGCGGGACTCCTGGCCCGCCAATACCTGGACCGCTGACCGGGAGACTTTGCCATGGCACTGATCGACACCGGCACAGCAATCGGCAGCGTCAGCCGTCTTCTCAAAAATGTCCTGACGAACGCGCTTACGAGCGCATCGCCGAGTCCCTCAATCAGCATTTCCCGGCCGGAGCCCGGCACCAGCGGCGTAGTTCCGCAGGGCGCGAGACTCAACCTGTTCCTGTACGAAGTCCAACTAGATGCCAGCTTGCGGAACGTGTCGCTCACTCCCGGCAGGCAGACGCCGCTGTGGCTGGTGCTGCGATACCTGCTGACCGCGTTCGATCAAAACGGCGACAGCGACACGGATGGAGCGCACGATATCCTCGGCCTGGCGATGCAGGCGCTGCTGGGGATGAACGAGAGCGGCGTGCTGGAGCAACTCAGCGGCAACAGACCGCTCACCGATAACCCGGAATCCCTGAAGGTGACGTTTGACGATGGCACGCCCGATTTGCTTTCACGCCTGATGCAAGGCCCCGATGACCGCTACCGGACGTCGGTGCCGTTCCAGATCCGGCCCGTGCTGGTGGCCACATCCGAACCTCCGTCGTCCATGCAATTAGTGGGGGTCAATTACCTCAGCGATACCATTATTGGCCAGGCCGGGGTGCGGAATATCCTGCTGCCGAGCCTGGGGCCATCGATCGAATCCGTGACGCCGGCGCAGGTGCAGCCGGGCGATGTGTTGACGATAACGGGCACGGGGCTCGGCGCCGACCAACTGGCGGTGCAATTCGGCGCCGTGCAATTGCCGGTCACAATGCAGCAATCCGGCACGCTTCGATGCGTGGTGGGCGGCGCGGCGCTAGATCCCACGAAACTCTCGGCCGGCAGCCAGCCGGTTTCGGTGGCGCAAACCATCGCCGCGGGCAAGACGCTTTTGAGCAATGCGCTATCGACGGCTCTAATTCCCCTGGTGACCGGCGTGACGGCCGTGGGGTTGCAGGCAGTATCCGCCACCAATCCCAATGTGTACGGCGCGATCAAACTGACCGGGCAGTTTCTAGGTGGGCCGAGCGACTATGTCGAACTCGGGCTGCTGAACGCTACGGGGGTCGCTGAGGTCATTGACCGGGCCGATCCGAGCTTCGCGGCGCCCGCGGACCAAAGCGCGCAACAGGTGCTGATGCTGAGTGGGGAAGCCATCCCGCCGGGGACGTATACCGCGGTTTTCAGGGTCAATGGAGCGCAATCGAAGCAGGCATTCCAGATCGATATGGCGTAATTATGGCAACGGCAGTATCCAATATCGGAAGGGCGGCGCGGGCTGGCGAAGCGGTCTGGTTTACCCCTGGCCTCGACGTGCCGGATGCCTGGACGGCGCATTGGGTTCGCCAGGCCGTGCTGCGATTGCGCAGGGAGCTTTGCTGGGCCTGGCGACAGTCGCAGACGCCCGATCCGCTGACGGATGCGCTCGATCGTTCCCGGCTGCACGAGCAGCGGCTGGAGTTTTTCGAGCGCGATGAGACCGCGCGCCACCTTACGGAGATCCTCTGGCAGGATGCGCCGCCGGCCCCGCCATCCGCGGTGCGCGGAACGCTCCCCTGGCTGGCGGGAGAACTCAGCCTCGCCCCGGCGGAGGTTTTTGCCACCGCGCTGATGCTGGTGCATAGCTGGGACGCCGCCGCCGCCGAAGTGATTGGCGCCGCGCAAGGCGATGGCCGGCGGTCCATTCCGACGCTGGGGCTGGTGCAGCGGCTCTGGGATGAACCCGGCGCGCTGGCGAGCCTGAACAGCCTTTCGCATCCCCTTTTCCGCCTGGGAATTTTCCGCGCGGATGCCCACGATGCCATCGACTGGCGCACGCCCATCACCATGCCCGCGCTCACTGCCAGGCGCCTGCTGGCGGCCGCGGACCGGCGCCGCGACGCCTTCACGGTAATCGGCGGCACGGCGGATGCCGCGGAACTGCCGGTGGCGGCGAAACTGGTGGCGTTGCGGGCGCGCGAGGCGATCGACGGACCGCACGGCGTCCCGCTGCGGGCGTCATCCAGCCTGACGCACCCGACGGGCGCCGGCGTCAGAAGCTTGCTCGAAAGCTTTTCCGCCGTCACCGGCCGGCCGATATACGCGTGGAATGCGTCGCGTTCGGGCGCCGAACTTCAAACCGCGGCGGCGCTGTGCTGGCTGGATGGAGCGGATTTGTGTTTGCAACTGCAAGCGCCCAAAGAACCGCACGATGGTGCGGCCCCGCCTTTCAGCGGTATTCCGATTTACGTGTTGGGCTTCTGGGAGCAGGAGAAGGTGGAAATCCCGGGTTGGCGGATTTTGCCGGCGATCGACATTCCCACGCCCGATCTGGAATCGCGCTTGAACTGCTGGCGCCAATGTTTTTCCAAGGACACCGCGCCGCCCGACGACGCGCTCGAGGACTGCGCCTTTCGGTTTCGTTTCGATGCCGCGGGTATTCAGGAAATCGCCCGAACCCTGACGCGCGACCGGAAGCCGGTGACGGGCGAGGAACTGGTTGCCGCTTGCCGTCAACGGACCGAAGCCGCGCCCGGCAACCTGGCCGCGAGAGTGAAGCCGCGATTCAAAAGCGGGGAACTGATTTTGCCCCCGGCGCAGGAGCGTCAGTTTGAGGAAATCGTAACGGCTATGCGGACCCTGTCGCGCGTTCACGCCCGTTGGGGCACGGGCCGTGTATGGGACGAAGCCGGGATTTCGGCGCTGTTCGCGGGCGCTCCGGGAACCGGCAAGACCATGGCGGCGGAAGTGCTTGCGGCCAGGCTCGGCCTCCCGATGTTCCGCGTCGACCTTTCGCAGGTGGTCAACAAATACATTGGCGAGACGGAAAAGAATTTGCGCCGGCTGTTCGATTCGATGGAAGAGTCCGATTCGCTGCTGTTCTTCGATGAAGCCGAGTCGCTTTTCGGCCAGCGCATACAGGCGCGGAACGCCAACGACCGCTTTGCCAACATGGAAATCAGCTACCTGCTGCAGCGCATGGAGCGATTTCGCGGCGTGGCGATTCTGGCCACCAACCGGCGCAAAGACCTGGACGAGGCATTTCTGCGGAGGCTTCGCTTCGTGATGGAATTTCCGCTTCCCGACGCCCCCGAACGAAAGCGAATCTGGCAAACCGGAATTCCGCCGGAAGTGGATGCGTCCGGCCTGGATTTCGACTTTCTGGCGCGCCAGTACGCGCTTTCCGGAGGCCATATCCGCTCGATTGTCCTGCACGCCTGTTTGCAGAGCGCGGGCCGGTCGAGCGAGCGAAAACTATCGATGGAGACGGTGATGCTTTCGGTGAAGCGCGAGTACCAGAAGCTGGACCGGACGTTGACTCGCGAGCAGTGCGGCAGATGGAGCGACGTGTTGGAGGAGGCGCGATGAATTCAGGCGGCATTCACATCGATAAGGTGTCGCTGCGACTTCGCGGCGTGACGCCGCGGCAAGCGCGGCAGCGTGCCGGCTCGATGGCGCGCGAAATCGCCGACGCGGTAGGCCGGCAAGCGGGTCGCATCGCCCCCGGAAGGACCCAAATCGGCAAGCTTTCGGTGCGCCTCAGAACCGGCGGCAGCAATTCCGATCTTACCGGGCAGATCCGCCGTCAATTAGGCGGAGAGTAACCCATGGAGAACACACTCAAAGGGGCGCTGATCGAATATGGCTCCAGTTTCCTGGGACCCATTCCCAACGTGGTGATCTTCCAGTTCAATCCGGAAAAGCTGTCGCGAACCATCGAGATTCCGCCGCGCCCGGTGAACGCCACCACGCGCGAAACCAGCCAGGCGGGCGAACCGCCGTACGAGCGCTTCACGGTGGAAGCGCAATTCAGCGCGGCGGACCAGCGGAACAGTTCCAATCCGATCGGCTTGACGATGGGTGTCGGGCCGCAACTGGCGGCGCTTGAAGCGATGGTCTATCCGGTGCAGACTCCGGGAGGCTTGATTGGCGCGGCGGTGGACGCGATCGGGTCGTTGTTAAGCGGAAGTTCGGGGCCGAATCCGGTGCTGCCGGTACCGCGGGTGCAAACGCCGAAGATTCTGTTTGTGTGGGGGCTGATGCGGATTGTCCCGGTAATTATCGAATCGATGACCATCAATGAGGTGCAGTACGATTCCCTGCTGAATGCGGAGGAGGCGAGCGTGACGATGGGGCTGGCGGTGGTCACGCCATGCTACTGCTGCAACGACCAGATCGCGCAAGGAGCGTTGCAGTATACCCAACTGATGCAGGATACGCTGGCTACGGTCAACCTGGCCAATACCGTGGCCGAGGTGGTGGATCTGATTCCATTCTGAGGAACTCTATGTTTCTTCCCAGCTCCCGATACGCGAATATCGCACAGTGCCAGACAACGCAGGCGGACGGGTCCACGGCAAACGCGGTGAAACTGCGGATGCTGCCGGTTGTAACCGGCGATGCGACCCCGATGACCGCCGACGACCAACTGGACGTGATTGCCAACCAGGAGTACGGCGATGGCACGATGTTCTGGCACATTGCCGACGCCAATACCGAACTCTACGCGCCGGATCTGTTGGAGCCGTGGCTTCCGGGCGATCCCAGCGCAAGCCAAATCACCATTGAGGTGCCGGAGCAATAATGGGCTGCGCGCAGTACAGATTCTATCTCGGCGACCAGAACGCCACTACGCGGCAAATCACCACCTTCGAGACGATTACTGTCCATCAGGAGATGGATCGCTACTGGACAGGTACGGTGGAGATTCCTCTCTGCACCGATTCCCATGGCAACTGGACCGGGGAAACCGAAAGCTATCTCCAGCCGCTGAACCGGGTGCGGGTAGAAGTGAGCCTGCAAGGCGGGCCCTACGTACCATTGATCGACGGCCCGATCGTGAACGTGCATCACGATCTGCACATGGAGCCCGGTCAAAGCATGGCTCGGGTGGAGGTGCAGGACGATGGATTCTGGCTGCACCGCAACGAATCCGTGTACCTTTACCAGGGAATTAGAGACGACCAAATCGCCACACAGATTTATAACTCCGTCCCGGACATTAAGTCGACCCAGACCGACCCGGTGCCGTCCGCCAATAACCTGTCGTCGATCACTACTGTCTTGCGCGGCACCGCGATGGAACTGTTACAAAGACTGGTGAACCGCAATTTCAAGCAATGGCACGCCTACGTTCTTCCGGGCCCGCAGCCACATTCCAGTATCGGGTGCTTCAAGAAAGTTCCCACGGCCGATTCCGGTCTGCCGCAAATGATCCTCACCGGCAACCAACGGAACCTGCTGAATATTCGATTCACGAGCAACAATTCTCTACCAGCGGCTTTTCGCGGGGCGGCCGTGTCGCTCAACAGCGCGACGGTGACTTCCAGCACTGCCAACCTGAGCGACATCGATCGGCTGGGGACTAACCCGCCCGGGGGAACTCCCGTCAACCGCATGCTGCGGCCGGGGCAATCGCGGGACATGAACGTGGCGAATGCGGTGCTGGCAGCCTCGGAGGAAGACGCTTATGGGTTGCATGCGGATGGAGAAGTATTGAAGGATACCTATTCGGCTGTGTTGCAGCCTTATCAGAACGTGCAGGTGTTGGGGGTCAACGGGCAATTAAGCGGGTCCTGGCTGATCCGGCAGGTGACTCACACGCTGACGCGCAATAGTTACGGACAGACATTTTCTCTGGCGCGAAACGCCCAATCGGCGGGTAACGGGAGTAGCAACACCGCCGCGCCGATACCGGTTTTTTAGGAGGGATGGCCCATGATGAGCGCGGAAGACCGTTTATTGTCGCAACTGGCCGCCGACCATCGGCACCGGTTTTACGGCAAATACCGGGGCATCGTCAAAACGGTGATGAGCGGCAGCGACCTGGGGAAGCTGATCGTGACCCTCCCTGAGGTTTACGATAATCAGGATTCGCCGCCGGCCTGGCCCTGTGTCCCTTATGCCGGCCCGAAGCACGGGTTCGTCGCCCTACCGGAGAAGGGCGATGGCGTTTGGGTGGAATTTGAAGGAGGCGACCCCTCGAACCCCATCTGGACGGGCTGCTGGTGGGCCGATGGCAACATGCCATCCCCCGCCGACACGAATGTCCGGACCTGGGCCACCAGCGGCGGTCTGAAAATCGTGCTGGACGACGGCGCGACCGAACTCACGCTGGAGCATCCCAGCGGCGCCAGTATTTCCTTGAGTAACGATAGCCTTACACTGTCATTCAATTCCACTACCATCACCCTCGATGACGACGGAATCAGCATCGGCGGGACGGTGGATGTTTCTCCGGCGACATAACCATGCCTGCCATACTGACCATCGATAACCAGATCCAGTGCCCGCACGGAGGCCAGGCTGTTCTCACCACCAGCAACTCGCTTTTCACGGTGAACGGCAGCTTCGCGCTGCTGGAAACGGACACGCCGGAAATCGCCGGATGCGTCTTTAACGTTTCCGGAGCCCCTTCCCCTTGTGTCCTGATCGAATGGACGGGCGGCGCGGAGTCGCTCACGGTCAACGGTGCCGGCGTGGTGCTCGAAACCAGCATAGGCCTGTGCTCGAACGCGGCCGGCGCTCCGCAAGGGCCGGCGGTAATCAACGATTCAACCGCGGAGGTGGACGCAGTATGAAAGGCAGCACCGCCGGCCGCCATCTCTCGTTTCCTTTCCGCATCGCCGCGAACGGCCGGGCGGCCTCCGCCGACACCCTGGGACGCCAAGCCCTGGAAGAGCTGGTGCAATTGGTCCTGACGAACCAGGGTGAGCGCCTGTTCCTGCCGGATTTCGGGGCCTCCGCGCAGCGTCTTCTGTTCGAGGGCATCACCGACACCACCGCGACCATGGCGCGCAGCATGATTACCCAGGCGGTACAACAGTGGCTCGCGAACCGCGTGAACTTGAACCAACTCGCGGTGACGGTCAACGATACCACCATCACGATCGCCATCACCTACCAGGTGGCCGGGACCGACCAGGTCCGCCAGGCCATCTTTCAGCGGAGCGCACCCTCGGCATGAGCGCGATCGTCAATCAAACGGCGCTTCAGGCAAGAGCCCGCGATCTGGCGGCCAGCGGTCTGAACGGAATCGATTTCGTGCTGGTCACGCTGTCTCCGGCCGGGTCGCCCACGCAGGCGAACCTGGAAGTACACTTTTTCAACGATTTGAATCTGGCGGCACTGGCGGCCGCGGCTACCGCCAATCCGTCCCAGATTTCATCCATGCTGCCGATTTCCGGCGGCGAGCGAATCCTGGCCGGTCCAGTGAGCGGTCAAGTACAGGTCACTGGAGCGACCTATACATCGACGGGGGTGGTTACTCTGGTGGTCCAGCCGGTCGGCGATTATTCGGTTTACACCCTGACGGTGCAACAAAACGGGTTCGACCCGATCCTATCCGACGCCGATTTCCGTTTTCGTCCGGGCTGTTTCAGCTCGGATTGCGCGTCCCGGACGGCCAATACGGCGGCTGCCGTCAATCCGCGGATCGACTATCTGGCGAAAGATTACGCTTCGTTCCAGCACACCCTGATCGGCGCCATGGTGCAGCGGGTTCCGAACTGGCAGGCAGTTTCCGAGGCCGATTTCGATCAGGTCCTCATCGACACGTTCGCCGCGGCCGCCGACGAGCTCAGCGATTATCAGGATCGGGTGATGAACGAAGCTTATCTGGCGTATGCGCGCAAGCGCGTCTCGCTGCGGCGCCACGCGAGCCTGATGGATTACTACATCCACGAGGGCAGCCAGGCCACCACCACCCTGGCGATCGATACCCGGGACACGGGAACCTATGCGCTGCCGGTTCCCTGCCGCGCCTGGAGCGGCCCGGACCCCACGCAGGCGAATGCCGCCGTATTTGTGTCCAGCGCGGGGCAAACCATTTACGGCGTCCTCAGCCGCATCCCCATGTACACCTGGAGCGGCGTAGTTCCGGCGCTGGCAGCGGGATCGACCTCCGCCGACCTGAGCTTCTCCAGTGCCGCTACCGCCAATCAGGTAGCCGGCTGGATTCAAGACGGAACATTGACCCGGCTGTTGATCGAGGAATGGCTGAATCCATCCACCGGCCTGCCCGCCGATCGCGACCCGCGGAAGCGGCAGATTCTGCATCTCACCAACCAGGCCACGGTCCTCCAGGATCCGCTCACGCTGGCGTGGATGGTTCGGGTCAATTGGCGGGAGCAGGATCAGTTAACCGCCAATTACTGCTTCGTGGTGCAATGCTCCACCGGCGCGGCAGGGAACGTTTCCATGTTTCACGGCAACTTAGTGGACATGGTGCAAGGCTTGCCTAAGAACGCGACGTATTACCCCGCCGGGGCGACCCTCCCGAATGAGTGGTCGTTCTATTACGACACTTACACCAGCGGAACCACCATTTGCCGGCTTCCGAATCTCCCTGTCCTTTGGCAGCAATCTACGCCGGGCGGATACGACGAGCCCCAGAGCACGGTGCAGGTCACGGTGACGCCATCGGTCGGCAGTCCGAATTGGACCGAGGAGCACGACCTGATTCACAGTACATCGAGCGATCAGGATTTCGTGGTCGAGACGGATGAGAACCTGCGTTCGCTGGTGCGATTTGGAAATGGGACTAACGGCGAAGCCCTGCCTGAGAACGCGGTGGTCACCTGTAGCTGGCTTTTCGGCTACGGTCCCGATGGCAACGTGGGCGCCGATTGCCTGACGCATTTCGACTCCCCCGCACCGGCGGCCATTTGCTGGAATCCGTTCGACATCACCAATGGACTTGCCCCGGAAACGCCCGCCACCATCATGCGCCGCGTGCCGGAAGCGTACCTTTACCTGCAGCAGCGAGCCGTGACGCTGGCCGACTACGTGGCCTGCGCGGAAGAAGTGGACGGCGTCCAGGCGGCCTACGCCTCCTACGCCTGGACCGGAAGCTGGCGCACCGTTCGCATTTGCATCGAATCGGAGGGCAGGTTCACGCTGAGCGAGGATCTGCGGGCCGCGGTCGAGCAGAGCCTGGAAGCCCTGCACCTGATCGGCGAAGACCTGGAAATTCGGGCCCCTGAATACGTGCCGCTGAAAATCTCCGTGTCGCTGTGCGTTTCGGCGGATTTCTGGATCGAGCAAGTCTCGCCGGTGGTAATCCAGGCGTTTTCGGATGGCTACACGGCGGAAGGCGCGTCGGCGTTTTTCAATCCCGATAACTGGACTTTCGGCCAAGCGCTTTACGCCAGCCAGATCGAAGGCGTGCTCCAGGGAATTGAAGGCGTCGAACACGTGATTTCGATTTCCATCCAGCAGTGGTGGAGCCCCTGGATTCAGTCTTCCGAGGTCATGACGGTGGCTCCGAATCAGATCATCGAAGTACAGAGCGATCCGAGCGAGATCGAAAAGGGCTGGATCGATTTCGATTTCGAGGGAGGACGGCAGTGACTCCCGCCTGTTCCAATAACTGCACCACCCCGCAAGTGTTCCCGCGGACCATCGACAATCGGCCCTCGCTTTCGCGGATCGCGTTTCGAATCGGAACTTACTCGGATTTTCGCCAGGCGTTGTTCAGCGCCTTGGACCGCACTCAGCTTCTAGTGCCGTGGACTCACCGGCAAGCCGACGATCCCGGTATAGCGCTTCTGGAAGGCGCCGCGATCCTGGGCGACATCCTGACGTTTTACCAGGAACTCTACGCCAATGAAGCCTGGCTGGGAACCGCCACGTGGCCGGAGAGCGTGACGGCGCTGGTACGTTTGCTGGGATATCGTCCGGCGCCGGGAATCGGCGGAGAATCCGCGGCCGCATTCGAGTTCAACGGCGCAACGGCGGTGACGGTCCCGGCCGGGTTTGGCTTCAATGCGCAGATCGCCGGGCAGACGACACCGGTGGATTTCGAAACGTCGGAGAACCTGAGCGCGCTGCCGCAACTGAGCCGGTTTTCCCTGTATGCGCCCTGGAACACGCCCGCGATTGTGGCCGGCACGAGCGTGCTTTCGGTCGCGACCAGTACACTAGCCAACGCAAGGGTGACGATTAAGGCCAAGGATCGGCTGGCGCTGGTCGATCCGGCCACGGTCGCGGACCCGAGTTCGGTCAACTGGCAAGTGGGAATTGTCGGCAGCGTTGCCGTGGTTCTGGATCAAACCGTCATCACTCTTACCGGTTCCTGGCAGGGATCTCCGCCCTCCGGCGGAAACTTGATGGCATACAAACTGGGCCGCGGTTTTCACGCCTTCGGATACAACGCGCCCGCCAACCAGATCACCATCAGTAACAACCAGGCGTCCTCCGCCGCGGTCGACACTAGCATCGCCGTGGAGACGCTTCTGGAGGGTTTTCCGCTGGAGCGCGCCGTGAACGATCTCTCCACCGGCGCCACCATGCTGGTGGATCTGGAGATCTCGCGATTCAGGAGGGTAGAGAGATTCGCGCTGAATTCGTCGCTGTCAAGCGGCATCGTCGAACCGTTTTTGGACGTGTACGAATTCCTGCTCGCCACTACCATCGCCAGCGCCTCTCTAGGTTCCGATTCGGTTGGCCCGATGGCCGGCAGCGTGACCACGGTGGCGTTCGCCAATACCGGATACACGGGCACGGCCGATCGCCGCACCGCCCAGTGCATGGAAGTGGTGGGCTCCGGGTTTACGGTCACCGCTCAGCGAGCGCTGGCGCCGGGAGGGAGCGGCGTAGGCCAATTGCTCTACTACGGCGATGGAGGAAGCTATCGGCAACTCAATGGTCGAACGCTGCAGTTTGTGACACTCAATCCCGACGATTCGGTGGCGATACTCGAGCAGACCACCGCGGCGATCGACCCATCGTACGTTTCAGGCGATCTGTCAGTCGGTTTTCGGAACGTCTACCTCAGCCCGGCCCTGCGGCAGTTCGGCTGGAGCGATTTTCCGCTGGCTGCACCGGCGGTAACGGTATTTGGCAACGTAGCCGCGGTGACGCAAGGGAAAACCCAAGCGCAGGTGGTCTTGGGGAGCGGCGACGCGCGCCAGATCAATCAGACTTTCATGATTCCGAAATCGCCGCTCACCTGGCTCACCGACGAGGCTCTGGCGCCGCCGCGCACGCCCGAAATTCAGGTGCTGGTGAATAATATCCAGTGGAACGAGGTGGATTCGCTATTTGCCGCCGGGCCGGCCGACACCAGCTTCATCGTTCGGCTCGACAATAACGGCAATTCCTGGATTCAATTCGGCGACGGCGTCAATGGGTCGCGGCTGCCGTCCGGTGTCGGCAACGTCCTGCTTACTTATCGAACCGGAGCGGGCGCCAGCGGTGATCGAATTCCGGGGACCACCCCGGTGCAGGCTGGCCAGGCCCAGAACCTCACCGCCATCCGGCTTTACCAGACCGTTACCGGCGGCGCCGCGCCGGAAGCGAGCGATAGCGCGCGCCAGACCGCGCCCGGACGCGTGCAGAGCCTCAACCGCCTGGTGAGTCTATCCGATTTTGAATATCAGGCGCTGGCGCTGCCTGGGGTTGAAAAGGCGCAGGCCACGTGGGACCTCGCGGGTGGCGTGCCGCTGCTGGTTCTGACTGTCCTGCTGGCCAATCCCAGCGATGCGGCCACCGCAAGCGTGCAGACCGCCATGACCCTGGCCAACGTCACTTACGGCCCGCAGCGATTTCAGGTGCAGGTGGTAGCGGCCAGCCTGCTCTATGTTTACCTGAACCTTACGTTCGGACTCGTCGCGGGGTACCAATCCCCGAACGTGATTGCGGCCATCGAGGCGGCGCTCGGCGTAATCCCACCCGGCGGCACGGCCCCTTCCGGCGGCCTTTTCAGCCAGGACCAACGCCAACTCGGCGAACCGGAGTACGCCAGCAGCATCGAAGGAGTGGTGCAGAACGTCGACGGCGTGGCCTGGGTCGAAGTGACGGCATTCGATCGGCTCGGCACCGCCGACGATCCTTCCACCCTGTCGGTCCCGGCCAATACGGACCGCGTGGACCAGGTGCCTTGCGCATCGAACCAGGTACTCGCATTGTACGGGGCGCAATTCAATCCATCGGCCAGCACGACGGCCACGGGAGCGGGCGCATGAGCACCACCCCCCGCGTACCGCTTTACGCCAGGCTGCCGGAGATCTACCGGCAGCGCGACCTGGAGCAGAGCCCGCCCGGCCAGTTGCAGGCGTACCTCGCGATCGTCGAAGACGCTTTGGGCGCGGTGTACGACAACATCGGTGAACTATACCGCGACCTATTCATCGAAACCTGCGATGCCTGGATCATCCCTTATATCGGCGATCTGCTGGGCGTTTCACCGCTGTCCGGCGATCCCTGGACCCTGCGCGCCGATGTGGCTGACGCCATCGCGCTGCGCCGCCGCAAGGGTACGATTCACGCGTTGGAGCTGCTGGCTTACGATCTCACCGAATGGGCGTCCTTCTGCCTGGAATTGCGCGACACGCTGGCGTGGCACCAGAATCTGAATCACCAGCGGCCGGACATACAATCGACGGTTCGGCAGATGGAGGGCATCGCGTATGGCGGCACGGTGGAAATCCGAGATCCCGCCCTGCTCAGCCTGATCGGCACGCCCTTCGATCCCTTTTCGTATTACCCCGATTTCAAGCCCGTCGAATTGGGTGTGCTGCGGCGGAATCTACCGGACGTGGCGGTCTTCCTGTGGAGGCTGATCGCCAACCAGGTGGGTCCATCCATGCCGGTCTGGCGCGCCACCACCGCGACCGGCGCGGCGCTTCCCCTGGCTGGGCAGGCGGTCCGCTTCGATATCGAGCCCACCGGCAAACCGGCGGTGCTTTTCAACGTCTCCCAGATTACCCCAAGCCCCGATGCGCCCATGGTTTCGACCATCGACCAGGTGCCCGGTCCCATCCCGATGGCCCGCCTGACACAGGAGACCCCCGCCGGCGCGCCGGCCAGTTACGTCTCGGTAAACACGTACGACGCCGCCAAAGTGCCTCCCGCGCCCGTCACCGATACTTCGCTCGCGCTCGAATTTCACCTGCCGCGGGCCACTTTTCCCGCCGATACGTGGAGCTTCCGCGGAGCGAACCTTTGCGGCTGGGAAACCGCGCTGGACCCTCCGCTAAGCAACCGCGAAATCGTCATCGACCCGCGCATCGGCCGCGTAGTGATCGGTGTGGAGACGGCTCCGGAAGCGACCGCGCTCCAGAATTTCATGCTGGTTACCTGGACTTACGGCGCACCCGGTCCGGTCGGCGCGCAACCGGGAGCGAACCTGATCGCGCCCGCCAGTTGGCTGGGCAGCACCTACCAGACCATCACGGTGGATTACCGGACGGACCCGCAGGCGCTCCAGAAGGCCCTCGGTAATCTCAACCTCGCAACCGGGCCCGTGCTGATCGAAATCGACGACAGCATGACCCACACGCTCGATCTCAGCCTGGTTGCCGGCATCAACCTGGCCGACGCGATTCCCAGCCTCCAGCTTCAGTTTCCGCTGATGATCCACGCTACTTCGGGAAACCGGCCGGTGGTGAAACTGCAGAATCATTCGCTGGCTTTCCGGCCCGTTTCGGTAGTAGCGGGCGCCGGCCAAAGTCAGCCGCAAGTGGACGCGCAGGTGGCCGGGCTCAAAGTGCTGTTCGAGGGAATCTACCTTAATGGCGATGGGTTGGCGGCGGGTACGCCGCTGGTAGCTCGCGCCGCGCTGCCCACGCTCGAATTCGCCCGCTGCACACTCGATCCGGGGGGCACAATCAGGCTCAACGGCGCGCGCGATGCCATGGTGCCCTCGTTCGGCCTCGACGCACGCTTCGGCTTCACCAGCGACGCCGAGTACGACGCGTTTCAGCCCGACCCCAAAATCACGCTCTACCGATCGATCACGGGCCCGGTCGAAATGGAGAGCGCCTACCAGTTTCAAGTTCAGGATTCGATCGTGGACGGCGGCGCCGGGCCAGGCGAGAATGGCTCCACGGCGATCGCGATCGGCTCTCAGGCCAACCCGCTGACCGGTTGGGGACCGGTTCTCTGCGTCAACGGCGTCACGGTGTTCGGCCGCGCGCGGGTGCGCTCCGCCACCGGATCGGGCGCGATCTTCTGCCACGCCCTGGAAGCGCAGGACAATCAGACCGGCTGCCTGCGATTCTGCTGGTTCGCGCCAGAAACCAACCGGCTGCCGCAGAATTTTGGCTGCGTCACCGGCGTGACGCTGCAGTTCACCGCGACCACGTTCAGCACCCCCGGATATGGGCAGGTATCGCTCGATTCGGACATTACCGTGCTGCAGAAGGGTCCATCGAGCGATGAGATGGGGGCTTTCGGATTTCTACTCAATTCCCACAAGTGGCGGAATCTCCAGATTCGATTTCGGGAGTTCATGCCCGCGGGAATCACGCCGGTGCTGGTGCCGGTCACGTAAATCGGAGGCGTTGTGAGAGGCGATTTTTCACGTTGGCAGTTTCAGGAACGCGATAATTTCAACGGCATTCTGCCGCAGCAGGGCAAGCTGCTGATCGATGCCGACGGGCTGGCGCAAACTCGCATCGCCAACCATTGGCAGCAGACGGCCGCGCGCGATTGGGTCGGCCCGGTGGCCGCGGTGCCCGCCAATGAGCCCGCGGCTTTCGCGATCACCGCCGCAACCGTCAACGCGGATGGCAGCGTCACGTTGACCGTGGGTTCCGGCCGCATCTGGGCCGATGGAATGCTGGTGGAACTGGGCGGCGATGCGGCTAGCGTGCAACGCGCCGCGACCTGGCTCGAGCCGCCGATCGTACCCACCCAGGGTTCGGCCGCCACCGCCGCCGGGTCGCAGGATGTCGTAGTTCTGGAGGTGTGGCAGGAGGGGATCAACGGCTACCAAATGCCGAACACCCTCATCGAACCGGCACTGGGAGGACCCGACACCGCCGAGCGCCTGCACACGGCCATGGCGTTCCGGCTGGCTCGGCTTACCGCCGGGCAGACCTGCAAGAGCCTCACCTTCAGCAATTCCGGCCGCGGCAAACTCACGGCTTCCCTGCAGCCTGTCACCACCATCGCCGGCGATTGTCCCTTGCCCGTCGGCGGCGGATACAGCGGGTTCGAACATGCGCTCTATCGCATCGAGATCGCCGATGTTCCGAGCGGCTCGGCGAGCATGTTCAAATGGTCGCGCGAGAATGGCGGGCTAACGGGCCGGGGCACGTTCAACCCGGGCGGATCGAACACCATATCTATCACCGCCAACCTGGTGGCCATCACCACCGCGAATCAAGCCACTTTCTACGTGGAGATGGAGCAGTGGGATACCACGCACGGTAACTGGCAGGTGGTGTGCGGCGGAAACGCCACGCTGAATAACGGTACCCTGACATTCACCGGCGCCGCCGCCTATGGCACTTACCCCTCCGCCCAGGAAAACGTTTTCTTCCGGTTGTGGGAGGGTATCAGCCCTCTTTCCGCGTTCCCCATTCAGGCCAATCCCAATCAGCTCGAAAACGGAATCTTTCTGCAGTTCGATCCCGACGGACCTGCCGTCTACCGCCCGCGCGATTATTGGGTGTTTCCCGTCCGCGCCGGCGGCATCTCGAATCCTCAAACGCTCATCGACAAAAAGCCGCCTGAAGGAATCGTCTATCACCGCGTTCCCCTGGCGGAGATCGCCTGGGACGCGAACGTCAAAGCAACCATCGACGACTGCCGCGCTACCATCACTCCGCTCACCGCGCCGGGCGGCGGATGCTGCACGGTCCAGGTGGGGGACGGGCTCACCACTTTCGCCCAGTTCACTTCCATCCAGGCCGCCATCAACAGCCTTCCGGCGGCGGGCGGCGAAGTCTGCGTCCTGGCCGGGCGCTATTTCGAGTCGATCGCCATCGGCCCTCAAGCCAATATCTCCATTCACGGTTGCGGTCACCACACGCGTATCGCCTCCCCCAGCTTCGGGCCGAATCAAGGCGCGAACACGGGCGCCGTCATCACCGTCAATAACTCGCAGGATGTCGAGCTTCGATCCTTTATCGTGGAGGCCGCGGATGGCGATATGGGGATCGCGCTGACCGGATCGATCCAGGCCTGGCCGCCAACTTCGCCATCCGCCGGAAATGTGACGACGGGCGTCACCATGCGCGACCTGATCGTTGTCTCGTCCGATAGCCGCGCCGTCTCGGTCGAGCAGGCCATCGATGTCTGTCTCAAGGACTCACTGATCGCCATGCGCGACGTCTCGTCCTCGGCGGCCGCGGTTTATGTTTCCGGTGACGACATTCAAGTCATCGGCAACTGGGTCGGTCCGATTACTTCCGCGGTCCTGCCGGCAGTCGTCGGCTCCGATCTAAGTACCTCAGGCGCCGCGGGCGTAACGGCGCCCCAGGGTTCCACCATGGCAAATCCACCTTGCGGAATCCAGATCGCCGGGACTTCGAACAATATATTGGTGCGAGGTAACCAGATCGACGGAGGCAGCGGCAACGGGATCACATTGGGCGAAGTCATCCTTGTCGATGGCACCGGTATCCGGGTGAACGGCTACGTGGGATACCATCCGGGCGGGGGAACGGTGAACCCCTGCGCCACCGGGAACTTCTACTACCCACGAACCGTGATATACGGAGGCGCCACGGTGAACGTGGTGGTGAACGGCCAGTTGACCAATGTCCGCATCGAGAACAACGCGATCCGCAATATGGCGCTGTGCGGTATCGGGCCCATCGGTTTCTTTGACCTGTCGAACACGCTGGAAGTCGTCACCGTGACCGGTCTGTGGATCGTCGCCAATGAAATCGTCCGGTGCCTCAGCCGCACTTTGACACAATACACTAACAACGATGTGACATCGATTGGCTACGGCGGAATCTGCCTTCCCGATGTAACCGGGACCTACGTCCGCGACAACCTGATCCTAAACACCGGCGCGTCGCTGGCCGATCCGGTCTGCGGCATTTTCGTGCTGCACGGCGAACTGGTGGAGATCAGCCGCAACCAGATCCTCGATACGCGCGATTGGAGCACCGCCGATGCAAACACCCTGTCCGGTTATCGCGCCGGCATCGCCCTGGTGATGGTGACTCCCGAGGACGATCCCGAAGCGACCGATACCCAGTTATCGCTCAGCACGGGGGCCTACCTCTATAACAAGCGCACCATGTACGGATACGGCGCACCGGCGCTCTCGATCCAGGAGAACGTGGTCGATATTCCCATCGGATTGGCGCTTTCGGTGGCGGGTTTAGGAGCGTTTTCGATCCGCGGCAATCAATTCTCCACCGGCGGAATCCAGGGAGACCTGCTTACACTGGCGCGCAGCATTCTGGTTCTCAATTTCGGCACCATGTTGGAACTCCCGACCCCCGTCTCGACGGCCGCCGAATTCCTCTCCCTGATCGCGGAGTTGAACACGGGAGCATCGCTCTCACAGGCGGTTCAGTCGGTTCTCGGGACCACGGCGACGATTCTCGGCGCAATCGCCCCCGGCCCGGTGAATTTCAGCCAAAACCGGTGTACCCTGAACCAGAATTATCGGGCGTCGGTCGCGACCGCATCGGTGGTGATCTGGACGTTCGACGATCTAGGGTTTCACGACAATCAGTGTTGGATGTCGACATCCGAGCGCGAAGTGGATTCGGGCGCGATTTTGATCGGTGCCACGGTTCGGGTCACCGGCTGCCGGTTCCAGGAGATACCCGGAACGGTCTATTTTTCGGCGGTCACGCTGGGGCTCATGAATACCACCACACTAAACCAGGGAACCCACGGGTTCGGCGCCGTCAGCCCGTTGTCACTCAGCGTGACGAGCAACAACCTGTCATGGTGATTGAGGAGGAAATCGGCATATGGCACAAAATAAGCAGACCGGCGCCGGCAATTCGCCCCCGCCAAATCCGAAAGGCGGCACGGCCGGCGCGAGTCAGACCGGCAACACACCCACCGCAAGCGAGCTCGTGCAAACGTCCTGGGCCACGTCGGTGGATGCCCAAACCGCGCAGCAGTTCACCGGGCTTACAGGTATTCGCCAGGCTCGGACAAACCAGCTTCAGCGGCAGGTGACCTCGCTTACGAAAGCCTATGGCGCCAGCGATGCGCGCACGGTGGCCGCTCAAGCTTCTCTCAACACCCAACAGACATTCGGCACCCGGCTGGGGATGGCAAGCGCGACAACTTCTACCGCCGCGCCGACCGCCCCGGCGAACGGCTGGGTGGTGTACGGACGAGTGTTCCACGCGGACTCGACGGCAGCGCCGCAACTCACGGTCTTCCTGGCTGACGAATGCCGGGCGTGGCTGCAGAAATACGCCTTCGCGTTCACCGATCAGACCGGCTATTTCACGCTTACGTACGCTCCGCCGGCCCAGCATGGCGAAAAGAAACCTCACCACGCGGCGGAAAGAGAGAGTGAAAAAGCGGTAGAAAAAACGCCGGAGCCCGTCAATGCCTATCTCGAAGTGTCGAATGCGGCGTGCAAGCTGATGTACATGGATGCCGCCCCGATGTCGATCGCGGTGGGCGCGGTGGTGAATCGCGACATTGTGCTATCGGCCGAAGTCCCGCTGGGGACGCCGCCGTGTGAACCCGGCGCAGCCCCTCGGGTGCCGCCCGCCAAGAAGTAGGGTTATGCTGGCTGTCGCTCAATCCGCGTCGAAAGAGTCCGCCGCGGTACGTCCGGCGAAATTGCCGGCCGCCGTGGCTGCGATCGATTCGGCCGTTGAGACTCCCATTCTGCAGCGGAAGACCTGTCCGTGCGGGGGAGGGTGCCCACGCTGCCAGGCAGCCGCCCGTCTCCTTGGCGAGGGAAATCTGCAGGCCAAGCTCAAACTGAGTCAGCCCGGAGACCCCGCGGAACTGGAAGCCGACCAGGTGGCCGAAGCGGTAGTGAGTGGCCGGCAATTTCCAGGAACCGGAGGATGGCGGCCGAACGCCGCGCCGGCGGAGTCCGCCGTTCAGCGCAAATGCGCCGCTTGTGAGAAGGAAGACGAGGAAGAAGAGGTGCATCGCAAGGCCGATGACACCGTCGCCCTCCAGGCGGCGCCGGAGGAGAAATCGGCGGCGGCGCGAATCGTCGACGATGACGCCCGCGAGCTCTCTGCCGGGCAGATGCGCAAGAGCGATTTTCTGTCCGCGCTGCGCCGCGCCCTTTGCCAGACCGTGGATGAGGCGCTGAAAGGCACGTCCCGCTCCACCGACGGCTGTCCCTGGATCGAACGGCTGTTCGCCGCCTACGCGTCCCAGAGCGGCAGCGACGTGGAAGCCGCCGTCCGGCGCTATGTGCCCAAAGCGGCCTCCGTCCAGTCCGCCGCGGGCTACATCTCGCTCATCGTCGCGCGCGTCGGGCGCGCCGCCGCGGTTTGGGCCAAAACGGGACAGATTACCGGGCTGCCGGAAGGGTTTTCCGCGGGCTCCGCGACGGGGCAAACGGCTGAGAAACCCGCGGCGGCGCCGGAACAGGTTTCGTTCAAGACTCGCGATGGGGCTCAGGCGCCCGCTACCGACGCCACAGCCGTTCGCTCTCAACTCGGTGGCGGAAGTCCCATGGAAAGCGGCGTCCGGTCGCGCATGGAGAGCGCATTCGGGATGGACTTTTCAGCGGTGCGCGTTCATACCGATGCCGCCGGCGCCAATCTTTCCGACCGGTTGAGCGCGCGCGCCTTCACCGTCGGCAGCGATATCGCTTTCGCCTCCGGCGAGTACCGGCCCGGCACACCCTGGGGCGACGCGCTGATGGCTCACGAACTGGCGCACGTAGTGCAGCAAGGCCACGCAGCGCCCGCCGCCATGCCTGAAGCCGGCTCCGGGCCGGAGGCCTCGCTCGAATCCGATGCCGACCGCGCCGCGCTCGGCGCCACACTTTCGCTGTGGGACCGCGCTCGCTCGGGAATCGGCGGAATCGCCGGCCGCATTCTGCCGCGGCTCAAATCGGGGCTTCAAGTGCAACGCTGCCGGCGCAGTGTGAAGAAGTGCCCTCCCAACAAACACTGGGGCGTGGTGGGAGAAGGACTCGGTCTTGGATCGGTAGGGTGCGTGTGTGTATGGAAGTGCCTTTCCGGCGCGCCTCCCAAGGCAGACTACGTGCCGCCCGCGCAGGACACGATTTCCTGTCCGCCGGACGTCTACTGCGAGGGCCCTCCGCCCGTCGAGGTCGTGGGTGACGATTATCAGAAGGTCGAAAAAGGGCAGGAGCAAGCCCCAAGCCAGGTAATCGGGTACGGCGCTCATATGACGCCAATGACCGGCGCCAAGGTATGCGGCTGCCTTCCGCTCGATATCGAAGGCGGGGAGTCTACCAGCTCCGCCCTGGTTCCCACCGGTTTCGACCCCACCGATCTCTACACCGGCCCCATGCCTGGCGGGGGGCACGCCCCGGGTGTGCCCGAAACGCGCGGGCTCGAACCCGAAGCCATCCGGGAGACGGTACACACTGAGACCGAGGCGCGGGAACCGGTCAGGGAAGCTTTGGGAGAACGGGTCAACGAGCCCGCAACCGTGTCGACCGCGCCGCCAAAGCCTGCGCTCGAAAGGCTGGGAGAGTATAACCAGGAAATATCGGGCTCGCCCGAGCTGAAGCAATGGGAAGATCAGATCGAGAAGCTGCGAACCACCGATCCGCCCAAAGCGGAGCAGGAGGCGGCCAGCCTGGTGCGCACGGCTCAAGCGGCACGAAATAATGCCGCCAGGGCCGCCGGGCAAACCGGGGGTGACGATCCGATATTCACCCTGGGCGTGGGCAAAGACCGGGCCGCGAGAATTCAGTCCGGCGAGCAGAATTTTGTGGTGGATCGCCGGATGACCTTCGATGTTGACGAGGTGCTTCCCGTCGGTGCGCCCGATATCAAGCCACAGCGGGCCGTGGGCCGGGCCACTAGTGCGGAGAACCGCCAGTTGCTGGATCCGAATACGAACCAGCGAACCAAGGGCTTGGGCACCGACCCGCGCGAATTGCCCCAGAATCGAACCGCCCGCGAGCCGGTTTCGGTCACTACCGATCCGCATGCTCTGCTCACCAGGCGATTCAGCGAGGTTCACGAACTTCAGCGCATTTTCGACCGGGCGGTCGCTTCCGTCACCGAGCCGCAGAGGCTGACGCCGACCCAGTTGAAGGCCAGGATCAATGCCGAGACGCGGCGAATCATCACCGAAGATCCGGGGCCGGACGCGGCGGCGGTGCGCAAGGCGTTGGGGGATCTCGGATTCGAGCGCCAGCCGGGCGTCGGCTGGGTGATGACGAAAGGTCCGGCGCAGTAGGAAAATATATGCGTAACGGCCAGTCGGCCTTTCGATTCTTCGGGCTGATAGGATTCGCCATGGCGTACGCGCTGGCAGCCGGACTGGCCCGGTACGCCGGTCTCTCCTTGTGGATTGTTACGGCGCTTGCCGTCTCGGGTGCGGTCGCTTTCCTCGCGCTGGCCATGGTGACCAAGATCGTCACCGGCGCCGAATCGCTCACCTACTATCATCACCAAACGGCGGTCCTCCTGATGGCTGCGCTGGTGCTTTCCGGGCTTCGCGCGCCGTTACTGCCGTATCTCGATATTGCAGTCCTTGGTATCGGCGTTTTTCTGGTATTTGGCCGGATCGGTTGCCTCAAAGTAGGATGCTGCCATGGTCTCCCATGCCCGCGCGGCGTGCGGTACCCCAGACATTACCTCGATTCCGGTTTTCCCGGGCATTTGGTGGAAGTAGCGCTTGTCCCGGTTCAGGCGGTGGAATCGCTAGGCGTACTGGGGATTGTCTGCCTGGGCACTCTGCAAGTAATCACCCGCCGCCCACCGGGTTCCGCTCTGTCGTCGTATCTTGTCGCATACGCCTTCCTCCGATTCCTTCTGGAGTTCTTCCGGGGCGGCACGGACCGCCGTTTTCTGTGGGGTTTCTCCGAGGCGCAATGGACGTCTCTCGCGATCGTCTGCGCCACCGTCGGCTTGGAGACTCACGGAGAGTTGCCGTTCGAAATGTGGCATAGGTTCGCCGTAGTTGCCATGGCGCTGGTGACCATCGCTTTACAGTTTCATCCACTCTTGCGCTTCACTCGTGGGCTTATCGATCCCTTCCATATTGAAGAACTCGCCCAAGCTCTCGAACTCGCGTCCGATCTGGCCGCCGAACAGCGGCAGGGGGTTTCGCAGACTATCCATCTCGCAGTTACGAAAATGGGAGTCCAGATCTCCGGCGGCTGTTTGGGCGAAGGGGGAACGCCGGTTCGGCATTACACTCTCTCGCGGGCCGGAGGGGCGATGAGCGAGCGGACAGCCCGGCTTCTTGCCGTGTTGGTGTCTCAACTGACTCGCTCACCGTACCCGGTCAAGATCCTGCCTGGACGCAGCGGGGTTTATCATCTGGTTTTCCCAATGATCGAAGGGCCCATGAGCGGGGCGCTTTCCCGCGCTCATCGCTACTCCTCATTCCCGGAGGTGAGCGGACCGGGGGCGCTTAACCGACCTGGGGATTCCGCGGTTTAGGCGCGGCAACCGCTCCCTTACGGTCGCTGCTCGGTTACGAACACCGCGTGTTTGCAATTGCTTACCGAACCGCGACCGTCAGGGAGTGCCATATGGGCCTGCGGCCCGCCAAAAGGGATGAACACGCACGCGGCGCTCCCTGGTGGGGCAGGCGGTTCCGCCTGCCCGCCGGTTGTCAACCGGCGTTCCGGCACGGCGCGAAATCAACAACCTGGAGAGCGTCTTCAACGGAGCGGTTGCCGGCGACTGACTCCCCCAAATCGGTTAAGCACCTGCGGACCGGTTGTTTCCCGCGGGCGTGCGGCATACAATCGAATCGGACTATTCTGGCAGCGAGGACGGGAATAAGAAACATGAATCGCAGGCGATGGATGATGCTTTCCGGGGCCGCAATAGCGCGCGGGGGCGCCGCTCAGACCCCGCAAAAGGAGCAGCCCAGCCCCCCTGACGAAGCGCAGGATACCCCGGACAAGTTCCTGCTGAAAGATTACCGCCCGGAGTCAATCTACCGGGTCCCGAAAACCGAGGTCAAGAAGGCCAAGTATCCGGTCATCGATGTGCATTGCCACGGCGCCCGTCCCCCGCAGCAGGTTGACGACATGGTTAAGTTGATGGACGCCGCCGGCGTGGAAAAAACCGTGATCTTCACCGGTGCGGCGACGCCGGAAAGGTTCACTGAGGTGCGGCAAGCCTACCTCAAGTATCCCGGCCGTTTCGATTTGTGGTGCAGCTTCGATCTGGCGGGTGTCCACCAGCCGGGATTTGGGCCCGATGCCGTCAAAGCGCTGGAAGAGTGCCATCGTCTGGGTGCTCTGGGTGTCGGAGAGATCAGCGACAAGGGCAGGGGCTTCGCGTCCTTCGGCGGGGCCGGACGGGCCGGCTCGTCGAACCCGCCGGGGCGCGGGTTCCAGGGAAGAGGGAGCGGCTTCTCGCCGCCCAGCACCGCCCCTGCCGGTCCCCATCCGGATGATCCGCGCATGGACTCTCTATGGGATAGGTGCGCGCAGTTGGGCATGCCCGTCAATATCCACGTCTCCGACCCCATCTGGTCCTACCAGCCGATGGACCGGAACAATGACGGCCTCATGAACGGCTATACCTGGATGATCAAAGTGACGCCCGGCATGCTGGGGCACAACGAGCTGATCGAGAGCCTGGAAGCCGCGGTGAAGAAGCACCCCAAAACGACCTTCATCGCCTGCCACCTCATGAATCTGGACTACGATCTGGCGCGGCTGGGCCAGATCTTCGACCGGAATCCAAATCTCTATGGCGACATCTCGGCTCGCTTTGGAGAGCTTGCTCCCATCCCGCGATTCGTGTCGCAGTTCATTCAGAAATACCAGGACCGGGTGCTCTACGGGACGGACATGACCTACAACGAGCGCATGCTCCACACGACTTTCCGTATCCTGGAAACCCACGACGAGCACTTTTACGTACCTGAGCTCTTCAACTACCACTGGCCCCTCTATGGCTTCGGTTTGCCTGACGACGTATTGAAAAAGGTGTACGCGGATAACGCCCGCGAGGTTTTCCGGAAGGCACGAAGCCACGCGGCGTGAAGCCGCCGCCTGTTGAAACGAATCAACCACGACTTTTCCAGGCTCCCTGGCATGTCCTGTTGCCATCAGAGGCTGCCATCGAATCGTGGCATAATGAGACCGGGAGGAGGCGATGAAAAACTTTCACTTGCCGCTGCCGGAGCAGACGTACAAAGGTCTCAGGGCGGAGGCCGAGCGGACGGGGGTGCCCGCGACGGCGTTGGCGCGCGAGGCCGTCGATTGGTGGCTCCGACAACAAGGCCGAAAGGCACGGCACGACGCAATCGCGGCCTACGCTACCGAAATGGCCGGAACGCGCCTCGATCTCGACGCCAACCTGGAGTCCGCCGCCATCGAGCACCTTTTGAACACGAGCAAGGCAACAAAATGAAGCGAGGCGAGGTTTATTGGGCCGATCTGGTTCCGCGGTCCGGCTCGGAGCAAACCGGTCGGCGCCCCGTAATCCTGGTGTCTCACGACGGTTTCAACCAAACCCCTGGATGGAGATCCATAATCGTGGTCCCCATCTCGACCTCGTCGTCCCAGCCTAAGCGCGGACCCACCGTCATAGAACTTCCGGGCGGGACTGGCGGCCTGGCCAAGACCAGCTACGCTGTGTGCCATCAGGTAACTACACTCGACCGCGCCAAGCTGACCAAGAGGCTCGGCACTCTGGCGTCTGAATCCCTGCATGAGGTTGAGGAAGGGCTAAAGGCGGCGATGGATCTCGATTAACCCGCTCTCCCGCGCTCGTGTCCGGCCGTATGTGCCGTCGCGAGCGGAGGGTGCGGCGAGCCATGGCTTGCGGTTTCGTATAATGGCAGAAGCGCTCCGCCGGCGGATGGTCATGACAGCCGAAGGTCCAAAGGACGTAACCCAACTCCTCGTGGCGTGGAGCAACGGGGCCGGGCGGCACTCGATTCGCTCGTGCCCCTTATCTATGCGGAACTGCACCGGCTGGCGAGCCGCTCGATGCGCCGCGAGGGGCCTGGACATACTCTCGATACCACTGCCCTGGTTCATGAGGCGTATCTGCGGCTGGTTAACCAGGAAACGGTAAACTGGCAGAACCGCGCGCATTTCTTTGCCGTTTCGGCGCAGGCCATGCGACATATCCTGATCGACATGGCGCGCGGCCGGAATCGGCTCCGGCGAGGCGGCGGCGCGCACCATATTTCCCTGGAGGACGCGCCGGTGTTTTCCGACGAGCGCGCCGCGGAGTTGATCGCGCTCGATGACGCCCTGGCCGACCTGGCCAAATTGGACGAACGCAAGAGCCGTATTGTGGAGATGCGCTACTTTGGCGGTCTTAGCGCGAAGGGGACAGCGCGAAGGGGACAGCGCGAAGGGAGCGCGAAGGGAGCGCGAAGGAGCGCGAAGGGGACAGGAGCGCGAAGGGGACGGAGCGCGAAGGGAGCGCGAAGGGGACAGCGCGAAGGGGACAGCCTGACGTGAGCCCTTCGTGATTCCTAACGCACCTGTTATCAAGTGGATACAAATTGGCTCGATCTGCGCCCGAACGCCTCCCCTTTTAATTTCAGCGCCTTAC
>Ga0182016_10000463_pt1 | contig 50634 bp, 38 predicted proteins | sample 712S2MmetaG_FD_120491 | JGI IMG/M metagenome (GOLD analysis project Ga0182016, IMG submission 120491) | Permafrost microbial communities from Stordalen Mire, Sweden - 712S2M metaG | ecosystem: Environmental > Terrestrial > Soil > Wetlands > Permafrost | place: Sweden: Stordalen | collected...
CATGGTCTGGATAATGAGACACCGGTAAACGAAAGCGCCGGAAACAGGTAGGCCAGACCTAAACCACCGCGCCACATCTCGACTCTACCCAGCGGCCGAAGCAGTCAACTGCACCGCAGTCTGACTCATTGAATTTTAGGCATTGACCGCCTGCAGGTAGTTTCCCCACTCCGGCGCACAATCTAAATAGGAAAGGAACGGTTCAGAGACATGAACAACATCAGCACCTCAGTCACCCGCATCGCCCAACTGGTCGGCGAACCACTTGGCAATTTTTTACGCCCCGTTCCGGATTTCTCCGAAAACCACGCAGAAGCACAGTGTTCCAACAGAATCAACAGCTTGGCGCCAGTCGCTTCACAGGCTTTTCACACAGAAACCGCACAGATCCACACAGAAACTGTGCGGATTCAGACAGTTTCTGTTCCCTGGGTCGCTCAGCCCTCAGTGAGAAATGCAGGTCAGCCCGACAGTTTGACCAGCTCCTGCGCCTCATGCCGTGGCCCAAGGATTGAGATGCGCGGAATGCGGCCACGCACCATTGCAACTTCGTCGCAGCGATGCAGCCGCGGGCAGCTCTGGCAGTCTTTAAATATCTTGTCGGGCAGCTCGGCTTTGTCTTCGACAATCCTGAATCCGTACCTGAAAAAGAAATCGGGGATGCGCGTAAACAGGCACACCGAATGGATGCCGTGTGTCTCGGCTTCTTCAATCAAGCCATTCAGAATGCCGCCGCCTGCGCCCTGGCTCTTTGCCTCGGGCTTGACCACGATCGAGCGCACCTCGGCGAGATGTGGCCCGTAGAGGTGCAGTGCGCCGCAGCCCAGGAATACGCCGCCGTCTGACTCAGCCACGGTAAAATCGCGAACGTTTTCGCATATCTCCGCAAACGGTCGCTTCAGCAGCGTTCCATCGGAGGAGAGCGAATTGACCAGGTCGTAAATATTTGAGGCGTCGTGCAGCAGCGCTTTACGCACCAGCATGAGCAACCTCCGTGGTATCTCGCGACATGAGTTCGTTGACGAGGCGCGCAGTCTCTTCGAGCGCCTGGCGCACGCGGCCGCGCGCGGTCCCGCCCACCACGTCGTGGCAGTCAAGCGTGGCGCTCAACGAGATTGCTGAATGAAAGTCGGTGTCGAACTCTGAGCCGAACTTACGCAACTCGTCAATGCTCAAATCGCCCAGTTCCACGCCTTTTTCAAGCGCATAGCGCACTGCATTGCCGATCTTCTCGTGAGCCTTTCTGAAAGGCACGCCCTTGTGCACAAGATACGTTGCCGCGGCCATCGCATTCAGATAGCCCGACTGCGCGGCCGCCTCCATCCGCTCGAGCCTGAAGCCGAGCGCCCGCGTGAAGTTTGGCAAATGCTGCAACATTCCCTCCAGCGCATCGGCCACTGCGAACACCGGCTCCTGCGTTTCCTGCAAGTCTTTATTGTATGCAAGAGGAAGGCCTTTCAGCAGAGTGGCAATCGTGGTACACGCGCCCAGCAAGCGCCCGCTCTTCCCGCGCAAGAGTTCAGTCAAATCAGGATTCTTCTTCTGCGGCATGGCACTTGATCCAGTTGAAAATGCTTCGGGCAGTTCGATGAATCCGAATTCGTTGGTAGCGAACAAAGTGATCTCTTCGGCAAACCGCGAAATGTGAATTCCCACCGTAGACGCAGCCTGCGCATACTCGAGCGCGAAGTCGCGGTCGCTTGTCGCATCCATCGAATTCGACGTTGGGGCTGCGAATCCCAACTCATGCGCAGCAATCGCGCGATCGAGCGCAAGCGTCGCGCCGGCGATCGCTCCTGAACCCAGCGGGCAATAATTCAGCCGCGCCGCGCAATCTTTCAGCCGCGACACATCGCGCAGAATCATCTCGACGTAGGCCAGCAGCCAGTGGGCAATCAGTACAGGCTCTGCACGCTGTAAATGGGTGTAACTCGGCATTGCTGCGTCGCCGCCATTGCGCGCCTTTTCAACCAGCGCTTGAGCCCACAACGCAAGTAGTTCCACTGTCTGCCCGATATGTTGACGGACGTAGAGCCGCATGTCGGTGGCAATTTGCTCATTGCGGCTGCGCCCGGTGTGCAGCTTGAGCGCCAGGCTGCCGATCTCTTCGGTCAGCTCGAGCTCAACGTAATGGTGCACGTCTTCGGCCTTCGAAGCCATGATTCCAAGCGCCATGCTCGGAGAGACTTCATGGCCATAGAGATCGCTCGCACGCTTGCGGGCGCGCGGAATAATCGCGTCGAGTCCGCGTAATGTGGCCTCAAGCTCCGCGGGAGAAAGCACATCTGCAGCGGCGATCATGCGCGCGTGCGCCTTGCTCGCCGCAATCTCCTGCGGCAGCAAGCGCCAGTCGAAGGGCAGGGAACGCTGCCACTGCTCGAAGCCGGCATCGAGCGGCTCGCGAAACCGCCCTGACCACATCTTGGCCGATTGTTGATCGTTCGACATTTACCTTTTTCGATTCCTCGGGGGGCGTTTAGCCCAATTTCTAGCTCTTCAACCCGCCCAGCAGAAACAGCAGCAGTGCCTTTTGCACATGCAGCCGGTTTTCAGCCTGGTCAAAGACAATCGACTGCGGGCTGTCAATCACGGCGTCAGTCACTTCCTCATTGCGCCGTGCGGGCAGGCAATGCATAAATACCGCACGGCTCGAGGCCTTCGACATCAGCGCCTCATTTACCTGGAATGGCCTGAAGATCGGCGCCCGCTTGGTGGACTCGTGCTCAAAGCCCATGCTCACGCACACGTCGGTATATACCGCGTCGGCGCCTTCGGCAGCGGCCTGCGGATCTTGCGTCAAGCGAACCTCACAATGGTTACGCTCGGCAATTTCTCGCGCGATGGTCACGATTTCGATATCGGGCGAGTAGCCGCGCGGTGTCGCTACAGTCACGTTTGCGCCCAGCTGGGCTCCGGCAAGCATCAGCGAATGGCAAACATTGTTGCCGTCGCCAACGTAGGTAAAGTTGAGTCCCGCAGCAGTGCCGAAATGCTCTTCAAGAGTCATGAAGTCGGCCAGCGCCTGGCAGGGGTGCTCGAAGTCAGAGAGCGCGTTGATGATGGGCACGCGCGAGTTTGCCGCCATCTCGGTGATAGTGTCGTGCGCATACGTGCGCAGCACAATCACGTCGACCCAGCGCTCAAGGTTGCGCGCCACATCGGCAATGGTCTCGCGCTCGCCCAGGGGAGAGTTTGTCTGGTCGACAAAAATCGCGTTGCCGCCCATGGTGTTGATGCCAGTCTCAAAGGCCAGTCGAGTGCGCAGGCTGGCTTTCTCAAAAACCAGCACCATTTGCTTTGCGTCGAGGGAGCGGCGATATGCGCCAGGATTGCGCTTTACGTCGTGGCCCAGCTTCAAGAGAGCGCGCACTTCGCTGCTCGAAAGATCTGAGATGGAACACAGATCCTCGCCAGCCATGCGCTCGACCGCGGCCTGGATATCGGGATCGGTGTCCACATTGATCGGCGGGACGGTCTGTTCGATAGTTGCTCTACTGGCCACGTTGGTGTCCTCCTGTTGCGGGTGCGCTGTGCGTCGCCGCATGTTCGGTAAAGATTGCGTCTAGCGCGTCAATGGCTTCGTCTACGTGCTCGCGCTCCAGAATGTACGGCGGCAGGAAGCGCAACACCGTGTCGCTGGTGCAGTTGATGAGAATGTGGCGCTTTAGCATTTCAGCCACGGTCAGCTTTGCCAGGTCGGCAGAGTCAAGCTCGGCTGCAAGCATCAGCCCTTTGCCGCGCACGTCAACAATGGCATCGTGGCGAGCGGCGAGATCGCGCAGTTTCGATTGAAAGTAGTCACCGACTTCGGTCGCATGTTCGAGCAGATGCTCCTGCTCCATGTGATCGATGACGGCAATAGCGACAGCGCAGGCCAGTGGGCCTCCGCCGAAGGTGGTGCCGTGCATGCCGGCGTGAATTGATCGCGCCGCTTCTTCAGTGCACAACACTGCTCCGAGCGGAATGCCGCCCGCGAGGGGTTTGGCAAGGGTGGTCACATCCGGTTGGATACAGTAATGCTGGTAACCGCACCATTTGCCGGTGCGGCCCATGCCTGCCTGAATCTCATCCGCAATCAGCAGCGCGCCAGTGGAAGAGGCCAGGGCGCGAGCCTCAGCAAAAAACTCCTGTGACAACGGCCGAACGCCGCCTTCACCTTGGATTGACTCAACAAGAATTGCGCAGACCTCGTTCGAGAACTTGGCGCGCAGATCGGCAACGTCGTTGAAGCGCACGAATTCGACGCCGGGAACCACTGGCGCAAACGGCTCGCGATATTTGGCTTTGTGCGTGGTCGACACAGAACCAAACGTGCGGCCGTGGAAGCTGTGTTCAAGAGCCAGAAACTTTGTGCCGATGTTTGCGCCCTCGCTGCGGCGCAGCCCTGCATAGGCACGCGCCAGTTTCAGTGCGCCTTCCCATGCTTCAGTCCCGGTGCTGGCAAAGAAGCAGCGATCGAGGCCCGTGCGCTCGGTCAGGCGAAGTGCAAGCTCGGCCTGCCCGTCGTGATAGAACAGGTTCGACGTGTGAATGAGCGCGCGGCTCTGGCGCGCGATGGATTCCTCAATCACCGGGCTGCCATAACCCAGCGCGTTCACGCCAATGCCGCTCAACAGGTCGAGGTACTTGGTACCGTTCTCGTCGACGATGTGAACGCCCTGGCCACCAACAAAAAGGATGGGGTTCCTATCGTAGGTCGATAGCAGCAGCCGCGACTCCGCGGCCTTGATCTGATCCAGTTTTGTCAATTCAATCTCTCCTCAAGAGCGGGTCGGCGACCTCTTTCGTTCCCTCCCGCTCGATCAATGCAGGCACCTCAGCCCGCTGGTCAAAATCTGGCGCCAATGCCGTGCTAGGCCACCATCACCTCTGTGCCGTGAGCCACGCGCGAGCTGCACAGATCGGGTAACGATCCTGCAGCTTCGGCGGGCAAAATTCGAACGCGCTTTACGCCGTTCAAAAGCGCTTCACGGCATGCACCCAGTTTGGGCAGCATGCCACCTGAAATCACCGCGCTCTTGGCCATCTCGGCAATCTGATCGATCGACAGCCAGCGCAACACTTCGCCATTCGCGTCTTTCACTCCTGGGACATCGGTAAGAAACACCAGCGCGTCCGCGCGGCAGGCGACGGCGCAAGCCGCGGCCATCTCATCGGCGTTCACGTTGTAATATTCGCCGTCAAAGCCAAGCGCGATCGATGAAATTACCGGCACGCTATTCATCTGCCAGATAGCCTCAATCCAGCGCGGATCGCTGGCTGCAATCTCACCCACAAAGCCAAGATCGGGCACGGTCCGCTTTTTGCGCGCGCGGAAGATCAGCCCGTCGCCTCCTGAGAGGCCCATCGCAGGCTGGCCGAGAGCGCCCAGTGCGGCAACCAATCCCTTGTTCACCTTGCCGGCAAGCACCATCAACGCCACATCGCGCGTCTCGGCGTCGGTTACGCGCAGCCCGTTGATAAACTCGCTCTGCTTGCCAAGCGCCTTCAACATTTTGGTTAGCTGAATTCCGCCGCCGTGCACCACCGCAACATGGTTGCCATCGCGCACCAGGTCGGCAATCGCGCGCACACACCCCTGAAGAAGAGCCGGAAATTCCAGTCCTGCGCCACCCAGTTTAACTACGTACTTCATTCATGGCCCTCCGCAGCAAATTTCATTCAAGACCTTCCGATTCGGGCCATCCGACCACAATATTCATGTTCTGCACTGCCTGCCCGGCCGCACCCTTCAGCAGGTTGTCAAGGCAACTGACGATCACCGCGCGGCGGCCGCTCGCGTCAAGCTGGAATCCGATATCGGCGTAGTTGGTGCGCACCACGTACTGTATTTGCGGCAGAGTCTTGCTATAAAAACGCACCATAGGGCTTGCGGCAAAAAACGATTCGTAGACAGCGGCGATAGCCGCGCGCGTCTGCGGCTCTTTGAATTGCACGTAAATCGTCGAAAGAATCCCACGGGGAATCGGCAGCAGATGCGGCGTAAATACGATGTCGCCGGCACCAATGCCGATCTGTTCAAGCAGTTCGCCGGTGTGGCGATGGTTGAAGACGCCATAGGCCGAAAGGTTGTCGGCCGCGTACATGAAATGCGTCTTCGCCGTCGGAGCTTTTCCCGCTCCGCTCACGCCGCTCTTCGAATCAGCCACAATCCCGTGATCGAGGTCGATGAGCCCAGCTGCGATCAGCGGTTTCAGCGCCAGGATGACAGAGGTCGCGTAGCAGCCGGGGTTGGCCACCAGTCGCGCGCCGGCAACCTGCTCACGATGCAGTTCGGGCATTCCATAGACCGCCTCAGCCTGTGTTGCGAGCGCCTGCTCCGCCCCTTCGTCTCCAAAGTCGTAGACCGCGCGGTTGGTTGCTTCATTCAGGCGCCACGCGCCGCTCAGGTCGATCACGCGCAGCCCCTGCTTCAGCGCCTTGGGCACCCACTCGCGCGACTGTTCATGCGGCGTGGCCAGAAACAGTACATCAACTCCGCGATCGGTCAACAGTTCCCATGAAAACGGCTCCAGCCGCAACTTGGCGGCGCCATTGTTGTCGCCAAGTTGAGGATGAATCTCCCAAAGCGGAAGCCCACCGCGCGCAGCGTCTTTCTCGTCCACGCGGCCGGCAAAGACCGGCGGCACGCCTTTAAGCCGAGGATGGTGCAGCAGAAGCCGCGCCAGCTCTGCGCCGGCGTATCCAGTGACGCCAACCACTGCGGTTTGTAGTTTCATGGTCATGATTCAAGCAGCGTCCTGATGCGCGTCTCCACCTCGCTTGCGCGTCGCGCGTCGGTGCAGATCACCAGCACCGTGTCGTCTCCGGCAATGGTGCCAACCACCTCGGGCCACGAAGTGCGGTCGAGCGCCGCAGCCACTGGCTGCGCCCCGCCCAGCACCGTACCCACCACCACCTGGTTCATTGCCTGCCGCACGCGCAGTCCAAAGCTCTCAAGCATTTCTTCAATCGACGGCGGCGCATCGTCCACTATCACGGCGCCGTTGCCGTGTCCGTTGGGCAGGGAATAACCGCCGGGCCCTTTTGACAGCCGCAACTCGTGCATGTCGCGGGAGAGCGTTGCCTGGGTTACATGAAAACCCCGCCGGCGAAGTTTGCGCCTCAGCTCATCCTGGCTAGCTACTGCCGAGCTTGTAAGCACCTCTCGAATTGCGTCCTGCCGTTGGATCTTCATCGCGCCGTCCTGCAGAGAAAAAAGCAAAGGCGCGGTCCGGTAGGCCGAAACCGCGCTCGTATAAATATACAAGAGAATGGATAAGTATGCAATGCTTGGGCAGCCCGAAATCAGGAATCAAGAAGACTGAGCCGGCGTCTCCGGGCGGCGATCGAGCCACTCTCAGGCAACCGGCATCTTCTTTCCCCGCTTTACGCTGTACATGGCCTTATCGGCCTGAGCCAGCAGGCTGTCGAGCGTTTCCTGGCCGCCAGGGCGCATGGTGACGCATCCCACGCTGAAACTCAGCGTAGGCGGATGGGTTCGTCCGCGATTCGCAACTTCGGCTGAAACATTAAGCTGGTGCGCGGCCTGTGCGATGTGCTCCTCGCTGAATTGACCGGCAACTGCAAACTCGTCACCGCCGAGCCTGCCCAGGACATCGGTTTCGCGGAACGACGACTTGAGTATTTCAGCCACCTCAATCAGCAGGTCGGAGCCGGCCTGGTGGCCGAGAGTGTCGTTGGTCTTTTTAAGGTCGTCGAGATCGATGAACAGCACTGAGAACGGCGTGTTCATGCGGCGCGAGAGGCGCAACGCCTGCTCGGCAAGCAGGCGGAAGCCGCGCAGGTTATAGAGATCGGTGAGCGCGTCGCGCAGTGAAGAATCGCGCACCTCGGCTTCCATTGAATTGATTCGCCGCGCAAGATAGATGAGGATAGCGGAACTGATGATGACCAAAACGGTTCCCATGATCGCCGTTGTGTAATAGGGCGGCATGCTTTCGTCGCTGATGAAATGGGCGCGGATTGCTTCGCGGACATACGGAAGCACAAGAATTACGGGCACCAGAAACCGCGCCACCTTGCTTCCCGACCCGTCGCCCATAAAGACGCTGAGAATGCCGCTTTCGGTCCTCCGCATCATCAGGACCGCGCTCACCAGAAACATGCAGATCAAGGTCTGCGCCGAGGTCGACACAGGCGTTTTAGAGTCAAAAAAATGCGAAATGGCGATAAAGTGACCGGTAACAACTGTCAACACCACGGCCGCCTGCCAAAACGCCAGAATATCGGCCACAAGCACCAGCGCTCGCCCGCGCACAAAGGCGAACATCTCGGCCACGCCAAGGGCGGCGAACCCGAGCGCCGATTGCTTGGACATTCTGCTCCACAAAAGATGGGACTCGGATTGCCCCGGGCCCGCGATCGTGTCAATGCCCAGCGAAGTGTGAAACGCATATTCGAAGAGGACAGAGAATGCAAGGGCGACGGCAAAACCGGCGAGCAGAATCGAAGTAATGCGGCGCGCTCTTGAATAGCGGAAATGAGAAAAAGCCAGGCTGAGCCCGCTGAACGTCGTCAGCAGCATTGCCTGCAGGTTCATGGGATTCCACCCGGCCATAATATCCGGGTCGACGGCGCGAATCAGCCATCCGGCGGCATTCACCAGAACGAAAAGACCGGCGGCGCAAAGGACGACACGCTCAGCCTCGGCCAGCTTGCCGCTGATCTCGGAGTCGGGCTCGTTCAAAGGTAATTCCTGGGGCAAATTAAACATCGTTCAGAAGTAGTGCCGGGGCCGTCGGGTTCACAGGAGAATGAATCTGGCTCTGACTCCAGTTTATCGCGCGAAGATCGATGCGCGGCTTAGAAATTACCACGCTCGTTATCCCTATTTAGTGTCAGCCCGGTAACGCGGACGGGCGTCTTTCACCAGGCAAGTATGACTGTTTCAATCGCCAGCCCATCGCCACTGCCGCTTGTCGCTTGATACACTCTCGACTGGCCCCTTTTTAACTCGGCCTGAGCCAGGAATGATCGCACCCATATCCACAATCAACGACCTGTTTCTGCATGTGAGTTCGGCGGCCAATGCCCGCGCCGTGCTCTGGCAGGATTCCTTTGGCCAATGGCAGCCTATTTCTTCAGACCAGATCTACCAGCGGGTGCGCGCACTTTCGCGGACTTTCCTTTCCTGGGGCGCCAAAAAGGGAGATCGCATTGCCCTGATCGGTGAAAACCGCTGGGAGTGGGCGGTGTCGGATTTCGCCATCCTGGCCATTGGCGCTGCCGACGTGCCCATCTATCCCACGCTCACCGGTGAACAGATTGCAGCCCTGCTGCGCGACGCCGATTGCCGCATCGCCATCGTTTCTACTCGCCAGCAGTTCGACAAGCTCAACTCAGTTCGCGAGAAAACCAACCTCGAGCGAATCGTGATGATGGACTCGCCTCCGCCTGAGGGCGCCATTGCCATGAGCGAGATTCTTGCGGGTGCCGATGCGGCCGGCGGCGAGCGGGATCATGTCTTCGACGCGCTTGTCCGCTCGGCGGCTCCCGACGACCTGGCGACTCTCATCTACACTTCGGGCACCACCGGAGAGCCCAAAGGCGTCGCTCTCACGCATGGAAACATTGCAACCAACCAGAATGTCGCAGGTGTCGACTTCCACTTTAATTCCTCCGACGCCTGCATTTCTTTCCTGCCGCTCTCGCACATAACCGCTCGCGCCCTCGACTACGTGATGTACAACTACGGCGCGCAGATCGCCTATTGTTCACAGTTCGACAAGCTTCCACAAGCCATGAAGGAAGTTCGGCCCACGGTCATTGTCGGCGTTCCCCGGGTCTTTGAAAAAATTCGACAGGCCGTCGAAGAGAAGTCAAATGCATCGCCCGTCAAGAAGCGAATTATTGCATGGGCATTGCGCGTAGGCGCTCAATCAAGCGCCACAATTTACGCCGGCCGCAAGCCGAAATCGCTACTTTGGAAGCTGGCTAACAAGCTGGCCTACTCCAAGGTGCAGGAGGCGTTTGGCGGCCGCGTGCGCATCTTTGTCTCGGGCGGCGCGCCCCTCGGCATCGACACTGCGAAATGGTTTGCGTCAGTGGGAATCGCGCTCTGGGAGGGCTACGGGCTTACCGAGACTTCGCCCGTAATTTCTCTCAATACTCCCGTGAAGCAGAAAATGGGTTCTGCGGGCGCGCCGCTGGCCAATGTGGATCTGAAATTTGCCGAAGACGGGGAATTGCTGGTGCGGGGTCCTTCGGTCTTTGCGGGATACTGGCAGAAGCCGGCTGCCAATGCTGAATGCTTTGATTCCGAGGGGTGGTTCCGCACCGGCGACATTGCCCATCTCGACCAGGACGGATTCCTTTTCATCACCGATCGCAAGAAGGAACTGCTGAAAACTTCAGGAGGCAAGCTGGTGGCTCCCCAGCCGATCGAAAACAAGCTCAAGAATTCCGTTCTAGTTTCCCAGGCCGCACTGATTGGCGATAAACACAAGTTCATCTCCGTGCTGATTGCCCCTAATTTTGCTTCGCTTGAAGCGTGGGCGCTTAAACACGGCGTGTATGCCGGCAGCCGTGAAGACCTGGTGCGCGACAGCCGCGTGACGGCAATGTACGGGGAACTGGTGCGCGAGGTGAATAACGGGCTGGCCAACTTTGAAACGCTCAAGCGGTTCCGCGTGGTGGCGGATGAGTGGACCCAGGAATCGGGGGAATTGACCCCCTCAATGAAGCTCAAGCGCCGCGTGATTAACGATCGCTACGCGGCCGTGGTCGCCGAACTCTACGCCGACGAAGCAACTTCACGCGGCCAATAGGCGTGCCAATACGGCGTTCTAGGAGCAGCCGTTTGCTCCACAGCGCCTTTATGCCGCGGAAGAACGGCGCGCCCCACGTGCCAACGGCCAGAATGGCGCCAAACAGAATCACGGCATCGATGCTTTCACGGCCCGTCGACCAGTAGGCCTCCGGATCGAGGTTGAGCCAGAGCGCAAACTCATCGAGCGTGAGCGCCGCGCCCACCCCGTAACTTACCGCCATAAGCCGGCTGAAGAAGATTGACGTTGGCGAGTGCGACTGACCCAGATCGAGCAGCCAGCCATAGCCCACCAGCAGCAGAATCAAAATGCCCCAGACCAGGTGGTGGATGTGCAATCCACGCACCATCACCCACTGGAAATGCCCTTGATGGTTCACGATCCGGTAAACCAGGATGCGGACGCCAATAAAGGTAACCAGGAAGGATACCGAGGCGATAAACATGCGCCGCCGCGGCCGGTCAGGGATCGTGGTGCGAATGAGGAAACCCAGCCGTGTTAACTGCAGCAGCACCAGCAAAACGACGACTACCACGCCGGCAAAGGCCAGCAGCAGCAATGCTCCAATACCAGGCATGACCCTATTGAATCACGGGCGGAGCCCTGATCTCTTTTCTCTGCTCTCTTCTCTCTTTTCTCTGGCCCCGTGACCGCGCTCACGATTTGCCTTTACAGCGGGAGTTAAACTAATTAAGGCGTTAAGACCGGCGGTTCCCTCAACGCCGGGCGCAAGTCCTGAACAGGGAATTTCAAGAGGAGAATTTCAAGATGCGAGTTGCACTGTTGACCGGCGGCGGAGATTGCCCCGGATTGAACGCCGTGATCTATGCGGCTGTGAAGAAGGGCATTAATCGTTACGGAGACGAGTTCATCGGCTTTTTGAATGGCTGGCGCGGCGTGCTCGACAACAACTTTATCCCCCTTACCCTGGAAAATATCGATGGCATTCAACTGAAGGGCGGCACCATTCTCCACTCCTCGCGGACCAATGTGAAGAAAATTCCCGGGGGCATTGAGAAGGTGCAGGAAGTTCTGAAGCTCAACAAGATCGACGCGCTCATTGCCCTGGGCGGCGACGATACCCAGTCGGTAACGCTATTCCTGAGCGAGAACGGCGTGCCTTCAGTAGGCGTGCCCAAGACGATTGATAACGACATCAGCGGCACCGACCAGACCTTTGGCTACGATACGGCCGTTTCAATTGCCACCGAAGCCGTCGATCGCATCCACACCACGGCCGACTCGCACAATCGCGTGATCGTGATCGAGGTGATGGGCCGCGATGCAGGCTGGATCGCCTATGCCGCGGGCGTCGCCGGCGGAGCTCACGTCATCCTCGTTCCCGAGAAGGAAATCGACATCGACCACGTGTGCGCATTGCTCAAATACAACTACGACCACGGCAAACACTATGGTGTGGTGGTGGTGGCTGAGGGCTGCCATCTGCCCGAGGTCGGACAGGTTGCCGACGCCAGCCAGGTTGATTCCTTTGGACACGCCCGGCTCTCAGGCATCGGCGAAGCCCTGGCTGAGCTGATTGAAAAGAAGACTGGATATGAGACCCGTTCGGTGAACCTGGGGCATACGCAACGTGGCGGCGTTCCAACCGCTTACGATCGCGTGCTAGGCCAGCGTTACGGATTGCACGCCATCGACATGGTTCACGAAAAGAAGTGGGGCCGCATCGCGGTTCTGCACGGAACCGAAATCACCGACATCACCATTAAGGAAGCGATCGCGGCCAATCGCCGCCTCGACCAGCGCTTCTTTGACGTGATTGCGGACCTTGAAGCCAAGGTGTAAATTGCGAGTCAAATGAAACAAAGAGCCATCCCGAGAAGAGGGATGGCTTTTTGTATTGCGCAGGATTGAGACTCACGGCATGCTTTTTCGTCCCTACCAGCCCGACGACTTCGCCCAGCTCTACGCTGTCGAGGAGATCTGTTTTGAGCCGCCTTTTCGATTCAGCCGGTCCTATATGCACAAGGTTGTAACCAGTCCCGATGCCGCAACCTGGATGGCCGAAGAAGACGGGACAATCGCAGGGTTCGCAGTTGTGGAGTGGACCGTTGAATCGAATGAGACCACTGCATACATTCAGACGATTGAGGTGCTTCCCGAATACAGGCGCCTGGGCACGGCCGGCGAGTTGATGCGCCGGCTCGAGGACTCTGCAATCAAGGCCGGCGCCCGCCTTATCTGGCTACACGTTGACGCCGAGAATTCGGCGGCGCTTCATCTATACGAGGCGCACGGCTACACGCGTCAGGGCAGGGAAGAGAACTTTTACCCTCGTGGGCGGGCCGCGTTGATCTACGTAAAACAGTTAGAGACAGCGCCTAAAGCTTCCTGAAATTCCGATTCGCGTAAAATGGACGTAACACCTAATGTCCATAAGCAATCCGAACCTGCCTAAGTCGATTCTCGCCTTGCGCGACTACAACGCCCAGACGTTCCTCCACGACCTGCTGGCCGGCGTCACTGTCGGCCTGGTCGCATTGCCTCTCGCCATGGCATTCGGCATCGCCTCAGGGGTCACGCCGCAGGCTGGCCTTTATACCGCCGTGGTGGCCGGATTCCTCATCTCGGCACTTGGCGGCTCGCGCACGCAGATTGGCGGGCCTACTGGTGCTTTCGTGGTGATTGTTGCCGGCATTGTTGCCCATTTCGGCATGAGTGGCCTCGCCATGGTCACGCTGATGGCCGGAGTCATTTTGCTCGTGATGGGTTTCACCGGCCTCGGGGCTGCAGTTCGCTTTATCCCGCGCATGGTGGTTATTGGATTTACCAACGGCATCGCCATCCTGATTGCTTCAACACAGATCAAAGACTTCTTCGGCCTTCGCACGCCTGCTGTCCCCAGCGAGTTTCTGCCCCGCATTGAGGTGCTTGCTGCTCACTTCAGCACAATCAATCTCACTGCGCTGGGTCTCGGCCTCGGTACGCTCATCATCCTCACCATTCTGCCGCGCCTGACCCGCCGTGTCCCGGCCTCAATCGCCGCCGTCTTGGTCTGCACAGCGGTCAGCGTGATTTTTCACCTGCCTGTCGAGACCATCGGCAGCAGATTCGGAGGCATTCCACGCGGCCTGCCGCCCTTCGCCATTCCCAGCTTCCACGCCGAGCACATTCTGCCCCTCATTCCTGCAGCTTTCACCGTAGCCATGCTGGCGGCGCTTGAAAGCATGCTCTCTGCCGTGGTTGCCGACGGGATGACCGGCGACCGCCACAACTCCAACGTTGAACTTGTGGCCCAGGGATTCGCTAACATTGTTTCTCCGCTGTTCGGCGGCATCCCCGCCACCGGCGCCATCGCCCGCACCGCTACCAACATCCGCGCAGGTGCGCGCTCGCCCATCTCCGGCATGATTCATGCGCTCACGCTGCTCGGCATTCTTGTGGTTGCTGCGCCCCTGGCCAGTTATATCCCGCTCACCACGCTGGCCGCAGTGCTATTTGTCGTGGCTTACAATATGGGCGAGTGGCATGAGATCGGCGCAATTCTGCGGCTGGATTTCACAGCTATCTCGGTATGGCTGGTCACCTTCGCGCTCACGGTGTTCGCCGATCTTACTGTGGCCGTCGCAGTCGGACTCGGGCTCGCCTCTCTACTCTATATCCGTCGCATTGCCGACACCACGACCGTTTCTCCGGTGACCGAAGAGTATATCCGCGACGGCCTGCCGCATGTATTGCAGGGACGCATTGTTCCGCCCTACGTTTCGCTGCTGCGAATTCATGGCCCATTTCTTTGGGGCACCACCGAAAAACTCGTCGAAGCCACGGTTAACATGGATACCTTTGAGCCGGTCGTCATCTTGCGGCTCCGCAACATGTCGGCCATCGACGCCACTGGAATCCACGCCATCGAGACATTTTCAAAGCGTCTGCATCAATCCGGCCGCACGCTTCTGCTTTGTGGCGCCATGGAGCAGCCATCCAAGCTCCTGAGCGGTACGCGCTTTCTTGACCGCCTTGGCCGCGAAAACATCGTGCCCAACATTCAGGCCGCTCTCAACCGTGCCCATGAAGTCTACGGGGCCGCTCTGGCAGCAGCCCCGCAAGCCTCATAAGGACCTGGAAATTACTGGAATCTCTTCAGCTTATTTCCCGTCCATTGCACTCTTAATGAACGCTGCCGCGCGGTCATGGAGCTGTTTGCGGCACTCGTCTCTCACATACGCCATGTGGCCCGATTCATACCAGTCGTACTCGATGTTTTTGGCCAGGGATTGCGGAATAGGCAGGTGCTGTTCCTCATACTGTGCGGCGAAGAACGGCGTGGCCAGGTCGTAGTATCCATCGTTCACCATCACCTTCAAGTTGGGATTGGTCTTCATCGCATTGGCAAGGTCGGCGCTTACGTTCAGCCCGCTCGAATCGCCCCCGCCGCGGCCGCCTCGTCCCTGACGCCCCATATCCCAGCGCACGCCGTTGAACAGCGCGTCGGGCAAATAGGTCTCGTCGGTGCCGTACTTCAGATCGTTGCGGAGATAGGAGTTGATGGACGAGTAGTACGCCGATGAGATGGCCGAGCTCTGCGGATCGTAATCCGCGCTTTCGCTGAGCGGATCGATGGTGGGGCCAAGGTAGCGGGTATCGTAGCGGCCGGTGGTCATGTCCTGGTCATCGGCAAAGGTCTTCTCGAACTCGCCTCCATTCACGCGCAGGTTGGCCTTGAGCACATAGGCCACCGGCAGCCCGGTATACTCGTGAAGCTTCTCGGCGACCGCCTGCTTCTCCGAGTCGCTTAACGCAGTCCCCTGGGCCAGCGCATGCATGTAGTCGCCGAGCGCAAAGGTCTCAACCTCTTTCAGAAACGGCTCAAGCGCGGGCGGCTGGGGCGAAAGCTTCTTGTGGTACCAGGCGGTAGCCGCGTAGGTGGGCAGGGCCAGTTCGAACGGCAGATCCATGCCCGGACGGCCGCCGCCTACGCCAATGCCGATGGGAAAATTGAGAATCTCGCCGAGCAGCATCACGCCGTTCAGGTCGATGTTCTTGTCGTTTTCGAGGAGGTTGGCCAGCACCGCCGAACGGGTGGTTCCGTAGCTCTCGCCAAACAGAAATTTAGGCGAGTTCCAGCGGTTGTACTTGGTAAGAAAGCGGGCGATGAAACGCGCAAACGCATCCGCGTCCTCATCCACGCCCCAGAATGCCTTCCCGGCGTCCTTGCCGATGAGCCGCCCAAAGCCCGTGCCCGGCATATCGATAAAGACCAGGTCGCTGGCGTCGAGCAGGGAGTTGGGGTTGTCTTCAAGCTTGTACGGAGCGCCGGGCAGATGGGTGTCGCCGCCGGTCTCAACAAACTTTGGCCCCACCGAGCCCAGATGCAGCCACATGGTTGAACTGCCCGGGCCACCGTTGTAGAAGAACGTCACCGGCCGGTCTTCAGCCTTAGCGCCCGTCTTGAAATACGCCACGTAGAACATGCGCGCCACGGGCGGGGCATCGGCTGGATCCTTGGGCGCCGAAATTGCGAGCTGGCTGCCCGGCAGCGGCTTGCCGTCTGTGCCAAGTTGCGCATCCTCGGCGTCGGTAGCTCCCACCGTGATGGTGCCGGCGACCGCGGTATACGAGATATGCATTCCGCCGGCGTTCAGTTCGCTTTGCGTGGTAGAGTCCGGTGGAGCTGCAGGAGAGGCCTTATCGGCTGCAGAGGAATGGGGCGATGGCTTTTCGTCCTGGGCTTGCGCCGCTGCCGGCGTGAACAGCAAACAAGGCAGAAGGGCAGCCGCAAGGGCCGGGGCCGCAATACGAAGGCATGTTCTCATTGGGAATCTCCGCGATGAATTTTGTTGACTGGCCAGGGCCCGAACCCGGCCCGCACCATTGCCGGGCTCTGGTGAAAAGTGACATTCACTTTTTTGCAAACGGTTGTTTCTCGATGATCCGCGGCCGGTCTTCGGCCTGGAGCTGTCTTGATACTGCCTCGACCTCTTTGAAGACGCGCAGCAGGTTTCCGCCGAGAATCTTGCGGCAGCCTTCAGCGGAGTAGCCGCGCGCCATCAGAGCTGCGGTGATTTTGGGCAGATCGGCGGGCGAGTCAAGGCCTTCGGGCAATTGCCCGCTCACGCCATCGAAGTCTGAACCGAGGCCCACATGGTCGATGCCCGCCACCTTCGCAATGTGGTCGATGTGATCGATGAGATCGGAGAGCGGTGGCCGGGGAATGCGATCGGCGCCCTCCCGTTGAATTTTGGCAAGCTCGTCATAGGTAGGCTCGCGGCCCTCGGCCTTGAGCTTGTCTTTATAGGCCTGCACTTGCTTGTCGATCTCCGGCTGCATCGCCTTCAGGGCGTCGCGATACTTCTGCGAGACGAAGCCGGAATAGAAGTTGACCTGTACCACGCCGCCCCTGGAATCAGGCCCTCCCGACCGCGCCACCGCACGCAGCATGTCGTCGGTCATGTTACGCGGTGCGTCGCACAGAGCCCGGGCCGACGAATGCGATGCGATGACCGGTGCGCGGGTGATGACCAGAGTCCGGTAGAACGTCTTGTCGGAGACGTGCGAAATGTCGACCATCATGCCCAGGCGGTTCATCTCATACACCACATCTTTGCCAAACTCCGACAGGCCCTCTTTGGTATGGGGCACAGTCGCATCGGTATCGTCGCCGGAGCTGTCAGCCCAACCATTCGAATTGGTCCACGTGAGCGTCATGTAGCGAACGCCCAGCGCATAATACTGGCGCAGCAGGGCCAGAGAATCCTCAATTGAATGGCCGCCCTCAATGCCCATCAGCGCTGCCAGCTTGCGATCGCGGTGCGCCTGCTCGATTCCTGCGGCAGAAGTCACAAACTCCATCTGGTCGGGATGACGGTCTACCTGCAGTTTTACTGAATCGATAAGTTCCAGCGTGCGCCGCGCGTATTGGCCTTTGTAAAGAGTCGGCTCAACCCAGATGGAAAAGAACTCGGCGCCCAGATTGCCCTTGCGCGCCGATTCAAGGTTGAAGTTGCCGCCATTTAACGGGTCGCCCAGGTCGAAGTGCTCATCGAGGAACCGCTGCGGCGTATCGGCATGAGTGTCGATCACGATGGCAGACTTTTGAACTGCTTCAGGGGTGAGCTTGTTTTGACTCACTGAGGCTGGCGTGTGCTGCGTGGCTTGGGTTTGAGCTGCCATGAGCGCGGGAGCAGCAAAAACCAGCAGGACCAGGGATACAGAGGCTCGCATAGGCTTTCGATGAGTGTATACCGCGGAGAAGGATGGATTGCAGGCAAAAGTAGCGATTGGCGAGAGAGTTGGATCGGCGCGCGAAAAAAGGCCGACCTGGAATGCCGGTCGGCCTTGAAGTCGGTTTGCGGAGGTGGGGTGTTTCGCCAGCCGGGACCTTGGCTTTGAATGCGTTGGTCCCGGCCGGGCTGTGCTTCTACTGCGCGGCTTTCTTGTGGTGATGGGGCTTGGCTCCGAGGGGCTTGCGCGCCACCGGCTTAACCATAGACTCATCCACCGGCGTGGTGCCGCTCAGTGTGGCTGAGTCGTCCGCTCCCGCAGGCACCAGGTAGTTTTCTACCGTCTGCCCATCGGTTGCGCCCGTTACCACAGTGATCCGCGATCCATCAATGCCCTGATCGGTGACCAGGTACTCCTTGGTGTTGACCGCGCGCTGTGCTGCGTACTGTTCAGCCATCATGTGCTTGTGGTGTGCGGCCTGTTTCTCTTCCTTGGCCGTCTTGTCCTTCTCGGCCTGGGTCGACTCGCCGACGATCACCACCTTGGCGTCGGCCTGCTGTTTCAGGTCAAGAGCAACCTGATCAAGGCAAGCCTTGGCTTCGTTGTCTACGCGGGTCGGGCGCTTTGCGTCGGTCGTAAAGCTGATCGAGCAGAGCGACGAGACTTGCGGCTTGGGCGCTTCCACCGGAGCCTCGATGGTCACCGTGGTGTTGGCGCTGGCCGAATGGCCCTTGTCGTCAGACACATTGCAGGTAATGCCTACCGCTCCGGTCGGAGCACCTGCGGACGAGTACTCGGCAGTGGTGCCCGAGCCGGAAACCGAGCCGGCCGACGCTGTGTAGCTGTAAGTCAGCGGACGGTTCTGGGGGCTAACCGCGGTCGAAGTAATGGTTGACGTGTCGCCTGGCTTGATGGTGGAAGGATTGGCCGAGCAGCTGATCGTCGGCGGCTCGTATTCCTTGACCGTGAAGCTGGCCGAGCAGTTGGCGGTCTCCCACGGCTTGTCGCCCTTGCCTTCCTTCACCGTGCCCTGCACCGAGTAGGTGCCGGCTGCCAGCGAGCTGGTGGCTATGGTGGCCGTAGCGCCGTTGCCTGAAACTCCGGTCCCGGTCCAGCTATAAACAGCGGTCAGCTTGGGATCCAGGTTTCCGGCCGCGGCCGTCACAGTGATTGGGTCTCCGGGGAATACCGACGTCGGGCTGGCCGTGCAGGCCAAAGTCACCGGCGGCGGAGGCGCGATCTGGCCTACGTGGAAGACAAATCCCGCGCTCAACCGGGCAGCGTTGATGTTTGCCCGGCCACCCAAATCTCCGGTGCCGAAATCGGCGTGCATGTACTCGTAGTCAGCCTGAAACAAGCGGAGCGCCAGGTGATGATTAAGCCACGGCGTCTCGTAGTCCATACCGCCGCCGACCGTAAGCCCCGGTCCCACTTGCGGCCCGTTGTGATAGGGGCCGCTAACGTCCTCGAGATCAACCAAAGCATGAACGAATGGGGTGATGTTCCCGGTTGGGAAGCGGGCAATCAGGCCGCCGCCGAAGGTGATAAAGCCGTCGTCGTTTCCCTCGGTGCCGATGTTGCTGTCGGCTACTCCCTGGCCCCACTCATGAATCGCAAACTCGGCTTGGACGCCAATGTGCTTATTGAAATAATAGGCGCCGCTGAACAGCCCGCCTACATTGACCGCGTCGTAGTTCGCTGTGAGGGGATTGCCTTTATCATCCATGGTATTCACAGTTCCGGATGGCGCCAGATAGCTGTAACCCACAAAGATATCCCACCGAGAGGGTGAACCCTCTGCTGATCCGCTAGCGGCCGCAGTTGATTGGGCCGCTGAAATTTGCGGCACTATTGCCAGACACGCTAAGGCAACGACCGTGCTTAGGGACTTCAAAACACGCGCATGCATGCGTTTATCCTCCGCAGTTAAGCTGATTAGTTGTTTGAGAAGGCCGCCACGATTCCCACATGGGGGATATCATCATGTGACCTTACAATGACCGTAACGTCTTCAATCGACGTAAGAATACATACGTAAAAGTATCATAGCTGGCCTGCATCGACTAGTTTTTTCCAACGCTCAGACTCAATTCCTGCAATTGTGAGAGCCGACGGAAGTCTCAAATGTGATTACTTTGGTAATGAGGCGCTAGTAGCTGTTCGAGCAGCAGGACGCACTCCGGGGCCTGAGACAAAAAAGATATAGTGTGAACACCCTTCGAGAAGGAGAAACATGTTCTCTCGCGTCAGGCTTTTCCGGTCAGCGGTAATTTGCACAGCGGCTTGGGGAGTGTTGGCCGGGCTCGCGTCAGCGGCCAATGATCAGACGAGCGACGGCGACACCAGACAAGCTGTGACGCTCGATAATCTGCACAATGCCACCTGGGTTTCTGTCACCGAGTTCGGGGCCGTGGGAGACTGCACGGTGAATGGATCGACCTCGGGCTGCACAGCCAACGCGCCGGCGGTTCAGAAGGCCTTCGATCACTGCTACAAGGCTGGATGCGCGGTTTACTTTCCAGCCAATCCGGCGGCTGCGGGCGGGTCGACAATCTACTATCTTGGCGGGACGGTGAACCCGAGAGGCGTCTCTTTCTTCGGTCCGCCGGGGGCGGCAGGATTTCGTAGTTCCCCTCCAGCAGTGGCAGTGCGGGGCGCACCGGGTAAGGACGTGTTTGCTCCCGGCGATCCATCGTCTCCGGACTATATGAAACCACGCCAGCGGTTTTCAGTGCATGACCTGGCTATCCTCGTTGACAACAGCGTCGACGCTTCATCAAGCGGCACAAATCAGTTCAGGCATCGTCTTCCGGGCAGGACAGTCTTCGACGCGGCGATGACCTCGGGCAGCGCAGTACTCACGTCAAACACCGCGTACTTTCAGCCCGGCGATGTAGGACAGGCGGCGAGCGTCAATGGCGCCGGAAGCGGCGGAAATCTGACGGCAGCCATTGCTTCCTTTCAATCGTCGAAGCAGGTTACTCTCGTAACTCCAGCATCAACCACGGTGTCAGGCGCTCGAGCCTATATTTCGGTGATGAATCTTTCCCCGACCCAGACTATTGGAAACTGCGCATGGGCGTACGATTCCACAGCCTCTCCAGGAGTGGAAAACGACATCGGTTCGACAGAAGCGGACTTTACCCATGTGAACATTTTGAACACCGATGGCACGGAAGCGAACAACACTTGCGCATTCTTCCACCAGGGAGCGGCCAGCCCCTATCAGGATCGCTGGGAGCAGAACTTTATTAGCACCACGTTCGGGTTCATGTTTGTCCCCTCCGATGGTATCGCCCCGTCAGCCAACAAGCAGTGCGCCGGCATCTGCGACTTTAACGTCATCGACCACACCTGGATCAACAGCAACTACCCGTTCCTCGCCTATGGCGGCAACAACAACACCATTCGGGACGTGCAGCTTTCAGCAGTGCACATAGGCCCTAACATTCTTTCGTTTACAGCGCCCGCGCCAATTCCGTGGTTTTGGTCAATTGACTTTCCAGAAGAGGAGTTCGACTTCGGCCACGGGCATGCCTGTGCGGCAGGTTGGACCGCTTATCGGATCGATGGAAGGGGCATGGAGGCTCATCACCTTGGCACTCCGTACTGTTCCTCGGGAAGCGGCATATTTCAATGGGACGCCAGTGCATCTCAGGTCGATGGAATGTACTTCAACTCGCTCGGCCCGATCGACATTACGGGAAACTCAAGCACAATCACGGCTCTGGAGGCCGGCGCAAACTACCCCGCGCCGAGCGTGACGGGATTCGGGAATAAGTTCATCACCTGTGCCAGCGAGAACCCTTATAACGGGCTTCAAGCCGCGGGCTGCCAGTATGCCGGCCTTAACCCAAAGAGTGTTGGTCCCGCACTGTTGTCGCGGGGCAGAACCGCATTTGACCGGACACACGACTTTATCGATAGCGGAGCCGCCAACTACTTTGTAAACGCCGAAGACCTTTGGCTATGGCCGGGCGATGTGGGCGGATGGGGAGGAGCGCAGGGCACGCCGCGCATCGTTTTTGATACCTCTTCGACCACTGGCAGTGCTTTGTATTTTCCTTCTGGATCGAGCCAAAGCTATTTCCTTTTTGAATCGAATGGCACCAGATGGACGATCGGATCGCAGATTCCGGCAGGCCGCATGCGAATCTACTTCAACGCCCAGGCCGAGTCGAACGGCACTCGATTCGATGTGGACGCCACCCATAGCTCCGATCGCGGCGAACCAGCCACGTCGCTTCACTGCGCCGGGACCCTGACTCTAACCACACGCTACGCGGTCTATTCCTGCGATGTGGATACATCGGGAATGGCGGGCGACAGCTTCGGCATCAAACTCGGTGGAGACCGACTGAACTCGAACGTGCAGGTGGCATGGATTGCTATCAATCCCTGGAATACCGATTTCACGGCCACCAGCGCCACGATTGGCAACGGCAGTACGCCGATGACCGGCTCAGTGGGCAATGGCGGCAATGCCCAGGAAACTACTTCGGCGAAGAAGACTCCGGGCGACCTGGTTGCCTTCGATCGAAATGGGAACACCGTTGACAGCGGAATTGCGAGTACTCGGCTGGGTGGAAATTCGAGCGCGCAAGCCGCTCCTGCCCCGCGGGTCGAGAGCGATAAGGACTCGAATGTAAGCGCCGCTCCCAATTCACAGGACGTCGCGTCCGTCGATCCGAATCCCGGCGATCTGTTGTGCGCGCACGCCGCCGACAGTACTATTCACGCCATCCCCATCACCGGCGGCAAATGTGACGGCAATACGTGCACGCTCGAAGCATCGTCAATTCCGGCCGACTACTTCATTCCCGGGCAAATTGTCGGAGTTACCGGCACAAGAGGTGTGGCCGGGCTCAACGGCGGCCCTTACAAGCTCAAATCCGCCACGCCGTCCTCGATTGTCTTTGGCTTTCGTTCCGCATCGGGAAGCCTGTCGGGAGGAACATTCTTCCGTTACTGCGAAAACCAGGCTACCGACGCCACTTCATTTACTGTTTTCTCGAAGAACCGGTTGACCGTTGCCGCAAATTCGCTGCTGGCAGACACCAATTACACGCATCGTGCATACATGCTGCTAACAACTTCGTCGACGGCGCCGGCCTTCAGCATCCAGATGACCTACGGCTCCTCGTACCTTTATTCGGGGCCGGCGCTCAACCTGCTCGCCAACCAATTCAATACTCCTGCGCAATTGGCTACGAACCTGCTCCCGCTGTCTGTCAGCAGCGCGGGAGTTATCTCATCTTCGCTGCAAAGCCTGACTCTCTCGGGCGCGAACCAAAACTTTGGTTCGACCGCTCCCGGCATAGTGCAGTTGGACACGGACATAAAACAGACAATTGGCGTCAACGCGATGTTCGCGGCTTCGGGAGTGGCGTCAATCACTTCCGGCAGCGGCGGAGAAATCACCGGCGCGGGCACGTGCATTCTCGAAGGTTTCAATAGCAACGGCAGCGGCGCTCGCGCCACCGTGACCTTCACAACCAGCGGGGACTGGAGTGGTGCGACATTTTCGGTGGAGAAAACCGGAGACGGATATTCCTCAGCCCCAACCGCTGCGACGCTGTTAAGCGGCACCGCAAAGTGCTCCGACAAAGTGGCGCTGGCGACGGTGCTTGGCGGCGCAGAGGGCAATGCGGTGGATCTGGTTGGCCTGCAATGATGAAGGCTTCAGAACGGGCCTCAGTGCCAGCTGCCGGAATTTTTCCTGGTCGGCTGATAAGAAACAAAAACAACTGCCGGCACATTTAGATTTGAGGTGCCCCACCCATCGAGCAACGGATTCAAGAAGCAGGTCCTTCGACTCCGGTTGCTGTGGCGCCCCTTGCTCAGGATGGGCGCGGGGCTTTGAGGTGGATGCGAATCGCCTGACGGTTTCATCCATCGCGGGCCGGAGACGACGGTGGTGCACTGTTACCGTCTGGCTTCTGCCGCTAACCGATTTGAGGACCCGCGAGCGCCGGCGGCAACTGCCTGTTCCAGCAACTCCAGTTCCTCATGCGTCACTTCCACTGAGAAGTTCTGCATGATCAGGTCAAGGGTGAGCACCACGCGAAGACCGTTCTTGACCCGGACCACAGTACCCTCATTGCCGGCTAATGCGCCGGAGCGGATACGGACGCGCTGACCCGCAGGCAGGTTAGGATGGGGTTGGGCACAACGGTGGCGCACTCCTGAGCGAAGCGCTTCGATCTCAAGTTCGGAGATCGAGGCGGGCTTGCCGTCCAGACCCCCGACAACCGAGATGACCCCGGGCACCTGAAGCACTCGAACCCGTTCGCGGTTACCGATGTTGACAAAAATATAGCCGGGAAAGAGCGGAAAATCCACGTCTGCTATTGAACCGTTGTTCCATCGGCGCTGGGCGCGGTAGAGGGGCAGGAAATGCGAAATCTCACGCTGCGAGAAGTGCTGCGACACGCGCTTTTCGTGGCGACAGCTGGTGTAAACGGCAAACCAGCTCCGGGATAGTGCCTGATGATCGCAACCAGCGGCAATCACGTTTGAATTGGATGGAAGAAGCAATGAAGCCCTATTAAGCAAGAGTCGACCTCCGTCAAGGTTGGGGGGATGAGGTTGATCTTTATTGCGCAAGCCGTAAGCAATTGCCGAAGTGCGCTATATATATCGGACAAAGTTTGCGGCAGGCCGGGTTATCTTTTTTACAACTGCCCCCAATGTAGCATGCGCTTACAAAGTCGGCAACGATTGTCCACCAAAGTAACTGATTCTTGCACAGAGTGTCCCGAATTTATGCAAAGTGTAGCGGAATTGACGCAACTCTCGTCTAATTTCAGATGGCTCTCCGGCGATGCATATTCCTCATGTCACGCCGGCCACATTAGCCGGCTGCAGAGTTGGAATTCAAGCCGCCCCTGGTATAGGCGATTTCAAAGCCTATGCAGCGGATTTCGAGGCCTATGCGCAAGATTTGTCGATAAATTCCGTGCGCAGCGGCGTGCATCGGATTGATGGAGCCTTGGGTTGCGGCCGAGCGTTGATTGATGCAGCGTTTACCCGTTGGCCGACGGGCAGGAGCGTCCAAAATTATCCTCTTGACTCGAAAAGGCAGACTGCTATACTGAGCCTATCTTCAAGAAACGAAATGCAGGCAAGCGCTTACATTCATCTGTTTCATGAGATCACATTAGCTAAATAAGATTAAGCGTTTGGGGGTTCCGTGGAAGCGTCGAATCCACGTGACGATGGCGGAGCCATGGGCAAGTGATGGCATCACGCCGCTTGTCGTTTTGAATCAATACAGCAATCCAATCGACCTTGCTGGCCTCTTTATCCAGCCACTCACTGTTGACTTTCTGCGCAATTGAATCAGCAGTCTTCCTCGCGGCTTCTCGTTCGAGACATCCGCATCTCAGAGAAATTCTTCAAGAGTCTTTCAACCCCTTCGTTCCAGTCTGGCCGTGTTGTGGGCCATGACCTGGCGATACTGTTTCCGCCGAAGCATCCATTCGAAAGCCCTGCTCTTAGGAATCCGTGTATGCACAATACAGATCCGTCCAGCCCGGTCAGGTCCGCGACAGAAAATCGCATTCTTGCCGCCGCCGCCAGCTTGTTCAGCGAGCTCGGCTACAACGGCGTCAGCACGCGTGATATTGCTTCAGCGGCCGGAGTGAATGAAGTGACCATCTACCGTCACTTCCCCCGCAAGCGCGATCTTTACATTTCAGTGCTCTCCGCGGAATTGGGGCGCATCAGCCTGCGCGGTGACCTGCTCGCCAAAGTTGCTCACGCGGCAGACGCGCAGACAGCGCTGACCAACACCTTTGAGCTCATCTCGGCTACCGTTCTTCGCGACCGTGCGTTCATGCGCCTGATTCTCTTCAGCTCCCTGGAGTTGAAGTCGGAACTGGACGAAATGCTGCGCGTGCACCTCGGCGAGTTGGTTGAAGTAGTTGCCCGCTACCTGCAGCCATGGATCGACCGCGGCGAGTTGCATTGCGGCAATGCAAAAGGGCTTATCTTTGCGCTGATTGCCATCGTCGGGTTTCACCAGCCCCTGTATCGCGCGTTCGCGGCGGATGGCGACGGCCTCGATACGACATTTGAAGCGATTGCCGAAATGTGCCTGGGTATTCGCAGCACTGCGTGGGACAGGCCCAAGGCTGCTGAAGCTTAGCTGCCGACGCCATCGGGGTTCCTATCGCGATGGGCCGGAAGGCTATTCAGCTGAATCGGACTCATAAGACTTATAAGACATTTAAAAAGGAGAATCGGGAGAACAATGATTGAGATAGATGCTGAGAACCGGCTTGGCGCTTTGCTTCCGGGCGTGATCGATCTCGCGCGGCAAGCTGGTGGCGCGATTCTCGAGATTTACGGGCAGGTGGAGCCCGCGGTCGAATACAAGCGGGATAACTCGCCTTTGACCCAGGCCGATCTTGCCTCGCACCGGATCATTGTGGAAGGGCTTGCCCGGCTTGCACCCGAGTGGCCGATTCTTTCTGAAGAATCAAGCGAGATTCCTTTCGAGCAACGCCGTCAGTGGCAGTGCTTCTGGCTGGTCGATCCGCTGGACGGCACTAAGGAGTTCCTGCGGCGCAACGGCGAGTTCACCGTCAACATTGCGCTGATTGAGAAGGGCGCGCCAATTCTCGGAGTGGTTTATGCTCCAGCCATCGACAGACTGTATTATGCGGCACGCGGACTGGGGGCCTTCAAAGAGGAGGCCGGCATCGTCTCCCCGATCCGGACTGCGCCTCCGCCTTCCGGCACGGTTCGCGTTGTCATGAGCCGGTCGCACGGTTCGGGGGAAGAGAATCTTGACGCGTTCACGGGTGGCGCTCATTGCGAATTTGTTTCCATGGGGAGCTCACTTAAGTTCTGCTTGGTAGCGGAAGGCTCGGCGGACGTTTATCCTCGAACCGGACCAACGATGGAGTGGGATACCGCCGCGGCACAGTGCGTGGTTGAAGCGGCGGGCGGCACGGTTACGGATCTCGAAGGAAACGTAATGATTTATAACAAGCCGGTGCTGCTCAACCCCGGATTCGTGACTTTTGGAAGCCGAAAACCGAAAACCCAAGGTCAAGAGACTTTGGCGCCAATGCAGATGTCGTAAGAATGCACCTGGAACGAATACCCTTCCGGCTCAAAGCACCGCACGGCCGGCTGCAATTGGGAAGTGGCCGGGAATCTCGACTCATTTATGATCGATTCGCCGCAGTCGGCCTGGGCAGGTAACTGTTGCAGATTCCACCCGTAACTTCAAATGTGCGATTGCCTCGTGATAGACTCGGTTGGAAATAGAGGATTTGGATACCAAGGATCATGCGGGATTTTTTGCCTGACTATACATACTATCCAGCTCCTGGTTGCAGTTCCTGCCTTTGCTTATCCTGGCTAGCTTCACTGAATCATGCCGCAAATAAACGGTTCGTTGATCGATAGAATTGATCGACAGAATCGACCGGGACGAATACTACCATCGGGTGAACTTCAATCCGGAGCCGATGAACGCATGGGCGAAAGCAAGAATGAACGGCAGATTCTTGGGGTCAACTTTTTCGTAGGGGATATGGCTACGGCCATTGAGCGAATCTCCCACGGAGGGCTCCTCGTGGTTCCGGCTGCGCCTGCTCTCAAAGATCTGGGCTGGAATGGCTCGTATCGCGAAGCGTTGCTTAACTCCGACCTGGTGATTACAGATTCGGCGTTCATGGTGCTTCTCTGGAACCTGTTCGAGCGCGACTCGATTCCAAGGCTCTCCGGCTTAAGATACCTGCGCGTACTTCTGGGGCAAATGGATGTCCGCACTTCGGGCAACACGCTTTGGGTGATGGCTTGCGAGGCCAGTGCGCAAAAGAACCTGCGCTGGCTGCGTACGCATGGAATTGAAGTTCCGCCGTCGCACGTGTACCTGGCGCCGCTCTACGGCGATCAGATTGAAGACCCGGCGCTGATCGATAAGATGCGGCAGTTGCGCCCCATGCATGTGATCATCACAATCGGAGGCGGAAAGCAGGAGCGGCTTGGTTCTTATATCAAGCGCCAAATGGAGTATCTGCCTGCCATTCACTGCATAGGAGCGGCGGTCGCCTTTCTGAGCGGCGACCAGGTGCGGATTCCGGTTTGGGCAGACCAGCTCTATCTTGGATGGCTTTTTCGATGTATTTCCGAGCCTCGGCGCTACATTCCGCGTTATTGGTCTGCGCTGCGGCTCGCACCGATGCTGTGGAGATACCGAAGCCGGCTGCCGGTGGAACCTGGCATGAGCGCGGTTCTTCCTCAAGGTCAACAAGATCCTATCGACGCGTCTCGAAAGAGTCCCGCTTTCCAAGATGAGCAGTTGGCAGCACGGGGTGAAGAGTTTGCGCTCCAAGGCGCGCCGCGGGCGCAAGGTCCGCGATAGAATGCTTCTGGCGTTGAAAGCGGATTGCCGCTGTCAATCATCGATCGTGGCTGGCTGAGACGATGCTCTCCCGCGTCTCAGGGCGATAAATCCGTAGAGCGAACGTCGTCGCGCGCAGTTTCAAGGCGTCTGATTGATGACTTCTGAACGGGAATGCAAGCTTCGGAGCAGCCGGAGGAACTTGCGATTTGAAGGGCTTGGCTTCAGCAGTATCTGTGCTCGAAAAAAGCGCAAATGGATCGAGGGTGAGCTTCTTGTCATGCAAATAAACCATGTTGTAAGCGATTCAAATCCGGTTAAGCTGTTCGTCCGTCCAGGTCGCAGCCTCTCAATCCTGGCAATGGGGGTGCTTGCCGCAGGGGTGCTTTCGTGCGCACAGACGCTCCCAACAATGGCGCCGCAGGGGGCGGGGCTCTTGAACCCTCCCACCGGCTCTTCGTCTTCGGGGGGAGCGAGAGCGGGTGGCCTTGGGTCGAAGATCGGCTCATCTCAAGGCGGTTCGATGTCGAACCTCTCCGGCGCTATGAGCGTTGGCTCTCTCACCGACGCACCGATCTTTCCAGGCGAGACCGTTCATATTCTGGTTTTCGATGCTCCGGATTTTTCCATTGTCGGACAGGTGTCAGACGGTGGAGATATCGCGGTGCCCATGGCGGGACCAGTGCACGTCGCCGGCCTGAACAGCCAAACCGCTGAACAGGCGATCGCTGAGCGGTTGAAATCGTTGGACCTGGTCACCAGTCCGAAAGTCACAGTCACCGTAGATACGCAGGCGATGGGAATTACCGTCCTCGGAGGCGTTAACCTCCCCGGGATTTATCAGCCGTCGGGCAAACCTCTGCTCTCAGACCTATTGGCGATGGCTGGAGGCATGACGACTACGACTGGACGAGTGATTGAAATCTCAAATGTGGGCAGCCCCGACAAAAAGACCGATTTGCCCTGGGATCCCACCATGCACAACACTTCAAACTACGATATGCCCGTGCAACCAGGCGATCGCGTGATTATCAGGCCGTGCGGTATTGCTTATGTGGGCGGCAACGTAGGGAAACCGGGCGCTTATCCGCTCTGTGGTTCGCAAACCACAACCCTTGCCGAGCTCGTGGACCTGGCCGGAGGAGTGCTCCGGTTCAACTCGGACTCCCGCACCTACATAATCCGTACGCGGCCCGATGGAAGCAGGTTTGTAATCCAGGTCAACATCAATCACGTTCAGAAGGCTAAGTCCGCGGATCTGGCCATCCAGGAGGACGACATTGTTTATGTAACTCCCAGCACGCTCAAGTTAGTGCTCACCCAGGCGCTGTCCTGGGCTGTAAGTGTGTCGGGTCCGATCATTTACTCCTATCATTGATTTGGTTCGCCGCTTCACTCAAACGGCAGTTTGTCTCGGTATGTCTTCTTCGTTCATGGTCAGGGCTTCCGGGAGACGTCTGCTCATGGGAGTTACAGTCTCCGTCGACAGATTCTCGCAGTGCCCCATCGGCCTTGCCCATTAAGAGTTTCAAGCCAATGGGGGGCTCGCTGTTAACCGGTCGAAGATGTTTGGCCGCCAATTAAGGTAATAGAACCCGATCATCGTCAACCTGAGAAGGGGATAGCCAGATGACAGAAGCCTGGAACGGGCGTAAGGTGCTTGTCGCCGGAGGAGCCGGCTTGATTGGTTCTTACTTAGTGGAGCATCTTCTACGCGATGGCGCGTCTGTCAGAGTCGCCGACAGCCTGGAAAGCGGAACGCTCGATAACCTCGGCTCCGACGTTCAGTCGATTGAGTTCGTGAAGGCGGATCTGAAAGATCCCATCGCCTGTAACCAGGCCACCAGGGGAATGGATACGGTCTTCGATCTCGCTGCCAGAACAGTGGGCATTGGCTACAGCTCAAAACATCATGGCGAGATGTTCTGTGACAGCATGATGATTGCGCTCAACCTGATGGAATCTGCGCGGCAGGCGGGCGTGGAGCGCTACCTGGTAACCAGCAGTTCGTGCGTCTACCCTGACAACTCACCCATTCCAACACCAGAGTCGGCCGCGGAAACAAACCAGCCCGAAGAAGCCAATGCCGGCTATGGATGGGCGAAGAGGATGGCTGAGTTACAGGGCATGTTTTTCGCCCAGGAATATGGAATGGAAATGGCCATCGTGAGGCTCGTAAACGCATACGGGCCTCGCTATCACTGGTCTCACGGAGAGCCCCATGTGATTCCGGCGCTCATTCGAAGGCTTTTGAATCGTGAAAACCCCCTGGTGATATGGGGAAGCGGCCGGCAGACGCGCAGCTTTATTCATGCGGTCGATATCGCGATGCTGATGAAACTGATTGTCGAGCGCAAGCCGGGGCCGGTGCCTGTTAACATTGGCCAGCCGGAAGACACGGCAATCTCCGATCTTGTATCTCACCTCACCTCCATCGCCGGTTACGACGGGGCGGTGCTCTACGACGCCTCGAAGCCCGAGGGCCCCGCGCGGAAATGTCTTGACCTGTCGCTGCAGAATAGGCTGTTGCCTGATTTCAAACCCAGCATGTCGTTGCGCAAGGGGCTCGAACAGACCTATTCGGCGGCTCAAGAGTTTTTTTCAAACGGAGCCGCCCAGGCCGCCGGCCGGTAACGGTCGGAGTGAAAGATAAGGATGAGGGTCGTTCTTGTAAGTACCGGATCGCACAAAATGGGGACGAATTATCGGGTTCTCGGTTTGGCAAGCAGCGCCAGGAGACTCGGAATTGACGTTCACATTATTCTGCCTGGTCTGCCCGAGAATCGGAAATGGTTTCCTGACGCTCAGTACGAGGGCGTCCCGATTCACTTCACCCGGTGTGGAACTCTGGGCGAGATTCGCGACAAATACAGAATCCTTCGTTCGCTGCGGCCGCAGTTCGTGCATTGCGTCGAGGTCATCCTCAAGTGTTTCCCGGTGTGCGTGGCGTACCGGGCGACTCACCGCTGCGAATTGATTGTCGATCTGGACGAGCATCTCTCGCGGATTACGAGTTACGGGCGATTGAGGCAATGGTATTTTCGCTTTGCCGAAACTTTTGCCAAGTTCTATGCCGACCGGCTGGTGGTGGCCAGCCGCTTTCTTGAAAAGTGGTTTGGCCGGCCGGGGCGGCAACCTCTCCTCTACCTGCCCAACGGTGTTGACCTGGAGTATTTCGATCGGCAAAAAAGCGGATGGGAAGAATTCAAGAAGAAGTGGGAAGGGCGCAAAGTTATTACGTATTTCGGAGCCCTGACTTCACACTATGACGCGGATATCGTTTTTGAGGCTGCCGCCACGATACTGGCGCGGCGCAACGACCTGGTCTTTCTGTTTGTCGGTGACGGTGAAATGGGCCCGGTGTTTCGCGAACGCGCTCAACGGGAGGGTCTGACCGGCGGAATTCAATTCTGTGGTTTTGTTCCCGACGAACAGGTGCCCAAATACCTCTGCGCATCCGATGTATTTGTCTTTCCGATCCGCGACAACTGGTGGAATCGAGCCCGGTGCCCGGGCAAGGTTTATCATTTCACGGCGGCGATGGTCCCCGTCGTCACCAATCCTGTGGGCGAGGTGCGCGAGGCCCTTGGCAATTGCGCGTGGTATTTCAAGGATGGAGATACCCCAGATCTGATCCGCGTCCTCGATGAATGCCTGGCTGCCAACGACAACCGGAGCTGCCTCACGCGAGAATTTGCCGAGAAGCACAGTTGGGAGAAGCGCGCGGGTGACTACCTTCGGTTTCTCCAGAACGCGTAGGGGACCGTCGGAATCAGCCTGCGAGCCTTCGATCCGGAAACAAAACGGTGGCGAGAAACCTGTAAAGGTAATTCGAATGATGAGGACTCGGTCCCTGCCCGATTCCGCAGCGCTGAACCTGAAACCCGAATGTAAAATACTTGCAAACGAAAGCCAGAGGATATGGAGAAACAGTTGACCGGACAGAGTCACGAAGGCAATCCCGCGGAAAATGAATCTTCAGTGATGCAGCATCTCGCAGCGGAGAACCTTGAGACAGGCGGTTCATTCGCCAGCCTCCTGCAGTTCCTGAAGAACCGTCGCTGGTTTCTCATCTTTGGGCTGTTATTCGGATTGGCGGCCGCGGAGGCGCTGGACCTGCTGGTGAGGCGCTCCTATACGTCTCTCGCTCAGATCGAGATCGTCCCCGATCTCACGCCGGAGTTTAGCCTGGAGCAGATCACAAGCATGATGAGCGGGGGAAGCGGAGGCAGCGATACCGAGAAGCTCGAAACCGAAATCGCGATCCTGCAAAGCCCCACGCTGGAGCTGGAGACAATCCGCTCGTTACAACTCGACCGGAATCCAACTTTCCTGCCGTATCAGAACGGCCGGCCATGGAACCTGCTGGATCCCATGGAGCGCGCGAAGGTGATCAAGGCCTTTGACCGCGATCTTGACGTGAAGCGCTATCAGCAAACCGACATTATTCAAGTCAAGATGAGGACGCGCGATCCGATGCTGTCAGCCCTGATTGCGAACACGCTGATCGATAAGTACATCGAGCGATCTTTTCAAGCCAATTACCAATCCACGATCCGGGTTTCAGGCTGGTTGAACACTCAACTCGGAGATTTGCGAAAGAACCTGGAAAAGAGCCAGCAGGAGATGATTGCGTACCAGAAGGATCTCGGTTTGGTGGGATTGACGTTATTCTCCCCACGAGGAGAGGCCGACACCTCGAGCAGCAGCGACATTGTGGTGCAGGGGCTCGACGAGATGATCAAGAATTCGGCCGAAGCAAGCGTCGACCGGATGACGAAAGAGGCGCTCTATGATGCCATCAAGAGTTCGCCTCCCGATGTGATCGATGCAACCGCGAGCCTGGCCGATCCGGAACTGCTGGCGAGCAAAGAAGCGCTGATTTCGGCCCAAAGCGAATACGCTTCGGTGAGCCACACCTACGGTAAGGCGTATCCGCCCTTGCAGGCTCTGCAAAAGCAGATCGATCAATTGCAGCAAAAGATTATCGCCGAAGAGCATTCGGCCGTTGTTTCAGCCCAGAAGCAATACGAGGCATCGCTGGCAAACGAAACAATGATGCAAAAAAATCTGGATGCCCAGAAAAAGGAAGCATTCGGCAAAGGTGAGCAAACTGCCAAATTCGAGTTTGCACTGGAAGATTACGAGTCGAATCGCATGCTCTATGACGGGTTGCAGGAACATCTGCAGGAAGCCGACATTTCTTCGGGCCTGCATTCCACATCGATTCAGAGCGTGGATAGTGCCGACATCGAGCCTAAACCGAGTTTCCCGCGGGCCATGATCAATTTGCCGATTGGGTCTGCTATGGGTCTGCTGATTGGCTTCGGACTGGCGCTGCTCTTTGAGGGCGTGGACGTCAACCTGAAGACGATCTCTGAAATAGAGCTGGGGCTTCGCCTTCCGCTTCTGGCCGCGATTCCCTCGGTTAAATCCCCCGAGATTGCCCCCGAAGCATTCGCCGATCATGCGACCGCAGGAGCAGGCGGCAGTTGGTCGAGAATCGCGGAAGCGCTGCGCGAACTGCGATCTTCCATCCTGCTCTCCAGTCCTGGATCGCCTCCGAAGGTGGTTATGATTGCCAGTTCGCGCCCATCCGAAGGAAAGAGTTCGGTCTCCACGCTCTTCGGCGTCACCCTGGCGCTTTCCGGATCCAAAGTGCTGGTGATCGATGCCGATCTTCGCCGCCCGACCGTTAATGTCCGTTTTGGCCTGGGAAGACAAACGGGCTTGTCTTCAGTGCTTTCGGGTAAGTCGACGCTCAAGGAATCGATCATCGAATGGCCGAAGATGCCCAATCTTCACATTATGACCGCAGGCCCCACACCGCCTTTACCTTCTGAACTTTTGGGGTCGAAGCGAATGGAAGAGATTATCGCGGCTTTGCGGCCGAATTATGACTTCATCATTCTCGATACACCTCCGGTGCTGGCGGTTGCCGACGCGCTGATGATCAGCCGGGTCACTGACGGAGTAGTGCTGCTGGTGCGTTACGGCACTGTCCAACGGCATGTCGCGCAGCGATGTATCGACCTTCTGGAGCGTTCGGGAGCGCGCTTCCTCGGGGTTGTGATCAATGCTGTGGACTTCAAGTCGCCCGCTTACTCTGAGTACTACGGACGGAAATACTCCGACTATTACGGGGAAAAGGCTGAGAAGTAACCTTCAAAACCGGCAACGTATTGGTTGCTTGCGGGCAGTGGGAATTAGGCCAGGTTCCTCAGCCTCCAAAAGGGCAAGATCAGCGCTTCGCTGGGATTTATGGCACAGGTTCTTAGAATCTTGACAAATCCGACGCACATTCCAGCGCGGAAACGCCTCAGGGCGCGCGCTGGCGCCAAGCCGTTCAATGCGGCCCGGTTTGCTGCGGGTGCCTTCGCGCTGTTAATCGGCTTCACTAGCCCGTTCCTTGTTCACTTGGTCGGCGAAGTCCCGGTCGCGGAAATCATTTTGCCGCTCATTTTGCCCGTCCTCATCGTCACCAGGCGCAGGGACATGTTCAAGCCGACCATGCGCACGCTGCTGATACTGCTGGGTGTCTGGCTGGCTGGGCAGATTATGACCGACATGTATCGCCACACTATGGCGGTCGACTGGATCCGTGGCGATGCGAATATCGTTTTCTTCGTTATGGATCTTCTCGTCTTCGTCGCCTTGCTGGGCAAAAGTGTAAGGCGCCTTGTCCTCTACACCTTCGGATTTTCCGTAGGGAAAATCTTCGCCACGCTGCTTCACATGGGCGGGAATCAGCAGCAGGGAACTGCTTCCTCTTGGAAATTTGGCTATGCGCCCGCTTGCATTCTGCTTGTCTTCCTTGTGTGCTGCTTTTTGTATCGCAGGCGCAATTACGCGGTTGTGGTCTTGCTGCTGCTGGCGTTCTGCGCGGTAAATGTTGTTCTCAATTTTCGCAGTCAGGTCCTTTTTATCTTCGTTGTAATTACGATGACGGTGCCGGTGGTGCCGGAGCAAATTGGCCGGCTGCAACTGCTGCCGCCTGAAGGAACCACGGCGCGGCTCTTAGCCGTGGCAGCCCTGGCGCTGTGCGCGGGCGGGGTGGCCCTTGGCATCATTGAGTTCGCCACATCGAGCGGATTGCTGGGAGCGGAGGCGCAGGCGAAAAACGAAAAGCAAGCCCAGGCAGCGGGTGGAATCCTTCTGGGCGGAAGACCGGAAATCCTGGTCTCGTCGCGAGCAATTCTCGAAAGCCCCATCCTGGGGTATGGCTCATGGCCGAAGGACCCTAAATACGTCGAGATGCTCGGCGATATCAGGTCGCAAAACGGGATTCCTATGAATATCGAGACCGACGAAGAGACAAAAGGCGGTATCATCCCGTCGCATTCCTGCATCTTCGGAGCCTGGGTCGCAGCCGGCGTCCTGGGCACGCTCTTCTGGTTTTACCTGCTCTCGCCCCTGTTCAAGGCTATGGTCAAAATCTCCATCCTGCGCACTCCCATGGCGCCTCTCTATGCGTATTTTTTTGTAGACCTGCTCTGGAATATCTTCTTCTCTCCGTTTGCCGGAAACCATCGTCTGAGTACTGCGCTGGAGATTATCGTCATGATTAACGTGCTCGAAGCCCCGATGCCGGCGCTGGTAAAGAAGACCGTATCCCGGTTCAGCGGGGCATGGAACGGACAGACGAGATGGCGTCCTTCCGTCCGTATCTGACCTTGGTTAAGTCCGGCAACTTCATTCCATCAGTCAGGCTCATGCCCGTCTCTTTAGAGGGGCTTTCAGAGATACTTCATGTCGTTTCTGATACGAACGCTGTCGAAGAATCACATCTGGAAACGACAGCTGGTTCGGGCATGTGTCGCTTCACAATCCTTACTTCGGCCTTAAGGACCCGGAGCGCAGTCCCTCATCCCTATAAGAGCGCATTACCTCGAAATTGGGAGCCAAACCCATCCCGAGGAACCTATCATTACAACCAAGCATGGTCGTCGTTTCCAATGGCTTTTCGAAGTTCCATCTCGCCGCCGCGGCCGCTGAGGCAGATCGGCGAGGATTGTTGTCTGCCTTTCTTACCGGCGCATATCCAACACTGCTGGTCCGATCGATATTGGAGCTTCCCGGACTGCGTTCAAACATTAAGTTGAACCGCCTGAAAGCCCGGGCCGAGCAAATCGACGATCGACGGGTTCACACCTTCTTTCTCGCCGAGCTGTTCTATCACCTCGGAAACAGATTCGATGATGAAATGGTCGTATCGTCCTATCGCTCCTACGGCCATGCCGCGATCCGCTGCATCAGGCGCGCCGCTGCTCAAGGGGCGCGCATTTATCACTACCGGGCCGGTATGGGGGGAGACTCGATTGCTGCTGCAAAGCGGCTGGGAATGATTGCACTGTGCGACCATTCGCTCGTCCATCCGGCGCTGGTTGAACACATGGTTGAGAACCACGGCGAAATGCGGGAAATGCCCCAGGCGGCCGAGATCGGCGGGGTCTGGAAATACTTGCAGCGCGATATCGACCAGGCGGACGCGGTTCTGGTTAATTCGGACTTTGTTAAGTCGACATTCGAGTTCGCGGGATTTGATTGTTCCCGAGTTCACGTCATTTATCTGGGCGTGGATGACTCATTCATGACCCAGATACCTGGGCGCGGAAGCGCCGGACCTGAGCTGCGGTTACTCTTTGCAGGCGCCTTCGAGAAACGGAAAGGCGCCGGCATTCTGATTGATGCCCTGCGTCAGCTCGGCGACCAGCCCTGGAGTCTTGAGATCGCCGGTAATTTGCCTGCGAAAGTCTTAAGGGAGAATCAGCATTTCTTTTCTGACCCGCGCGTACAGTATCTCGGGACACTTACCAGGAGGCAGCTTGCAGAGGTGATGAGCCGTTCTGACGTCTTCGTCTTCCCGTCGCTTGCCGAGGGTTCGGCAAGGGTCGTGTTTGAGGCGCTTGCGTGTGGTTGCTCGGTCATCACAACCCCCAATAGCGGTTCGATTGTCGAACAAGGAATCCACGGCAGCCTTGTTCCGCCCGGAGACAGCGCGGCTGTGGCCAAAGCGATTGATGAAGCCTGTCGTGATAGAGAGCGAACCGCTGAAATAGGGCGTGCAAACGCGCAACTGATCAGAACGGGATATCGCCAGAGTAATTACGGCGATCAGCTCGAGGCCCTGTACCGGAACCTGGCCGGCAAGAGCCAGAGTGGCGAACCCAAGTGACAAAGACGGTTGGGAGTCTTTTTTCTGCAGGCTGCTTCGAGAACCGGGGCAAGTGACAACCGGCGTTGCAACAGCTCGGGAATTTGAGACACGGTTAGCGGCGTGAAGGGATTGGGCATTTGATCGCAATTGCAAAGCGCCTGCGGCAATTGTTGCGATTGCACGCGCACGATACTTCCACTGAGCACGGACGTTCGCGAGAACGGTATCGGCGGATGATCCTGGGTACGCTTGCATCGTTCGGCGCCCGCGCCATCAACCTGCTCTCGGCATTGATCAGCGTGCCGCTTACATACAGGTACCTGGGCGCAGAGCGTTATGGCATCTGGATGGTGCTAGTCTCATTCATCACCGCCATGGGAATTGCCGATCTGGGAATCGGCACCGGCGTGGTGAAGGGCATTTCAGAAGCAAACGGCAAAGACGACCGGGAACTGATGCGGGAATATGCATCCAGTGGCTTCGTCCTGATGTTGTGCGTTGGCCTTCTCATTGCCTCCGCCGGCATTGCGGCTTATCCGCATCTTCCATGGATGCGCATCTTCAACGTCAAGTCACCTGCTGCGGCAACGGAAGGGGCCCGGGCGTCTCTCGTCCTGTTCGGGTGGTTCGCAATCAACATCCCTTTGGGCGTAGTCACCCGAATCCAGACCGGATTGCAGCGTATGTATTGGTCGCAAACGCTCAATGCATGCGGCAGCGCTCTTTCACTCCTGGCTCTTCTTGTAGTAATCGCATTACACGGAAATCTTGCCTGGCTGGTCTTTGTCACCACGTCCGGAACCATCGTATCCACGATCGGCAATGGTTGGATTCTGTTTCGCAACGAGCCCTGGCTGCTGCCTTCGCTGCGAGCTTATCGCAACGGCACCGCCGCCAAAATCATGCACCTGGGCTTTCTCTTTTTTGTGATGCAGGTTGCTGCCGTGGTGGGTTTTACTTCGGATAACGTAGTTATCTCCCAGGTGTTGGGCGTCGCCGCGGTTGCGGTCTACGCAGTTCCGCAAAAACTTTTCGGCTTTCTCTCTCAACTCATTATCATGGGCGCGCAACCGATTTTTCCCGCCTACGGCGAGGCTATTTCGCGCGGCGATTTCAAGTGGGTGCGCAGGGCATTTCGCAACTCGCTCGCGGCTACAATGGGGCTTGCGCTCACCGTATGCCCGCTGCTTGCCATCTTCGCCCCCTGGATCATTCGTATACTGGTCGGCAAAACCTTGCATGTTCCCATTCCGCTGCTCTGGGTATTGGCGGTGTGGGGCATTGTTCTCGCAGCCTGGGTTCCGACGTCAATACTGATTCAAGGCGGGGGAAACTTGAAAATCCAGACCACTGCCACGGCAATCGCGAGCGTTGTAAATCTCGCCCTATCGATTTATCTAACTCGCCGGGTGGGCGTCATGGGAGTCTGCCTTGGGTCGATCATCGCGCAAGTTACCATCATCGGGCCTGTTTCCTTCTACCTCATTCGCAAACTTTTCAATGACATGACAGATGGAAGCATCGGGCGGGAGAGCCAGCCCGCGTCGCCCGTACTTTCAGTGGAATAACTACCGCTAATCCAGGCTGAGCCCGCGCGTAAGGTAGAGCCGATGCGCATTCTCCAAAGAGAAACGAAAAATGCTGACAACGTCCGACGGCAATGAGGCGCGTTCGATGAAAGTTATAGCGTTCTCAGAAGGCTCTGTGGGAGCTAGCCCGGGAATCGTCAGCGTCCCCACCATTAATAGCAGCGTGGCCGCGCGCGGTCATCACTGCGCGCTTGTGCTCGGCGGGGCCTCGCCGCGAGGCAGGGAGATGTTTGAAGTTCCGGACCTCAAAGGCGCGGCAGCGCGCAAAGAGGGTAATGGCACATTCGGAGTGATCAACGTAAAGGCGCGCACGCGATGGGCCATTGCGCCCTCCATCCTATGGCGTTTTCGCAAAGGGGTTCGGGACGCGGATTTCGTGAGCCTGCATTCGCTTTACAGTTTCCCTGTTTTCTCCGGCTATGTCTTATCCAGGCTTTATCGCAAGCCCTATGGAGTCTGGGCGCATGGCGTTCTGGCGCCATTCCAGCGCGAAGTAAGTGCGAAGAAAAAATGGATCTACAACCGCCTGATCGCAGGCAGAATTCTGGGCAACGCTTCGGTGATATTTTTCAGCGCGGAAGGCGAGCGCGCCGAGACCAGTGCCCTGAATCTAAGTGCTCCTTCGGTCATTATTCCCGATGGCTTCAATGCAGCGGAATTCTCAGTGCTGCCGCCCAGGGGTAGGTTCCGCGAGCAGTTTCTGGGCGGCCATCAGGGCCCGTTGATTCTCTTTCTTGCGCGGCTCAGCGCGAAGAAGGGATTGGATGTTCTGATCGATGCCATGAAAGAAGTTCTTGGCCGCCATCCGGATGCGCGGCTTGCTGTCGTCGGGGCTCCCGATTTCCCGCCATTCGGAAAACAGGTGTCGCAGTGGATTAAGGAAAGCGGGATCGAATCTTCCATCGTGGTTACGGGCGCGGCAGATCCGAAGATGCGGCTTGAGGCATTTGCCGATGCAGATGTTTACGCACTTCCGTCCTACGCTGAGAATTTCGGCTTCTCCATCTTTGAAGCCATGGCCAGCGGCGTCCCGGTAGTAGTGAGCGATGCCATCAACTACGCTCGAGAGATCGCTTCCGCCGGCGCCGGCCTTGTAGTTCCACGCACGCCGCAGAGTGTTGCACGGGCCATTTCTGAGCTTATCGGGCGGCCCGATCTTCAAGCAGAAATGGGGTTGCGCGGGCGCGCCCTGGCAGGTAAATATTCAATTGAAGAAACCGGGGCGAAAATTGCTGCGACAATTCAAAGTATTGTCGAAGGATATCCATTACCTGCCGAACTTAGTCCGTTGCATTCGGCGCATGTTAGCAAAGATTTAAAGTAAGTCGTCCCGGGAGTGGAGAGCCTGTTCAAATGCTTAGAGATTTCCTGCGCCGCGAGGCACGACGGTTCGGCATCGAAGGCAATGCTGCGTTTCTCAAGCTGAAGAGGTTCTATCCAAAGCCTTCGCAAATGGACCGGCTTGTAAAGATGCTTGAACATCATCGGGTTACAGCTGTATTCGATGTTGGCGCCAATGTGGGCCAGTTTGCAAAGGAACTTCGGATGGCCGGGTATCGCAACCGCATTGTTTCGTTCGAACCGCTCTCCGGGTTGCATACTCGCTTGACCCGCGCGGCTACAGGAGATCCCAGCTGGATCGTCGCGCCCCGAATGGCGATTGGAAACCATGATGGAACGATCGAAATCAATGTTGCGGGCGACGGCGTCTCAAGTTCGGTTCTGGATATGCTTGAGGTTCACGTCGCGGCCGCGCCCGATTCCGCATACATCGGCAAAGAGCAGGTTTCTATCCGTAAGCTCGACAGCATCGCGAAAGACTACGCGCAGGACGCCGATGTCATCTTTCTGAAGGCCGATGTTCAGGGTTTTGAAAGCCAGGTTCTGGAGGGCGCGGCAGAGATGTTTTCGAGGATCGTTGGCTTGCATCTGGAACTGGCCCTTGTGCCTTGCTACAGCGGCCAACTGCAGTTTGCCGATACGGTAAACGAACTCCGCTCGCGTGGGCTCCATTTATGGTCTTTATCGGATGGCACAGTGGAAGAGAGCACAGGCCGCCAACTGCAGGCAGATGCGGTCTTCTTCCGCGAACCTTAAAGTGACCCAGTTGAGGCGCAGCCCAGTTTGTTCTTATTGCTTCCAGGAGTCAAGCCAATGAGCAGAGTTGCGATTACCGGAGGCTCTGGGTTTATCGGCAGCAACCTGGTTGAATATTTAAGTAATGCCGGCCACGAAGTACTTAGTCTCGATCTCCGGCCGCCGCGCAATCCCGCGGCGCAATGCGCTTTCAAACCCCTCGACGTTCTCGATCGAAACGGGTTCATCGACGCGATTGCCACATTTGACCCTCACTATTTCATTCACCTGGCGTCGCGAACAGACCTGGCCGGAAAAAGTGAGCATGAGTACCGGGCCAATATTGAAGGCGTAAGCAACGCAGTAGCCGCTGCGTTGTCGGGTTCGTCGTTGAAGAGAGCTCTCTTTGCCTCTTCCATGTACGTTTGCAATATGGGTTACATTCCTCAGAGCGATGAGGACTATTGCCCGCACACCGCATATGGTAAGAGCAAAGTGATCGGAGAGCAGATTGTCCGCCGGGAGTTAGGAGATAGGCGTAACTGGGCATTTATTCGGCCGACTTCGATCTGGGGGCCGTGGTTCGGAGAACCTTACATAACCTTTTTCCACGTAGTCAGAAATGGCATGTACCTTCATCCTCGAGGCCATCGGATTCGGCGTTCCTACGGTTTTGTTCTCAATACCGTGCACCAAATCGCGCGATTGATGGAACACGACGACGAGGCAAAGATTCAAGGCAGAGTTTTTTATGTGGCCGACTACGAGCCGATCGATACACGTGCCTGGGCACAGACGATCGCAAGCAATTTTGGTTCGACTCGGATTCACGACGTGCCTCTGGCAGTTCTCAGGCTGGCCGCAAAAGTGGGAGATATTCAAAAGAGGCTAGGTGTTAAAAATCCTAAGCTCACGACTTTCAGGCTTAACAACCTGCTTACCAATGCAGTGTTCGATCTTAGCCCCCTGCGTGAGATCGCGGGACCGCAACCTTACACGATAAGCGAAGGAGTTACAATCACCGTAAAATGGATGCGCAAATTTGCCCTCGGTAAGGAACCAGAAAGCCGGGACGGGAAACCGGAAGCGTCTCGCGAAGTCAAGGGCTCGGAATGATGAACGGTTCAACTCGAGGAGCGCTTGTTCCATACTCCAATGCACGGCGGGCCGGCATGCACAATCGCTCGAACGTTCCTATCGGCATACGGCGGTTTGCAGCCAATGAGAGTCTTGAAAGTCAGGAGATAGTTGGATGAGTGAGAAGGCGCTGATTTGGCCGAACTTTTATATGGTCGGTGTGGCAAAGGCAGGCACCACGTCGGTTCATGCCTATCTTATTAATCATCCACAGGTATTTTTCCCGAAAATCAAGGAGCCGAGTTACTTTGCCTCTGTTGCGCCGGTTCCTGGCTCCGAGTACAAATTCTTTGTCGGAGATCTTGAAGGCTATCAGCGTCTCTACAAAGACTCCGTGGGATACAAAGCAATCGGTGACGGCAGCCCCGGCTATATCTTCGATCGAGATTCGGCACGCCGCATTCACGAGGTGTGCCCGCAGGCCAGGATTGTGATTCTGCTGCGCGATCCGGTGGCTCGAGCATATTCTAACTACTTCATGTTTCAACGTTTCGGCATGGAAAAACTTTCGTTCCCTGAGGCCATAAGGCGCGATCATACTGAAGTGATCGAGAAGAATCAGTGGGGGCCGTATTTCCATGAGTTGTATGTCGAACTCGGCCTCTACTATGAGCAGGTGCGCCGTTACATCGAGGTCTTCGGCCGGGAGCAGGTGGAAATTTTTCTGCATGAGGACATGGCCAAAGACACACCGGGAGTGATTGGCGCCATATGCCGCCACATCGGCGTCGATCCCGGCTTGATGAGTGCCGAAGATCTTGCGCGCGTCCACAACCCGGGTCGGTCGCCGCGGTATAAGTGGTTATACAATGCCGCGCGGGCGGTGTTCAGTTATCGGTTGAGAGACAGGTTGCTTCCCGGTAAAGTGCGAGACTGGCTGGGAGACAATGGTATCTTCTATAAACGTTATAAGCAGGTGCGGGACGACGAGTCCACAAGGTACCTGCAGGCAATTTATGAGCCGGATATCTGCCGCCTCGAAGATCTGCTGGGACGTAAGTTACCTGAGTTACGCAAAACCTGGATTTAATGATACGAAAACATTTGATTCTGTTTGTATTTCACAAACTGCGCGGCAGAGGCTGGAGCAGCTAACAGCGAATTCGTGCCTATTGCAAACGTCGCAGACGGGAAAGCAGTTCCGAAGTTCCGTGTAACCCGTAATCTCAGGCAAACAGGGGTTATCCCATGCGCGAATTAGTACGAAGACTCTTCGATACCCGGATCCATGAAATCCGAGACGAATGGGTTGAGAAGCAACTTGCAAAACTGCCGGCTGGCATCGACATTCTCGATGCGGGGTGTGGCGAGCAGAAGTACAGGGCAGCATGCCCTCACCTACACTACTTCACTCAGGATTTTGCTCAGTACACAGGAGGACACGACGGCATTGCCTACAGCTGCGAGACCTGGAAATACGGCGAACTGAATTACACCTGCGACATTACAGCAATTCCCGCACCCGATGGCAGCTTCGACGCAATCCTGTGTACCGAAGTATTTGAGCATGTTCCAGATCCACTGACCGCGATGCGTGAGTTCACACGGCTGCTAAGACCCGCCGGAACGCTGATAATCACAGTGCCATTCTGTGCGCCAGAGCACCAAAAGCCGTATTTCTTTTATGCCGGACTCTCCGATGAATGGTTTGAGCGCGCCTGTAAGGAACACAAACTGGAATTGGTCGAGCTGACGCATGAGGGAAATGTCTGGTGGTATCTCTCGCAGGAGCTGAGGCGCGCGAGGGGGTGTTTGATCAGCCGGTGGGCACGCGTCTTTTATGCGGCTCTGACTTTGCCCGCCCTGATCGCATTGAAGATTGCAGAGAAATTGCAACAAAAGGATAGTGATTACTTGCATTTGGGGCATTTTGTTATTGCCAGAAAGTATTGACGTGGTTGAATACGAAGTAAGATGAACACTGGCGGATTCAACGATTGAGCCTGAGTAAGCATGTCAACGGAGTCGCAATCTTCGTGCGTTGATCGGGTCGGCGGAATAGGCGCCAATTAGACGGGAAATAAGGCATAAAGATATATTCAGAGAGGAGCGGGGTAAGATGGGGAATATGAAAGCGTTGGTGTGCGGAGCAGGCGGCTTTATCGGAAGCCACATGGTTCGGCGTCTGAAGTCGGAAGGCTACTGGGTACGGGGCGTTGATTTAAAGCATCCGGATTTCGACGCTTCGGCGGCCGACGATTTTGTGGTAGCTGACTTGCGGCTGAACGAGAGCTGGGATGCGATTCTCGACGAGGGAACCGACGAAGTGTACCAGTTTGCCGCGGATATGGGCGGCGCCGGCTACATCTTTACCGGCGACCACGATAGCCACGTAATGCATAACTCCGCCATGATCAATCTGCACGCGGCCGATTACGCCGTACGCCGGAAGGTCGGAAGGATTTTCTATTCATCTTCTGCGTGCATGTACCCCGCTTACAACCAGGAAGACCCGCAGAATCCCAAGTGCGCTGAAGGAACTGCCTATCCTGCTGCTCCCGACAGCGAGTACGGGTGGGAGAAGCTGTTCAGCGAGCGCCTTTATTTTGCTTTTTCTCGCAATTACGGCTTGAAGGTGCGCGTAGCGCGATTTCACAACATCTTTGGGCCCAATGGCACATGGCGCGGCGGCAAAGAGAAGGCGCCGGCAGCGCTGTGCCGCAAGATTGCCGAGCAGAAAGATGGCGGTGAGATAGAGATTTGGGGCGACGGGCTGCAGACGCGCTCGTTCCTCTACATTGACGAGTGCATCGAGGCCGTTCGCCGCCTGGTTTTGAGCGACTTCCAGGGGCCGGTCAACATCGGCTCTGAAGAAATGGTTACAATTAATCAGATGGCCGGGATGATTATGGATATCGCCGGCAAGAAAGTGGCCATCAAGCACATTCCCGGTCCAACCGGGGTGCGCGGGCGCAACTCTGACAATCACCTGATCCGGAGCGAACTTGGCTGGGCTCCATCGCAGCCGCTCTTCGAGGGCCTGTCGAAGACCTATCCATGGATCGAGAACCAGCTTCAGGCATATATTGCACAATCAAGAGAGGCCGTTGCTCAGGCCTGATCGATTCTGAATTCAGCAAATGCGCAGGCGCCTGGGAAAGCGAAGCCCAGAGAGCCGGCGACGGGGGGAAGGGAACTTGATTTCAGCTGCCACTCTACTTCTCTATTCCTCTGAAGGCCATTCGATGCCATCCGCATTGTGTTGTCGATAGTACATACATTCCACCGCGGCGCGCGTGTAGTCGCAGCTTCCTATTAGTCGCGTCCAATTGTAGTTTGCGCAGCGCGCAGACATCGCTCGTCAATATTTCCATTCATATCCTCTGGCCCGATAGTTGCCGAGGCTCTAACTCCAACCGTACAGGGGTTCATTCATGAATAAATACCTGGCCAGTCTCGAGGCCGAATCCATCGAGATTATTCGCGAGGCCATCGCCTTGGCTCAGAATCCGGTAATGCTTTACTCCATCGGCAAGGATTCCACGGTCATGCTGCATCTGGCGCGAAAGGCATTCTGGCCCGCGCCGCCGCCACTTCCTCTTCTGCACGTGAATACCACCTGGAAATTCCGCGAGATGATCGCCTTTCGCGACAAAATGGTTCGAGAGAGCGGCATGAAGCTGATTGAGAAGATCAATCACCAGCGGATTGCCGAAGGCATCAGTCCTTTCACCTGCGACTCCGATCGATATACCACGCTGATGAAGACCGAGGCTTTAAAGCAGGCGCTCGATGAAGGCGGTTTTGACATCATTCTCGGCGGAGCGAGAAGAGACGAAGAGAAGTCGCGCGCGAAAGAGAGGATTTTTTCGTTTCGCTCTCCCGGGCATCGCTGGGATCCGAAGTTGCAGCGGCCCGAATTGTGGAATCTCTACAACACCCGCGTCAATCCCGGCGAGACAATTCGCGTGTTCCCGCTTTCGAACTGGACCGAGTCCGACATCTGGGGCTATCTCGAACAGGAAGAGATTCCGATTGTGTCGCTCTATTACGCTGCGGAAAGGCCGGTGGTGAAGCGCTCAGGGCAATGGCTCATGGTCGACGACGACCGGTTCCCATTGAATCCCGGAGAAGTTCCCGAGATGCGCGTGGTTCGATTCAGAACCCTCGGGTGTTATCCCCTGACCGCGGCCGTCGAGAGCTCAGCGGCCACCATCCATGACATTGTGCGTGAGACTCTTGCAGCGCGCACATCAGAGCGCGAAGGCAGGCTGATCGATTACGACCAACCTGCGTCAATGGAGCGAAAGAAACAAGAGGGTTACTTTTAATGAGCGATATTCTTCGATTTATTACATGCGGCAGCGTCGACGACGGCAAGTCCACCCTGATCGGAAGATTGCTCTGGGAGTCCAAACAGGTATTTGACGATCACGTGTCCGCGCTGGAACGAGACACTGCTCGTTATGGAACCACAGGCGAGAAGATCGATTTTGCTTTGCTTGTCGATGGACTTGAGGCGGAGCGCGAACAGAGCATCACCATCGACGTCGCCTATCGTTTTTTTGCCACGGAGCGTCGCAGGTTTGTCGTAGCCGATACTCCGGGCCACGAGCAATACACCCGGAATATGGCAACCGGCGCATCCACTTCCGATCTTGCGGTGCTGGTGGTGAACGCTGAGAAAGGCCTGCAAGTCCAAACTCACCGGCACGCCAGAATCGTTGGGCTTCTCGGCATCCGGCACCTGGTTATGGCCGTTAACAAGATGGATCTCGTCGGCTGGGACGAGACGGTCTTCAATCAGATTGTCGAAGAGTTTCAGCCGCTGGTGCGCGAGCTCGGATTTCTGACCTTTCAACCCATTCCCGTCTCGGCGCTGAACGGCGACAACGTAACCGCTCCGAGCTCAAGTTCTCCGTGGTACTCCGGCCCAACCCTGCTCGCTGCTTTAGAGGATGCCGAGGTCGATCGCGGGGCCGGCGACCTGCCGTTTCGCATGTCTGTCCAATTGGTCAATCGTCCCAACGCCGATTTCCGCGGTTATTGCGGCCGCATCGCAAGCGGCGAAGCGAAGGTGGGCGACCCGGTGCGAATCTTGCCGGGTGGCACTGAAACCCGCATCCGATCTATCGTTGGGTGGCAGTCGGAGTTGCCCTCCGCGTCAGCCGGAAACTCGATCACGCTTTGCCTGGAGAAAGAAGTCGACGTCACCCGCGGCACCGTTATCTCAAGCGCCAAAGAGCCCATTGAATTAAGCGACCAGTTTGAGGCCAAAGTGCTGTGTCTTACCGAACACGCCCTGGTCCCGGGCCGTTCCTATCTGCTGAAGGTCCACACCGTACAGGCCGTGGCAAGCATTACAGCCATCAAGTATCAGGTCGACGTCAAGCTGGGCTCGCATCTGGCTGCCCGATCGCTCTCCATGAACGAAATTGGCGTCGTCAATATTTCCACTGACCGTCCGGTTCCTTTTGAGCCCTACAACCGTTGCCGCAGCCTGGGCAGTTTTATCCTCATCGACCGCATCAGCAACCAGACGGTCGGCGCTGGAATGATCGATTTCGCCCTGCGAAGAGCTTCAAACATTCACTGGCAGGCGGTAGACCTCAACAAGGAATCGAGAGGCAGGCACATGCTGCAAACGCCGGCTTGCCTGTGGTTCACTGGACTCTCCGGTTCAGGCAAATCGACAATCGCAAACCTGCTTGAAAAACGGCTGTTCACGGCCGGCAAGCATACCTATCTGCTCGATGGAGACAACATTCGCCACGGACTGAACAGGGACCTGGGATTTACTGAAGCTGACCGCGTCGAAAACATTCGCCGCGTAACTGAGGTGGCCAGGCTGTTCGTCGATGCGGGGCTCATCGTGATCGTCTCGTTCATCAGCCCCTTCCGGTCAGAGCGAAGGTTCGCGCGATCGCAGTTTGCTCCCGGCGAATTCGTCGAAGTCTTCGTCGATACCCCGCTCGAGGAATGCGAACGCCGCGATCCCAAGGGCCTCTATCGCAAAGCACGCAGCGGAGCACTGGTGAACTTCACCGGCATCGACAGCGACTATGAGCCGCCCGAGTCGCCGGAGATTCGATTGGACACGGTGCTGCATAGTCCTGAAGAAAATGTGCTCGACATTTTGAAACAACTGCGGCTCGTGAATCCGGGTCTGATCCTGGAATGATAAGAGGCTTGCAGGTGTCCTTGAATGCGGAGGTCAGGTAATGGTCAACATTGAACGGCTGCTCAATTCGCCCGCACCCATGCGCCAGGCGATCAGGCACCTGATCAGGAGCACCGGGCTGGGAAGCTGGCGCTTCCAATACAAAACCGGCTCGCTGGCACGCCCTCACTATGCCTACCTGGTTTACCAGGCGGCGCAACTTGCGCAGGAACTCGGCGAGCCAAGGGTGAGCGTGATTGAATTCGGCGTGGCCGGCGGAGATGGCCTTGTGACACTGGAACAATACGCCGAGCAAGTGGAAAAGCTCTTCAACGTAAAGATCGAAGTGTACGGGTTCGATACTACCGAGGGGTTGCCCGCGCCCGCCGACTATCGCGATCTGCCGTATCACTGGAAGGCTGGGTTCTTTCACATGGACCTTCCGCTTCTGCGGAGCAGGTTGAAACGGTCGCAGCTTGTCATTGGTGACACTCGGGACACGATCCATACTTTTACGCAGCAGTTCAATCCGGCCCCGATAGGGGCAATCTCTTTCGATCTTGATTTCTATTCATCGACGGTCGCCGCGCTTAAGATTCTGGAGTCCGATGATAGGTGTCTGCTTCCCAGAATGGTCGTCTACTTTGACGATCTTGTCGGTCGGGAGACCGAGCTTTTCAACGACTACATCGGTGAGAGGCTCGCTATTCACGAGTTCAACCGCGATCACGAAAACCGCAAACTCTCCCCGCTCTACTGCCTCACCGCAACCGACCCGCTGACATGGTGGCACCACTGCATGTGGTCCTTTCATGCGTTCGATCATGCCCGCTATGCGCAATTCATAAGCGAAGAGAATGCGCAGATTCCGTTGTAGCCGCCGCATGACGATCCAAGTCGAGTTCCAGAACGCATTCGAACGCCCACCAATCCTCTTTTCGACCGCAGCAACCGAAAAGTAATCACGCCTTTTCAAGGTGTGTTGAATTTAATCCAGTCAATCCCTAGTATATTGGTAGAGTACATTGGTTTAACAACTGCAAACCAGACCGCCTTCAATCCTTCGCGACCGTCGGACGGGGGCTGGTCCCAAACTCCGGTTACTGAGGTTTTTAAGTGGAGATTTTCGCGGGATTTGTAATTGCGGTATGCATCGCGCTTACTGGAGTTGGAGCCGGAACCATTACGGCGCCGATCCTGATTCTATTCCTGAACGTGCCCCCCGGAGTTGCGGTTGGCACGGCGCTGGCCTATGCCGCAATCGTCAAACTGATCGTCGCTCCTGCGCAAATCGTTCGCAAGCAGGTGAATTACCGGGTTCTCGGTTTTATGCTGTTGGGCGGTCTTCCCGGGGTGATTCTCGGCGCACTGTTCTTCAGGAATGCGGCGAAGCATGGAAACTGGGCGCCTCTTTACTGGGTGCTCGGCGGCGTCATTATTTTCTCGTCCGGCTGGCATATCTACCGCTACATTCGCCCGGCTTCCGCTGACCGCATTGTGGCTGACCATGCCCGCTGGATCGCCGCCCTCATGTTTCCGGTGGGCGCGGAGGTCGGCTTTTCATCCTCGGGAGCGGGCGCCCTTGGAACGGTCATTCTGCTCAGCCTCACAAAACTGCCGGCCAGCATCGTGGTGGGCACCGATCTGGTTTTCGGGTTCGCCGTCGCGGTCGTCGGCAGCGGAATTCACTTCTTCGACGGAACCGGCGACCCCGGTCTGCTGTTGAAGCTGGTGATTGGCGGCGTTGTTGGCGCGATTGTCGGAGTCAGCATCTCTCCGCGCATTCCGCAAAAGCAGCTCAAGCTCGTCCTGTCGCTATGGCTGCTGTTCATCGGCATCGAGTTCTGCTTCAAAGCTGCAAAGCTCTAGTCCGCATTTCTGACAAGACGCGCACTCGAGCGGCAGTGAATTGTGCTTGAAGCACGGGAGAATCTCCGACGCATCTGGGTGCGAAATCGAGCAAAATAGAGAGTGCGCGGAATTCGATGTAAGTACGCTTGATATCAAGCGTTTACCTCCGGAATTCTGCAACATGCAAATACGCGAAAATGCACGTTTTTTTGCACCAGAAATGCAGCAACTGGCTTGTAAGTGCTTTAGAACGCGAGACCCTCCGAAACGAATGTAACAGCATTTTTGTTTCATTCTGTCGGCTAACCATTTGTGTTTGCCTATACATGGTCAGAAAATACCCTATTTACTTTCTGAGCACCCCGGGGGTGGGGAGGGGTGTGTTTTTTTGTTTTCTGCCCCTCAGCTTTCAACGA
>Ga0182016_10000464_pt1 | contig 50575 bp, 47 predicted proteins | sample 712S2MmetaG_FD_120491 | JGI IMG/M metagenome (GOLD analysis project Ga0182016, IMG submission 120491) | Permafrost microbial communities from Stordalen Mire, Sweden - 712S2M metaG | ecosystem: Environmental > Terrestrial > Soil > Wetlands > Permafrost | place: Sweden: Stordalen | collected...
GCGAGTTCTTCATGACCATGGTTCAAACTACGATTGCCGGGCGCGACTGAAATGGCGACTGTCCCTTTCGTGAAAGCTACGGCTTGCGGGAACGACTTCCTCATCATTGACTTCGTGCACGCGCCCAGCGATATTCACGCTTTCACTCGCCGCATCTGCGATCGCCATAACGGCGTTGGCGCGGATGGAGTGGAGTGGGTGCTCCCTGCCCAGGACGCCGATTTGCGCGTCCGCCTGCTGAACGCCGACGGCTCCGAGGCCGAGATCTCGGGCAATGGCACGCGCTGCGTTGCAGCGTGGTATTGCGCCGAGCACCCTCGCCGCTCGGTGGCGATTGGTACTGGTGCCGGGCTCAGGACTTGCGAGCTGATCGCGCGCGAAGGAAGCGACTTTGAATTCCGCAGTTCCATGGGCGAGCCGGAAGTGGGCGACGATTTCTCCATCAAGTTTGCCCACGGCGAGGTCACAGGTACGCCGGTTTCCATGGGCAATCCGCACTACGTCGTGTTTGTCCCGGAGTTCGAGTTGGGATGGCAGGCGGTCGCCGAGCAGATCTCCTTGCATCACGATTTCAAGTACGGCATGAACGTCGAGTTCGTCAAAGTACGGAACGAGAGCGAGATTGAAGTTCGCTTTTGTGAGCGCGGCGTGGATGAAACCATGTCCTCGGGCACCGGCTCCTGCGCTGCGGCGGTGGCCTCCATCCATGCAGGAAAAGTACAGTCGCCGGTGCGGGTCCACGCTCGCGGCGGTGCGCAGACCGTGGAATGGAGCCGGGAAGTGTTTCTCACCGGACCGGCCACGCTACTCTGCCGCGGGGAGTTTTTCATTTAAGATAGGCGTTCTTGATGACCCTCGCCCAATCTGAGCGCCTGCGCCCGGCCGTCCTGCAGGCCGGTGACACCGTCGGCATTATTGCGCCGGCCAGCGGTTTCCGGCGCGACGATTTTGAAGCCGGATGCGCCGAACTGCTGCGTCTGGGATACCAGCCGTTCTACCTGCCCTCAATCTTCGATCGCGAGCTCTACTTCGCGGGATCGGTGGAGCGCCGAGTGCATGAGTTGCACGAGATGTTTGCGCGCCCCGAGGTGAAGGCAGTCCTGTGCGTGCGCGGCGGATACGGCTGCAACTATTTGCTGCCCCATTTGGACCTCGATCTCATCCGCTCCCACCCCAAGATACTTGCCGGATGCAGTGACGTGACAACTCTGTTGACCTATCTGTGCGATGCCGCTCGCCTGGTGACCTTTCATGCGCCGATGGTGGCCGGCGACATCGCCCGGCCTGGTGGCTTGGACGAGGCATCGTGGCTGGCGGCCTTGTCATCGGGTAATGCCTATCATCGTGAGTTCCCCGCGAAGGAAGTCGAACCGCTGGCCGAGGGCGTCGCCAAAGGTATGCTCTACGGCGGTTGCTTGTCCCTGCTGTGCGCGTCCTTGGGAACGTCATACGAAATTCGCACCCCTGGCACAATCTTGTTTATCGAGGATCGCGCGGAGCGGCCTTACCGTATCGATCGCATGTTGATGCAGTTAAAATTGGCGGGAAAGTTTGACGAAGTGCAAGGTATCATTTTTGGGGAAATGCTCGATTGTGGCGAGCCGGGCGCTCTCGACTACACTTTGCAGCAAGTGGTAATGCGGATACTACGCGATCTGCACATTCCGGTCGCCTTTGGTCTGAAGTCAGGGCACGTTTCGAGTGGGAGCATCACGCTACCCTTCGGCGTGCCGGCAGAGCTATCGGTAAGCAAGACGAGGGTCGCTTTGAGCTATGAGGCTGCTACGAGGGTACTATGAAGGGTGCGGCATCTTTGGGTGCGCGGTTAAGTCCTCTGTTGTTTCGTCCTGAGCCGGCTTCAGCCGGTGAGAGGACCTGCTTCCAGGGCTTTTGAGCGCCCTCCTCGGCATGAGAAAAGTTGCTTTTGACGACTGGTCGCTAGCGTATGAGGCCTAAACACATACATCTCATTGGCATCTGCGGGACCGCCATGGCCTCGCTGGCGGGGATGCTGCAGCAGCGCGGCTTTCGCGTCACGGGCTCTGACGCTGCGTCATATCCCCCAATGTCAGATTTCCTGGCGTCGCTTAGTATTTGCGTTTCGCAGCCATTCAGCGAAAATAACCTGCAGCCCCACCCTGACCTAGTAATTGTGGGCAATGCCATTTCCCGCGGCAATGTCGAACTCGAGGTGGTGATGGACCAGCGTATTCCGTTCCAGTCGATGGCGCAGATTCTGTACGACGAGTTCTTAACCGGCAAGGAGCGGCTGGTGGTCGCCGGGACGCACGGCAAGACGACCACGTCCTCGCTGCTGGCATGGCTCTTCCATCATGCCGGACGCGCCCCTAGCTTCCTGATCGGCGGAATTCCCGAGAACTTTGGCAGCTCGTTTGCGCTGGGCGTGGGAGACGAGTTCATCCTGGAAGGCGATGAATACGACACCGCCTTCTTCGATAAAGGGCCTAAGTTCCTGCACTATTTCCCGGACGCTGCTATTCTCACTTCGGTGGAATTCGACCACGCCGACATCTACCACAGCCTCGAGGAGGTGAAGATTGCGTTCCAACGTCTGGTGAACCTTGTCCCACACCGTGGGAGGTTGATCGCATGGGATGGTCATCCCAACGTGGACGAGTGCGTGGGCCGCGCCTTCTGCCGGGTCGAGCGCTATGGATTTGGCAAGAGTTCCAACTGGCGAATCACCGATGTTAAGTACGCTTCGGATTTGACCCGCTGGTGCGTCTGGCACGACGGCAACGCCTGGGCGGACTTCGAGTTTCCTTTGGCAGGCGAATACAATGTGCTGAACGCTACCGCCGCCGCTGCCCTGGCGGCCAACTACGGCATCGGCAAAGCAGCGATTGCCGCGGCCCTGAAGGAATTTCGCAGCGTGAAGCGCCGCCTGGAGGTGATAGCCGAAGTTTACGGAGTTACCATCATCGACGACTTTGCGCATCATCCGACCGCCATCGCTCAGACGTTGCGGGCGGTTCGCACCCGCTATCCTGGGCGGCGCCTGTGGGCGCTGTTGGAACCTCGCTCCAACACTTTGCGGCGACGGGTGTTTCAACGCGAGCTGGCGCTGAGCCTGTCGGGCGCGGACCAAGTGGTGCTGGCCGACGTCTTCAAGTCCGAGGCAATTCCTGAGCCCGAGCGCCTCGATCCGGAGGCAGTGGTCGCTCAGTTGAACGCAAATGGCAAGCCCGCGCGCCTACTCGCCGATGCCAACGCCATCGCCGAAACCATCGCATCCGAATTGCGGCCAGGCGATGTGGTGACAATCCTGTCCAATGGCGGCTTTGGAGGGATCTACGAAAAGCTGCCGGCAAAACTCAGATCGCTGCACGAGGTCGCGACCACCGCGTGATCCGCTCTCGCATTCCGGCTTTCGCGCTGGTCGTTTGCAACGTAACCATTCTTGCGGTTTTCGCCGGACGCTGCCGGGCGGTCACTCCGGTGACCTGCCTTTCGCCCGCGGACAAGCAACCGCAGGCCACCGAGTACTTCGTCTCTCTAGCCGATTTGTCCCAGCACCTCGCCCACGTGAGCATTCGCCTGCCTCAGGGTACCGGCGTTCGCACGCTCAACATGCCGGTGTGGAACGCGCTCTACCAGGTGCGCAACTTCGCTGCCAACATAGAAGATGTTCGCGCGCGGGACGCGACCGGCTCGCCAGCCATGGTGCTCAATACCAAGACCAGCGAGTGGGAGATCACCGCGCCCGTGGGCTGCGTGGTTGTCAACTATGACATCCATCTGGATAGTCCGGGCCCCTTTGGCAGCAGCTTGAATGCCGAGCACGCGTTCTTCAACTGGGCGATGGTGCTGATGTATTCCCCGCCATTGCGTTCGCAGACGGTGAGTCTGCGCCTTCTGGATGTGCCGTCAAACTGGGCCCTGCGCGATCTGCATGTTCTGGGGGCAGCCCCGGCGGGCAAGGTCGGCGAGGTGGTTGGGACCGCGCACAACTACGACGAACTGGCGGACAGTCCGGCGGTGCTTGGCCGGTTCCAGGAATCGGCTTTTCAGGAGGACGGCGTAATCTACCACGTTGTGGTAGATGGCGACCCCGCCGATTACGACATGGCAAAGCTCGACCAGGTGTTGCGAAAGATCACCCATGCCGCGGTGGACTGGATGCAGGACCGTCCCTACGACGAGTACACCTTTCTCTATCACTTTCCCCATGGCCACGGCGCGGGTGGAATGGAACACGCTTGCGGCACCGCCATCGAGGTGAGCGCCGATCGTTTGCGTACCAGCTTGATGCCGGTTGCCAGTGTCACCGCCCATGAGTTTTTCCATCTGTGGAACGTCAAGCGCATCCGTCCGCAGTCGCTCGAACCGGTTGATTATCAGCGCGAAAACGATACTCGTGCTTTATGGTTTAGCGAAGGCGTGACCAGTACCGTCGGCGACTTGCTGCTGGCGCGGGCAGGTCTGATCGGCGAAACCGATTATCTGCAGCGGGTAGCGGATGAAATCTCCGAGCTGCAGCGGCGCTCGGCGCACCATTGGCAGACGGCTGAAGAGTCGAGCCTGAACGCGTGGTTTGAGGGCATCGCGTTCTATCGATCGCCGGAGCGCAGCATCAGTTACTACAACAAGGGGGAAATACTCGGCATACTGATGGATCTGCGCATTCGTCAGGCGACCAATGGCAGCAAGTCATTGCGCGACCTGTTCCAATGGATGAACCAACATTACGCGAGGCAGCAGCGCTTCTTTCCCGACTCCGCGGGTGTCGAGCAGGCGGCCGAAGCAATCACTGGCCAGAGTTTCGACGAATTCTTCCGCGACTACGTAGCTGGGGTCAAGGAAATCCCTTACGACGATTTCTTCCGATTTGCGGGTTTGCACGTGGTGGTGAATAGCTACCAGGTCGCAACTGCTGGATTCACCACGACAACCAATCTCGACGCGCAGCCGGAAGTCGTCCAGGTTGATCCCAGCAGCGATGCGCAACGCACGGGTATTGCCACTGGCGACCGCATCACCGCCGTCAATGGCAGACCAGCCAGTGCCTTCCTCGATGACGAGCTGTCGCAGCTGCAGCCGGGAACGAGCATCCACATCCAGCTTGAAAGCCGGAAAGGGAAGCGGGAAGTGGAGTTGCGGCTTGGCGTCCGCGACCAGCAGGCATACGAGCTTCACGATCTTTCCACGGTGACGCCAGAGCAACGCGCACATCGCTCGGCATGGATCCATGGCGATGACGAAAACCGGGGCGCGCATTGATTCGCGCGGTCGCCATGTTGTGCTTTTGGGGGCTCTCCATCCTCATTGTGGGACCGCTGTTGGTGCTGTGGGCGTTCCTCACGGGTAACATCAATCCGCTTTACTACATTTCAGCAAGTCTTGGGAAATGGGGGGTGCGCCTGGCCGGAGTGAAGATCGAGCGGCGCGGATTGGAGAACCTGCAACCTGGGCAAAACTATATTGTCATGTCCAATCACGCCTCCAATCTTGATCCGCCGGTGCTGATAGCTAGTGTTCCCGGGCGGTGCTCGGTGTTGGTCAAGAAGGAGGTGTTTCGTATTCCAATCCTCGGCACCGGTATGAGGTTGGCCCAGCTGGTTCCGGTGGATCGCGGCGACCGAGATGCAGCCATCGAAAGTATGCATTCTGCAACCGGAGTTCTTCGCCAGGGACTGCACATGCTGGTCTACCCGGAAGGAACGCGTTCCAGCGACGGCCGACTGCTGCCCTTCAAGAAAGGTCCGTTTCACTTGGCGATGGAGTCGGGTGTGCCGGTGCTTCCGGTCACGCTGCTGGGGACCTTTGAATGCTGGCCGCGGACGCGATTTGCTTTGCAACCCGGAACGGCGACCGTCGTCTTTCATCCTCCGCTCGATCCGCGCGACTACGCCGATCGCGACGCGTTGCAGGCGGCCGTCGCTAATGCGATTGGCAGCGCGCTGCCGCCGGAGCGTCGGGACGCGTGACTGGGATTGAACAACGCCGCGATGGAAAGGTTCGTTTATTACTTCTGCTCAATCAATCGCGCCGTCAGCACTACTCCGTCGCGGTCATCGTGCAGCTTGATGGGGAAGATCAGTACGTTCCACGTCCAATGAGGACTCTTGCCGGGCAAGTGCGACGCGCCGCGAAATCCGCGGCGATCAATGTAGGTTTCGCGCGTATCGGCCACGGTGCGAATGATCTCGCGCCACTCTTCCCCGAGCTCCGGGAAGTGATCGAACAGGTTCTTGCCGGCGAACCACGCGCGCTTATGACCGATGGTGGCGGCAAAGTAGTCGTTGACGAACTGCCAGGTTCCGTCGCGGTCCAGAATCTCCAGCACGATGTCGTCGCCCATCGCCATTGAAATGCGCGAATAGTAAAAGTCGCGCGCGTCCACCACTACGGGGCGTCCGCGCTTCTTGGCTTCAAACGAACGCAGCGCTCCGACCAGGTCGTCGACCGAGCTGTAGCCCTTCAGCAAATGCATGTCGGCGATGCTGCCAAACTTTCGTTCCAGGGTCGCCGACAAAATGATGATGGGCACTTGGGGACGCTTGCGGCGCAGGGTTTCGGCGACGTCAGTTCCGAACTTGCCCGCCCCCAGGTGATAGTCCAGCACCGCGATGTCGATGGCGTGGAGCTTCGACTCGGCTGCCTCAATCGAGTTGGAGGTCACGACGCGGTAGCCCTTTTGCCGTAGGATGGCGGCCCGCAGCACCAGGTTTTCTTCGCGGTCGTCAAGCAGCAACACACGAATCGGATTGGCCGGTACAGGTTGCGGACCCAGGGGCGTCTGCGGTCCCGGTTTGGAAAGATCTTCATTCATGGCTGAGCAGTTAGAAGCAGCTTCTGTCGCTCACGCAACGCAAATCGCCGCGATTGTTGAGCAATTGTTGCTGGACGCAGCCGCCGATGCTACGGTTCTTTCTTTGCCGGTCCCGCACTGCTCGGTTGATTGGCCATCAGCTTCCGGACCGCTTTCGCAAGTTCTGGGAGTTTATTGAAGATACCGACGGCGCGCAACCATTGTTTATGGTCGAACGCCGGCGAGCCGCTCACCATCGACCCAGCAGGGATATCGCCGTGAGTGCCGCTCTGCGCGGTCACGATGACGCCGTCGCCGATCTTGCAGTGCCCGGCGACGCCAACTTGTCCGGCCAGGATCACGTTCTTGCCCACTGCGGTCGATCCCGCAAGGCCCACCTGCGCGCACAGCAGCGTATGCTCGCCCACCGCCGAGCCGTGCCCCACCTGCACCAGGTTGTCGATTTTAGTGCCGCGCCCGATGCGGGTTTCGCCAATGCTGGCGCGGTCGATACATGAGTTCGCTTGCACTTCGACATCATCCTCCAGCACTGTCGGGCCAGATTGCGCGATTTTTTCCCAGTGATCGCCGTCGCGCGCAAAGCCAAAGCCGTCGCTGCCGATGACAACTCCATTTTGGAGAATGACGTTGTCGCCCAGCCGGCAGTGTTCACGTACCACAGCGTGAGCATGAGCGAAAAACTTGCTGCCGATTCGCGCTCCGCGATAGATGACCACATGCGGCAACAGTACGGCATCATCGCCGATTTCGACATCGTCGCCGATCACCACGTAGGCCGCAATGTGAGCGTTCTTGCCAATCTTAGCTGTCGGCGCGATCACCGCCGTAGGATGCACGCCCGCGTCATAGCCGGGAATCCTGTAGAACAAATCAATCGCGCGGGCGAAGGTGAGATAGGGGTTCTTGCTGCGCAACATGCCGGTTGCGACAGCAGGGAAGTCCTCTGAGACGATGACGGCCGAGGCGGCAGTGTTCTTGGCGGCAACGGCGTACTTGGGGTTCGCGACGAAGGTGATCTGTCCGGCGACAGCCTCTTCAATTCCGGCAACGCCGGTGATCTCGGCGTCGGGATCTCCGTTTTCCAGCGTAGCGCACAAGGCGGACGCGATTTCGGCAAGTTTCATAGTTGCTGCATTTCGAGATGATTCAACTTTGCAACGTGAAGCGCGCAGCTGTTTACGTGAACATCGGCACCTGTAACGTATCTTCCGGACGGCGTCCGCGGCTTCCCGACTTCTTGTCGCCGATCACGCCGATCACGGTCATCTCCGCCAGCGCCGCTCGCGGCACAAAGATGCGTTGCGTGTTGGAACGAGTGTCGGGCGGAATGATGGAGAAGCCTTCGCTGCCTTCGTGCAGCAGATCGTTGGGCATCATGCCTTCGATGATTTCATTGTCGCGGAAGCGCAGGCGAACCCACAGGCCTTCGACGCGCGGCCGCGAGGTAAACGTCTTGCGGGTCAGCGATTCGGAGTCGCCGAACTCGCGCACAAAGTACACCCCTTTCACCTCGTGCAGCTCAATCGCCACTACGTTGCCGGCAGTATTCATCAGCTCAAGTTTGCCATCGGAGATGAAGACGGCACCCACGTAACCGTTGACGCTGTCGCGGTCCATCTTGCGAACGATGACTTTCTTGTGCGTGGTGGCCATGGCTGCTCAAGCCGGAGAGCCGGCTGGCTAGTACAGGTCAGATTGACCTAGCTCCGATTGTCGCACTTTTGCTGAAAAAGTTCCCCTTTTGAAGCTACTGTGTAGCCAAATCGTCAACTAGTGTGTTATTGTTCGCATTGCAGCGGCCGAGGTGCAAACTTTCCTTAAGTGCCGTCTTAAGAGCAAGTTGCAGGTTGAGCGAGCAAGTGTCGGAAGGGCGGGGCGCTATCATCCCACGGCGGGAGCAGGAATCGGTTCAGCGGTCGGGGCATCCTCGCCTAGATCCGTTCATCTGCTAGTTTTGTCTTTAGAGTCATACATTTAGATGGCAGACTACATTTATAGCATGGAAACCCGGCTCACACCGGATCAACAAGGTGGTGTGAACCTGGTACAGGAAATTGCCCGCCGGGCGGGTTTGAATCTTTACCTCACCGGCGGCACCATTCGCGACCTCATCACCGGTTTTCCCATTCGCGACATCGATCTCAGCATTCAGGGAAACCCGCTTAAGCTTCAGAAAGAATTGGAGAAAGCCGGTATTTCGGTGCAGGGCGCCGACGAAGATCTGCGAACCCTGCAACTGCTGATGCCGGGAAACGTGCGGGCCGAGCTCAACATGACCCGCGCCGAGGTCTATGACAAGCCCGGCAGGCCGCCCACGATCAGCCCGGCCACTATCAACGAGGACCTGCGCCGCCGCGACTTCACCGTCAACGCCATGGCACTCTCGCTGAACTCCGGCTCGCGCGGGCTGCTGCTCGATCCTTTTAATGGCGTGGCCGACATCGAAGCCAAAGTGCTGCGCGTCTTGCACAACTACGCTTTCCTGGAAGAGCCCGTCCGGCTGATCCGCGCCACGCGCCTGAGCGCACGCTTTCACTGGCCGCTGGAGGAGCGCACCCAGGCCCGTTACGACGCGGCCAAAGAGAACAACTACATCGAGTATCTCAGCAAGCCAATGATTGGCTATGAGCTGGAGCAGTTGACCCACGAAGACGATCCGCAGCACATAATGCGAGCGCTCGACAAGGATGGCTGGCTCAAGATCCTGCATCCGCACTGGACGACGGCCAAGGTCGATGCCAGCGATCTGGGGCAGGTGGTGAAGACCCGCCAGATGATGAACGACCTGGGCTATTCGGTCGAGACCGGACCCATCGTGATGTACTTCCTTACTCGCCGCATGGGCGACAAAGACACGTCAGAGATTCAGCGCATGATTCCGCGGCGCGACTTCGTGGACAAATGGAAGCACTTGGAGAGCGGCGCCCACGATCTGGCCAAGAAGCTGACCAGCAAGGAAGCGGGAATGCCGTCGGGTGCGTGGAAGATCCTGTCGCAGGCGACGCCGGAAAACATCCTGTTTCTCACCTTGGTAACTAAGCAGCAGGCGGTCGATCAGAAGCTCAAGAACTTCTTTGGAAAATGGCGGCAAGTTAAAGAAAAATTGCCATTTCCAGAGATGGCAGAACTGCGCATTACGCCTCAATTGCCGGAATATCAGCAGCTCGTGGACCAGGCGTGTTTACTGCTGATGGACGGCAAGCTGCGTTCCCATACGGAAATCATGAATTTCCTGAAGCCGTATGAGCCGCCGCCGCCGCCACCTCCGCCGGCGCCGAAGCGAGGACGCGGAAAAGCCGCGGCTGCAGCCGCCGCTGGCACGGGCGAAGCCCCGGCTCCAGCGAAGCGAGGACGCAAGCCCAAGGGGGCTGCCGCTCCGCCGCCGGTTGCGCCAGAAGCTCCGGTCCAACCTGCACCTCAGGGAGACAAGTCCGCCGCCCCAGCCAAGAAGGCGGTTGCGGTTCCGCCGGCCGCTCCCGCGAAGAAAGTGCTTGCACCCGCTGCGGCAGCAGCGAAATCACCCACGCCCGCCGTGCCGGCGAAGAAAGTCGCAGCTCCCGCCAAGCCCGCCGTTAAGGCGGTGCCTGCCAAGCCTGCTAAGAAGCAGGCGAAGCCGCCAGCCACGAAGGCGGTTGCAAAGACGGCGCCCGCCAAGAAGGTCCCGGCAAAGAAAGCTGCTCCCGCCAAGAAGCCGGCGACGAAAAAATCGCCGGCTAAGAAAGCGGCCAAGAAGAAGCGGTAGAGTCCTTGGTCAGATCACGCCGCAGGCGGTACTTAACTATTCTAGGCAAGCCAGCGCAAATCTGCGCCTCACGACTGCGCTGCGGCGATTGAAGAGCAACTTGGGAAGATGGTCGCACGTCACAGCGCCCGGCAACCGATTTGTAAGAAGATGGATACGCAGGTCTACTGATCCAGGAGTCGAGGCATGTCTGTCGCCGCTGCGCTCGACCGCGCCAAATTGTCCACTCTTTGCCGGCAAGCCGGGGCCGACGATGTTGCCTTTGTAGAAATCGGCCGTGATGCCCTGGCCGGCTACCGCGAAAGTATCCTTAGAGTTTTGCCGTGGACCCAAAGCTTCATGGTCTTTGCCCGCCGGGCCAACCGTCACGCCATCCGCACGACCGTGCGCAGTCTGGCCTCGGCCGAGTTCGCCGAAGGCGTTCGCGATCTAAAGGCCATCGTCCACCGGCTGGTCCGCGATCTGGATGCCGAGGGCATCCGGGCGGTCGGTTTGACCGGCCTGTTTCCCATGGAATTCGAGCGCACTGACGGCCCGCCATTCATGGTTCCCTTGAAGCATCTGGCGGAGGCGTCGGGCCTGGGGCTAATGGGAAAGAATCGCATGGCTCTGCACCCCGAATTTGGTGCATTTGTCTACATCGGCGCCATCGCCCTCGACGGCGCGGTAGACAGCTATGACCAGCCGCTCCAGCAGTCTCCCTGCATCGACTGTAATCTTTGCGCCACGGCCTGCCCCACCGGCGCCATCGCCAAGGATGGGCATTTCGATTTCACCAGTTGCATGACCCATAACTATCGCGAAAAGGTTGGGGGTTTCGTTGAGTGGGTCCACACCCTAGCTGACAGCCGCAATCGCCGGGATTATCGCCGGCGGGTGAGCGATGTCGAGACCCTGTCGTGGTGGCAGAGCCTGGCCTACGACGCCAACACCCACTGCGACTACTGCATCGCGGTCTGCCCGGCGGGCGAAGAAGCGGCCTCTTACCACAAAGATCCCGCCACGCATTACGACGAAGTGGTGCGGCCCCTGATCGAGCGCAAGGAGGCCATCTACGCGGTTCCTGGCTCCGATGCCGAAGCCTATGTGGCCGAGACCTTCCCCTATAAGTCGATCCGGCGCATCGGTAGCGGACGCTCGCCGCAATCGATTGCCGGCATGATCCAGATGTTGCCCCTCGTCTTTCAACGGGGACGCGCGAGAGGTTTGACCGCGCGATATCATTTTTTGTTCCGTGGAAAAGAAACGGCGGAAGCGACGGTTGACATCCATGATCAGCAGATCACAGTTAAGTCGGGATTGACCGGCAAGGCCGACCTGACCGTCAGGGCTGACGGTGCGGCTTGGCTCGGCTTCGTCAGCAACGAGCGCAATCTGGTGTGGGAGATGTTGTGCGGACGGATCCGGGTTAAGGGACCTCGGCGTCTGCTGGAAGCCTTCGGCCGCTGCTTCCCGGCATGAGGTAACGGGATCTGGCTAAGGTCAAGCCAGATAGGGCTGCAGGCTATCCCTGATGCAGCTCTCGTCCACTGCTTCTCCGCGGTTCAGACGCTCCAACAGTTCGTCCACAACCTGCTTGGCATGATTGCGTTCGCGATGCAGAAGAAAGCCGTCGAAAACGTGCTCGCCCCGCATGGCCTCTTCAATCTCGGTCTCCTTGTCGTGCTCCCCGAGTTCGGTGAAGTACACCACCTTGTAGCGCGCGCCGAAATCGGCTTCGCGGTAGATCTCGAACATCACCTTCTTGGTGTCGGTTGTCAGAGGCATTGGCCTGGTCCCTGGTTCTGGTAGAGCGGACCTTCCAGGTCCGCGTTAAGCCGATCAATCCGATTCTAGAGCCGGCTTCAACTCGCGGTAAAGCAGGTCCTTCACCGGCTGAAGCCGGTTCGTGACGACAAGAATGAAGGACTTACTACGGCGTAGCTAAAGCTGCGCCTCTTCAAAATCACTTCGGTTCTTGACAAACTGTAAAGTCCCACCTAACAACAGCTGCGATCAACGCTGGGCTGAAGGCCAGCTCTACCAAAACCCTAATCGTCTCCCGCTGCCGAGGCAATCTGCGGTTCATCGATTTCAGGCGGCGGGAAGGGAATTACGACATCCCGCTCCACGGACTTGTGGGTCAGCGGCAGGCGCAGCGTCCGCTCGTACTCCGCCAGTTGCTGCTCCAACTGCTTGGCGGCATGCGCCTTCTTCACTAGGTCCTCGCCGTAGCGCTTCAGGAAGTAATCAATGGTCTCAACCCGAATCTTGATTGAGCCCGTAGGCTTGTTCTCGTCCAGGTCCTTAAACGAGAAGTACGGCGTACCTGATTTCTCGATGATGTCCTCAATCACGGTGTAGATCGGCGCGTCGTGTCCGCACTTGAAGTTGCTGATCTCCAGCGCCACCAGGTTGGGATGGCGCGCGGTGAACTTGGCCGCCCATATTTTGATATTGGTGCTTCCCGAATAAGCGTTCTTCCACACGTCGCGAATATCGAGGGCGTGGGCGAGGGCGCCGGAACGAACCTCTTCGCCGAAGAGCCGATCGAGCAGATCTTCGTCCATCGGCAACATGCTCTGCGAAAACACCGGATATCCGAGTTTCTGAAACTCTTCCATGATCTCGTGGTTGAGTCCCGGATCGTGGTGATAGACCCGGCCCAGCATGACGATACCCAGCCGGTTCTCGCGCTCCAGCATGTCGAGCGTCGCGCGGGCGCGTTTGCGCTGACTGCTGTCAAACTCCTCGAAGGCCTTGAATCCGGCAGCCACCGCGCGTTCGTTCTCTTCTTCCGAGAGGCCAAGGATCGGCTGCCAAGTCTGGAACATCTGCAAGGTGAACAGCTTCTTGTCGTCGAAGTTCAAGATGGGGTCGAGATACTGAATGGCGTTTTCCTTGAAGACGTCGTTCTCTTTGATGAAGGCCGCCTTCACTGCGTTCGGCGTGGCCGTCACCGTCGGGCAGGCGTTGCTGCCGCTGCAGTTTTTCAGCGGCTGATGCATGGTGTCGACCATGGGGAAGAAGATGGCGTCGAGCGGCTTCTTCTGGTGCTTTTGGAAGATCAGGTTGTAAACGTGTGGAATGCCGATCTTCGACGGGAAGCAGGGATCGATGGCGCCGCGGCCCGCGCCCGCGCGGTACATTTCCTGGCCGGTAAACTCGGAGTACACCAGGTTCTCCGGCTGCACGCCCAGGCTCTCCAGATAGCCGCTGAACAGCGGCGCGTACAGGTACATGTTCAAGACACGAGGCATGCCGATGCGTAGCGTCTCACGTTTCTTCATCAGCGCGATGCGTTGTTTGGTCGCCGCGGTCCAGGCGCGCGTCGGAAGGGGATCGGCAATTTGCTGCGGATTGCGCGAGCGCCAAACTTCGTTAGCGGCCAGATCGACTAAGTTCGGATTTTCCTTCTTGATCGCGTCCAGCCCGGCCTTGATGCCGCGCATCGCACTCACATCTTCGACCTGTCCCTTTTCGCAGGTCGAGATGATCAGTCGCCGCTCGCCGGTTTGCAGCGGAACTTTCGACTTAAAGACCGGCAACGGCGATGCTGGCTCCATCACTGCATCGCCGACGTTGACGTCGATGAACGTTCGCAGGCAGTTGTTCTTGCAGAAGTAGCAGCGCGTGTCTTCATTGCGCGTGGTGTGATAGCCGATCTTCTGTACTGCTTCAAGGCCGATAAACGTCGTGCGATGGCCGTTGTTGTAAAGACGAATGGCCTCGACGCCCGCGCCGATTGCGCCCGACTCGCCGCAGTGTTCGTGAACGATGACCTCCGGCTCGTGTCCGGCGCCGTGGAAGTGCGAGTTGATGAAATCGACTTCCGACTTTACTGCCGCCAGGTTCTTCTGTGTCCCACCTTGTAGGATGAAGCGCGATCCCAGCTTGGCCAGGTTCGGTATTCCGGCGACGTAGAGGAAGATATTCTTGGGCAGAACGTTGGCCAGGCCGGCGAGGATTTCTTCGCCGCGCCAGCCCTGGCGCTGGAAATTCACAATGTCAGACTGCATGAACACGGCGCAGCCATAGCCAAAGATCGGCATGGTATTGGCGGAGAATGCGATGTCAGCGTATTCCTCGACCTTATAGCCCAGCGACTCCGCCGTGCCTTGCAGGAAGTAGCCGTTGCCGGCCGAGCACTGCGTATTCAGCTTGAAGTCTTTGACGCGCCCGTCTTTCAGCACGATCAGCTTGATGTCCTGCCCGCCAACGTCGACGATGACGTGCGGGTTCTTATAGAACTTCATGGCCGACTCGGTGTGGGCGACAGTCTCCACCAGCGCCACGTCGGCTTTGAGCACGTCTTTGAGAACATCTTTCGCATAGCCAGTGGTGCCGACGCCTAGCACCTCCAGCGTCGCTCCCTGCGATTCGACCTGTTGCCGCAGGGAAACAAACATGTCGATCGTGTCCTGGATGGGGTTACCGCCGGAAAGCTGATACGCCTTGCAGAGAACATCTCCCTGCTCGGACATCAGCACAGCTTTTGTGGAAGTCGATCCGCCGTCGAGGCCAACAAATCCGCGCACGGTTTCGCCGGCGCTGAACTTCGCGCCGATAAACTTTGGGACCTTGTATTTCTCTTTGAACTGCGCCAACTCTTCTTGCGACGTGCTGAGCCCGGCCGCGCCCGACTTCGCTTTCTCCGCCTGGCGGCCAACCGAGATGTAGTCTTCCAGGCACTCGGTGCCCCTGTAGATGCCGATCTCAGGCTCTTCATCGTTGCCGAATTCCACCGCGCCCAACGCGGCAAAATACTGCGCGTTGTCCGGGACCTTGATCAGATCTTCCGGCTTGGCGCCCTCGGGCAGCTGGACCTTGCGCTCTTCCCAGGTCCGCGGAATGTTCTGTTGCCAGGCTTCTTTCATGCCCCGGATAAAGCTGTTCGGTCCGCCCAGAAGCAGCACATGCGGACGCAAAGTGTGTCCGCGGGTGAGCACCGTCAGGTTTTGTAGAACGATGGCGTCGAACAGGGAAGCCATGAGCTGATCGGGCGGGATGCCTTGCTTCTGCAACCCGTTGATGTCGGTCTCGGCGAAGACGCCGCACTTGCCCGCGACCGGATGCAGCTTGATGCCGATGTAACCTTGATCGCACAGCTCGTCCGGCGGAATCTTGAGTTTGGCGTTGATTTTGTCGATGACGGCGCCGGTGCCTCCAGCGCACTTGTCGTTCATCGACGGAATTTTCTTCTTGCGGCCGGTGTTCGCGTCCTCCTTGAAGACGATGATCTTGGCATCCTGCCCGCCCAGCTCGATGACTGAGTTTACTTCCGGGTGCAGCTTCTCGACCGCCAGCGAGACCGCCGTGACTTCCTGCACAAACTTGGCGCCGACCAGGTTGGCCAGCGCGCCGCCGCCTGAGCCAGTGATGAAGATGCGGCAATTGTGCGGAGCAATGCCGACTTCCGCTTCCATGCGCTTAAGGAACTCCAACAGCTTCTCCGGCTGCTGGGTTTCGTGCCGCTGGTAGTCCTGCCAGATGATCTGGTCGGTCTCGGCGTTGACGATGACCGCCTTCACTGTGGTTGAGCCCACATCCATACCAACGCTGTAGACCGCCTTGCGGCCCGACTGGGCGGCCACCTCGCGCGACTTGGCGAGAATCCGCGCAGGCAGCGACTCCGCAACTGGCGTAGGATTCAGCAGAGTATCCAGTTGCACGTCAACCTTGGCGGGCGCGTTGTCACACGATCCGTATTGTTGAGAATGCGAACTCACTGGGCCTCCAAGTCTTACCGGTGCGGGGTTCGAACCCCTTCTGTTGACTAATCTTTTTTGGGTAGAGCAGACCTTTAGGTCCGCGTCCAAGTTCTTTTTATTATCCTGAGCAGGGTTCAGGCTGCGGCATTTTTCTGATTCGCAATCCGGGCCAAAGAGACTGTGTCGCAACCGTGCCGCCGCTGCGCGGCTCAGGATTATTTCCCACTTTACCCGGCGCTCAACCACCCCAACTCGCACAAAAGCGGTGCGAGTTGGGGACCCCGGTCACGCGCCGGGCTAACTTCATAGCCGCCGCTGCGCGGCTGGTTTGATAAATTTTCCAGCCCTCTGTTCCACTGCAAAATTTCTGCCGCAGTCGCGACACAGTCTCTAAAGCCCCCGAGTCACTTATAAGGACGGGACGCGACGCGACGTTAAAGCGCCGCTCTCCCTAAACCCGACGGCAATCTAGTCCTGCCGGCAACGAGCATCCTCTTCTATCTTAGTCCCCAAAGTTCCCCGTCACTCCCCTAAACCCGTTCTTCGCCTGCTTGAACATCCACTGAATCACGCGCTGATCGTTGTAACAGAACGCCAGAATATGGTTCAGCGTCGAAAAGCAACTCTTCTGGCACTCTTTCTTCATTTCCTTCAACTGGGTGCGTTCGAATTTCTGGTTCTCGATAGTTCCCCAGTCGTATCCGGCAGAGTACATGGGGAAGCATGGCGCCAGGGTACCATCCACGCGGACGATCAGCGAGTTATGTCCGGCGCGGCAATTCCAGTCGTGCAAGTCGCCCTTGATGAAGTCCTTCATCTGTGAAAGCCGTTCTACTGAGTTCACCATGTGATAGCCCGACTTTTGTTTCTCCACCAGCCAGTCGACCAACGCGCAAACCATCGGATGATCTTCCTCGCGAATGAAGGTCGGATTGGTGTACAGATGCTTGAAGTGCGGCTGCTCGGTCATTGGCGACTCACAGATGTGATAGTCGGTGGCGATGCCGCTGTCGTGGGCCAGCTCGGTCAATTGCCGCACATCGTCCATGTTGTTGTGACAGATGTTGATGTTGAGAAAGACGCTGTAGCCGTATTTGTATTGCTTCTTGACCAGGTAGTCGAAGTACGATCGGATGGGCACCATCGCCTTCGGCAATCCCGGTTTGATGTCCCAGGCATCGACTGCAAGATTCACCGTGGCTACGCCCGCGTCGGCTACTTTGTCGATGACCTCCGGCCGCAGGAGCCGGCCATTGGTCGGCAGATAAATCCAGAAATCTTTCTTGGCGGCGTAGTAGATGATCTTGTGAGCGAAGTCGGGACGGAGCAGCGGCTCGCCGCCCATGAGCGCCAACACCCGACAACCGGTGTCGTGCAGCCAATCGACCGAGCGCTTGGCCAAATCTTCGGTCATGCCGCGGACGCTGTTGTCGAAGGCCCAGCAGTAATGGCAGTCAAGGTTGCACTTCCACTCGTTGAACAGGTAGGCAATGATGGGATGAAATTCGCCCGGCATCACGCGCGAGCGGATAAACGGGAACGCCCATCCCTTCACGGCCCGGTAGACATGCTTCGCTTTGAACTTGCGATGGCCGTTGCTCGGAAAGTAGTCTTCATCCCGCGCCGACATCAGCTCGGGATATTGCGGAAACACCGGGGTCGGCAGCTTCTGCTCCTGGCCGTTGGTAGGCGCCGGCAGCAAGCGAGGTTGCTCGGGCGGCTTCATCAGCAGCTCGTGCAGCTGGACATCAAGTCGATACGTCGGGGCAGCTTGCGTACCTTCTGGTACCTGCACTTCCGGCATGGAGAGACGATTCCTTTCTGTCGATTCGACGCTTCATCCAAGCGGGCCTTGACGGCCCGCTTCCCGATAAAACTATTTTCGAAGGCCAACGGACTGCAGTCCGCGGCTGAGATGTCAGGGACGACTCCGAACCTGTCTATGCCGCAGCCGCCGCCAATTTGCGAACCGGTTTTGCCGGCACTTTTGCCAGCTTCGCCTTTCCATTCATCAAGTCGCTCACGTGGAAGACGAAGTTTGCCGCCACGCCGGCATATCCGTGACGATGCGGAACGGGATAGAACAAGTTCCGCAGCTCGGGATGCTCGCCGACGTAGTCCTTAATGTCGTCCAGCCGCTTGCCGGTAGACTTCAGCGCCTGGTCGAATTCCATGCGGGCCTTTACCTTGGCTTCGCCCAGCGCCATCTGCACGCGGCTGTGAGCGTTGATCTCGCCTTCGCCCGAGGTCTCGATGGGCAGGAAGATCATCTCTTTGAAGTGATTGGCCACAGCGGACTGCACGCCGTCCGACTGCGACGAAGGCATGCAGCCGAAGGGCTTCAGCGCCAGCACCATGTGGCAGAGCTGGTTCTTGGTGTAGTAAACGTTCTTGCCGACTTCGAGATGTCCTTCGCCGCCGCGCGCGAACTGGTTGTAGAAGGGGTTGGCCATATCGGCCATTTCTTTCTGGTCCACCAGTTCGTGGGCGACATTGCCCAGTCCGTGAACCACCCGTTGATATTGGCGGGCGTAGATGCGCTCGCCAATGCCGAACAGCCACTGCTTCTGGCGGAACTTCAGCTGGTTCACCGCGGCCTTGTGCAGCTCATACCACTGCACCTTTTTGTAGGGAGCCTCCAGTGACCGCCGGGCCGCCGCACGCGCCTTGGCCTGGTACATCATGTACATCACCCAGGTGCCGATGGGTTCTACCAGCACCTGCGCACCTTCGCGCTCCAGGAACTCGAACATGTGAAAATTGCCGTCGCCTTCGGTGATCTGCGCCCAGAACTCACCAATGATCTTCACCACCGGCTTTACCCGCAACCGATCGACCTCAATGGTGTTCAATTGCTCGCGGACCGCCGCCATCGCCTCTTTGTACGGATTGCCGTAAAGCTGTTCGCGGACTTTGCCCAGCGAGTTGACCCAGAGCTCCCACTTCTTGCCTTTGTTGGCGCGGATCTTCTTGGCCATCCATTCCGGCAGGTCTTCGTGATCTTCGAAAGGCTTGCGCTCGCGCAGTAACTTACACAGCGCATCAATCGACGAGTTGAAAACCTCGTCGGTCTTGCCTTTTTCCGTCTCGTAAGGACGGATGCGGTAGATCATCTCGTTCATGATGTCGCCCAGATTCAGAGCGTTGAACATGCCCATGCCGAAGTCGACGGTGAACTTCAAGCCGGCTTCTCCTGAAGCAGCCTTGACTCCGTCGTTCTGCTGGAAGAGGAGCACGCGGAAGCCCTCGAAGCCTGCATTCTGCAGCGCCAGACGATACTCTGACTCGTACATACCGAAGCGGCACGGCCCACAGGAGCCGGCAGTGAAGAAGATGTAGTTGTTGATGATGTCCTGCTTGCTCAGCCCGCGCGACTCCAGCGTCTGCAGGTGTTGCACCAGGTTTCCGACGGTGAAATAGGTGGGATTGCACTGCCCGTTATTGCCGTACTCCTTGCCCAGCTGAAAGGCCGAGACGTTAGGCACCGGCATGATCTCGCAACGATAGCCGCAGCCCTCGAACACCGCCTGGATCACCCGTTCGTGCTTCCAGGTGAGGCCACCGAAGAGGATGGTCACCTGGCCGCGTTCCTCGGCGCCGAAGGGCCGTTCAACCGGACGCTTGAAGTGGCGCACCGGGCCGCTATCCAGGCCCATCATGCTGGCCAGCCGGGCGCGCTCCTGCGCCAGCTGGCGTTGAATTTCTTCCTCGGTTTGAGGGCGCGTCAGTTCATCAATAGGGAAATCGATGCGAGTGACCGGCATAGTCATCTTCCTCTTCTTCGAGTGGAATTGATTTTGTATTGTTTGTCACTGGTTAACTGGTTTGCACTCGATAGGTGTGGTGCAGGCGCACGACGGGTGTGACAGTTGCAGAGACGGCCGATACGGGTGAAAACTCTCACGGCGTAAACAATCTTTGCAAAGACAGCAGGTTGGTACCCTACCAGACGGGAAGAAGTAACGACTTAGCTTAAACTCCCCCACACCCTTGCTGGCTATTATCAAGTCGAATGCCAATCAGGGCAAGCTACTGGATACGAATTGTTGGCAATTCAGTTGCTCACTCGGTTCATGGCACCGGAGTGCCGAAACGCGAGCTATGTCGACCATCAGGCAGACCGATTATCCGTCCTGCCGGCAACTTGGATGTAGGATGCTGCCGGCGAGTTGGGTGCTGGGCCGCTTTCGTGCACAGGCTGCTTCTATAATCGTGCCGGACTCAAATCCGACGAATCTTTGCCGAGGCTCACGTTGGCCTATCAAGACCTGAGGGAATGGATCTCCGCGCTGGACAAAGCGGGAGAGTTAAAGCGCATCCAGGCCGAAGCCGATCCCATCCTGGAGATCGCCGAAATCACCGACCGCGTCTCCAAGTGGGGACCGCGCGGCTCGCACGGGCCAGGCGGCCCGGCGCTGCTTTTCGAAAACATCAAAGGCCATGCGGGCGCGAAGGTCCTGATCAACCAGTTCGGCTCCGAGCGTCGCATGAGGATGGCGCTTGATGTGGACTCGCTTGACGAGATCGCCGACCGGATCAAGTACTTCATGGACGTCAAGTCGCCGCAAGGCATCCTCGACAAAATCAAGATGCTGCCCATGCTGGCCGAAATGGGCAAGTTTTTCCCCAAGCAAGTTTCCACCGGCCCGTGTAAGGAAGTGATCGAGCGCGACAACTTCTCGCTGCTCGATTTTCCCATCCTGCAATGTTGGCCTCTCGATGGCGGGCGCTTCATCACGTTGCCGTCGGTCATCACCAAAGATCCGAAAACGGGCAAGCGTAATTCCGGAACCTATCGGCTGCAGGTGTATGACGCGCGCAGCACGGGCATGCATTGGCAACGCCAGAAGCAGGGTGCGGAACACTATCGCGAACAGATGCGTCGCGCCGCGGCAGCCGGCGAGTCTAATCCCGTGAGCGCCGCACTCGACATGATGGCGCGTTCCGGTGGGGGCTCGCGGGTGGCGGAAGGGAAGCAAGTCGCAGGAAAAATGGAGGTCGCGGTCGCCATCGGAACCGAGCCAGCCGTGATGTTTTCCTCTATCGTTCCCGCGCCGCCGGACATCGAGGAGTACTTGATCGCCGGATTCCTGCGGCAGAAACCGCTGGAGCTGGTGAAGTGCGAGACCGTCGATCTGGAAGTGCCGGCGACATCGGAGATAGTCCTCGAAGGCTATGTCCTGCTCAACGAGCTGCGCATGGAAGGCCCGTTCGGCGATCACACTGGCTTTTACACGCCCGAAGATTTGTATCCCGTCTTCCATGTGACCTGCGTCACTCATCGCAAGAATCCGATTTACTCGACGACCATTGTCGGCAAGCCTCCGATGGAAGATGGCTACATGGGCAAAGCGGTGGAGCGAATCTTCCTGCCTCTGATGCGGCTCACCATTCCCGAGATCGTGGATATCAATCTGCCGATCGAAGGCATCTTTCACAACCTGATGATTGTCTCCATCAAGAAGTCGTATCCCGGCCAGGCGCGCAAAGTGATGAGCAGCATCTGGGGGCTGGGCCAGGCAATGTCGACGAAGTGCATTCTGGTAGTCGATGAAGACGTCAACGTGCAAGACATCGGCGAAGTGACGCTGAAGGTGCTGAACAACATCGATCCCGAGCGCGATATCCAGTTCGTCCTCGGCCCCATCGACTCGCTCGATCACGCCTCGCGCCTGCCGGATTACGGATCGAAGATGGGTGTTGACGCCACGCGCAAATGGCCGAGTGAAGGCTTCACGCGTCCCTGGCCAGAAGAAATACGCATGGACGAAGAAACTAAAGCCCGAGTGACGAAGCGGTGGAAGGAGTTTGGGCTGGGATGATGGTGTGTGCACGAAACTCGTGTACACTATTTCCATGAAGAACATCACGCTCAGCGCCGATGAGAGCCTAATCGAGCAGGCGCGTCTTGTGGCGCGCTCGCAACATAAGACCCTGAACACGGCTTTTCGGGAGTGGTTGCTGAGCTTTACTCGTCAGTCCGGCAACGTGCAGGAATTTGACGCTCTAATGAGGCGACTTCGGCACATCCGCTCGGGTGGCCCCTACACTCGGGACGAGATGAATGAACGCTAAGTTTTTCCTCGACACCAATATTTTCGTCTACTCCCTGGGCGGAACTCCGGCAAACAAGGCCCGGCGCGCAGCTCAACTCGTTCGGGAGGGCGTCGACAGCCGCAATGGAATCATCAGCTACCAGGTGGCCCAGGAATTCTTTAATGTTGCGTTCCGCCGCTTCGCGCCGCCCATGACCTTGGCTGAGGCGGAACAATACCTGGCCTCTGTTTTTCGTCCTATGTTGGCCGTCCAGTCATCCCAAGCCTTACTGGCTGACGCCTTGCGGCTGTACGAACGGTACCGATTATCCTGGTACGACTCCTTGATCGTTGCCGCCGCCCTGGAAGCGCAGTGTGGCGTGCTTTACAGCGAAGACATGGGTCACGGGCAAACGTTTGGCGACTTGCGGATTGACAATCCTTTTCGATAAGCCGAACAGACTACCCTCTGCGTGATCGCCCTTGGCCGGAAGAGATCCGCATGGACGAAGCGACTAAAGCCCGAGGTCACGAGGCGCTGGAAGGAGTTTGGGCTGGGATGAGGCAGCGGCCAGTATCGCAGCTCCCCAGAATCGGACTTCTCGGGACTCAATCGACCGCCATTGTGATTGGCCATTTCTGGATGTCGGCGGACGCTTCCCTGTGGCAGGTTCGGTGTGATCTCATGTACGCGTGGGCAAGATTCGCGCACGACACGCTTACTTCCTAGACCTCGCGTCTGAGGAGGTTGCATGCGGCAGCGGCGTCCTGCTTACAGACAACAATATCAAGACACTCTCTGTTCGTTACGACATCGACGAGTTTCGGTACTTGGAGCGGGGTGACCGCGAGACGGTGATCCGGCCCGAAGACTTTGAGGACGCTGTCCTGAACATCCGCAAAGCTATCGGCAACTTGCCCGATACCAAGATGGGTCAGTTTTTTGTGTTTGACGCGGTAGGGGCGCTGCACGATGAAGGTGGAGACCCAATCAAAATTCACGAGGCGTATTTGGCCATCAGTACATCCGGCAAGTACGCCAGCGTCGATAAGGAAGCAATCGAGGAAATCATCGCCATTTCCGGGCAGACACCGTTGCATGTCCTGAAATTTCTGCAAGCCGTTGGGGAGATGCAGCAGCGGAGAATGAATTTCCTGTGCGGCCGTGTCAGGCAAAAAACTTGGGATGGTGCGGTCTCACTGGATCGTTTGTTCGAGGGCGGCACATACCCGACGACCCGACGGTGTATCTCGATCAGCGTTACATCGATTACCTCGCCAGGAACAGCGAGGAGATGGGGCGCATTCACTGGCGCAACTTCGAGCGGCTGACGACGGAGTTCTTCCGCCGGCAGGGCTACGAGGTGGATCTGGGTAAGGGCACGAAGGACGGCGGCGTAGACGTGAGAGTCTGGACAGACAAGGATTCCAAAGCTGGACCGCCGATCATGCTTATTCAGTGTAAGCGCTATGAGAAGGATGTGGTTGGGATCGAGACGGTGAAGGCGTTTTGGGCGGATGTCCACTTCGAAGGCGCGGAAAAGGGTTTGATCGCGACTACGTGTTCAGTTTCGAAGGATAGCAAGAGGCTTTGTGAAGTACGCAAATGGCCGATGTGCTTCGCGGAAGCCGACGAAGTCCAGAAATGGGCACGCACAATGTGGCGGCATGCACCAGCTGTTGGTGACGACGAATAAGACTCCCGGTCGCTGCATTGTTATAGTCAGCTCGAATGAAGGCTTCAGAGATTATTTTCGGCCGGGTGCCCCGGGTCTCGCGGGGTTCGAGACCTGGGACTTGGCGATAACCCGGCTGTGGTGTTCTCCATCACAGCACGAAGTAACTTCCTGCTCTTACCCTGCTGCCATGCCGCGGATTGGAGGCTGGCCGGCGGATACTGCACTGCATTGCCTTTAGCTGTTATCACAGGCGGACTCCGGGACTCCCGGAAAAAATGGGTTCATTCTGCACAGGCCCGAAGGGCAGGAACAATCTGTAGCCCGGCGCGGCAGTGCCGGTAACCGTGAGATTTACAATGTAAGTCCCGAAGGGACGACATAGATGTCCTACGTGAGCAACCACGTCCACATCGTCTTCAGCACAACAAGCCGTCTGAAGTTGATCGGCGACGACCTCCGGCCAAAGTTGTGGGCGTATATGGCCGGGATCGCCAAGAATCACGGGATGCACGCGGTCGCCATCGGCGGAATCGAAGATCACGTACATGCTCTCATCAATCTCGGCCCAAACCTCGGCATTTCTAAGGCCGTGCAAGTGCTAAAGGCAAATTCCTCGCGCTGGATGAATGAGCACCCGGGAGTGCGATTCGAGTGGCAGGAGGGATACTTCGCGTGCAGCGTCAGCCGGTCACAGCTGGGAGCGGTCAGGCGATATATTGCGAACCAGAGCGAACACCATCACCGAATGAGTTCGGCAGAGGAGTTCGACTTGCTGTTGAAGCGGCACGGATTCGATTCGCCGCAATGATGTGCCGTCCCTAAAGGGACTCCAACCTCTGTTATTTACATTTCCCGGCACTGCCGTGCCGGGCTACAGATTGTACCGGCCCTGCGGGCCTGTGCCGAGTGGCACAGGTCGCGGTTCGAGACCCGGGACTTGGCAATAACCCGGCTGCGGTGTCCTCCATCACAGCACGAAAGCATTTCCTGCTCTTACCCTGCGGCCATGCTGGGCTAACCGATGCGGGCGGTTTTCGAGGCAGCTAAAAGAGACTTGAACGATATGCATAGATGATGCATCTTGATACATATGAGGACGACTTTGAATATTGACGACACCCTCTTCAAGGAAGCGGTACGGCTTAGCGGCATTGCCGAGAAGACTGCGGTCGTGCGGGCGGGGCTGGAAGCCTTGATCGCAAGGAAAAGCGGCAGGCGGTTGGCAGCCTTAGGGGGCAGCGACCCAGGCCTGCGCGGAATCCCCCGCCGCCGCACACACCCACGCGCGGTGCATGGCTAGTAAGACAGGCCCTCATTTCCTGTCTTAGCGACACCCAGCCGGAGTTGCCGCCGCTCACCTGCCTGTGTCAAAGTTTATGCATGCTTACCCGTCCCGACAGCAACGAATACGCCGTGTTTTACACGAACTACATCGCCCGCGTTCCCGACGGGCCGCTGCTCGACTTCCTTGCCAGGCAGCCCGGTGACTATCGCCAGCTTCTGGTTGGCCTATCCGATAAGGACGCTATCGCTCCGACCGCACCCGGCAAGTGGAGCCTCAAACAGATTCTCGGACATCTTTGCGATACTGAACGGGTCATAACCTATCGCGCTCTGCGCTTCGCTCGCGGCGACGAGCAGGAACTGCAGGGTTTCGAGCAGGACGACTATGTGCGCGAGGCAGGCTCCAATTCGCGCAGCCTGGAAGACTTGTTAGCTGAGTTCGAAAGTGTTCGCAAGGCCACCATCGCGCTGCTGGGCTCGCTCCCACCCGGATCCGAAATGAAAGCTGGTATGGCGAACGGCAACCGGGTCACCGTGCGCGCGCTGGCTTACATCGCCGGCGGCCATGCTCAGCATCATTACGAATTGTTGAAAGCCCGCTCCGGAGGCGCTAAGGGAGGTCTGATTAAGCCAGGTGGGAGTGCCTCAGGGGCTAAAGCCCAGCCTTCATAACGGGCATTTACGGACGGCCTGAAGGCCGTCCCCTTCAAAGGTCCAGACTTAATCAGAGTCTCCCTAACGCAAGACCTGTCTGATCCACGCTACGAGTTGTGAAAAACGCCCTTGGGACAGACTACCGGGCAGGCGGGCCAGGTCCAGGGCGCGACTCCGCACACGGCGTCGCCGGATTGCTATACTGAATGCGATATGGGAATCGTGAAGAACATAGCCGCGATCGCCAAAGGCATGAGCGTTACTTTCATGGAGATGTTCAAGCCCACGATCGTCGAGAACTATCCTGATGGCCCCGGCCCCACCCGGGGCGCCATGTTCCAGGACCGTTTTCGCGGCATGCATGTTTTGCAGCGTGATGAGAACGGACTGGAGAAATGTGTGGCCTGTTTCCTGTGCGCCGCCGCCTGTCCTTCCAACTGCATTTACATTGAGGCGGCGGAGAACACCGAAACCCATCGCGTGAGCGGCGCCGAGCGCTACGCCAAGGTCTATAACATCGATTACAACCGCTGCATTTTTTGCGGCTATTGCGTGGAAGCGTGTCCTACAGACGCCATCACCCACGGCCACGGTTTCGAGCTGGCCACTTACAATGCCAGCAGCCTGGTCTATCGCAAGGAGCAGTTGCTGGCCGGAACTCCCGCCCACGAAGGCGCCAACGCCATCTTCAGCCAGTATGAGAACGCCCGCCTGATTCCCAAGAAATAGCGAAGGGGCCAGTCGCTTCACTCCGCCTTGAGCTGCTCCAGGATGCCGTGCACGGGAATGCGGATCCACTCTGGCCGGTGCTCCAGCTCGTACTCAATCTCAGACAAAGCTCGCTCGGTCATATAGGCGCCCAGCAGAATTCGCAGCTCGTCGTCCTGCTGCGGAAGAAACGGACCGCCGGCTGCGGCCTGCAGATATTCCCTGAGGAAGATCGCGCTGACCCAGCGATACCAGGTGAGCGCCCACCTCTCGAGTTGGGGGTGTCCGTCGCGGCTGGGCACGATACCAGGCACGTCGCCGAACAGAGCCGCGTGCGAAACGTAGTGAAACGAGCGCAGCATGGTAGCTACGTCGCGCAAAGCCGAGCGCTTGATGCGGCGCTCGCTCAGCGGGCGAGTGGGATCGCCTTCGAAGTTGGTGACGACCCAATCGCTGCCCGAGAACAGCACATTCGCCAGGTGAAAATCGCCGTGGTTGCGGATACGGTTTCCCGACATGCGTTTGTCGCGCAGAAGAAGCAGCTGCTGGCGGATTTCGTCCTCGCGGTTGAGCACTTCTGCGATGTCCTGCTGCGCGTTTTGTGGCAACCCGCGGGCCCGGCCGCGCAGGAGTTCGAACGCCCGGTTCAACTGCCCCAGCATCCCGTGGTAGACGCCTTGCCGATAGAACGTGGTGAACGGTTCGGGGGCAAAGTTGGGTAGGTCAGTCCGGCTGCTCAAGGCTGCGTGCAATTCGGCGGTGCGTTGAGCCAGGACCCGGATGCTGTCTACGTGGGTGCCCAGCAGCTCGGCGACAATTTGAGGCACCGGTCCGGCGCCCGCCGTCAGCGGATCGGGCAGCGCTAGGTGGGCGCCAACGATGTGCTCCTGCGGAATGGCCAAGGCATGTTCGAAGAACAGCCCCAGGTGGTCCAGGGTGTAGTTCCAGCCGTTGGTTGCGTTGCGAATGAAGCCGCTCAGCGTGCCGATAGTGGTTTCGAGGGTAACATCCAGACGCTGGCGCCGGTAATCCAGCGAGCCCAACGCGCGGGGAACGGCGGTGAAGTTGGTTTGCGCGCAGAGAAACTCAGGTACCTCACGTCCCGGATTAATGCCCTCTTCAAGCTTGCGGTACAGCTTTAGCACCAAGTGGTCACCGTAGTTGATGACCGTGAAAGACTGGTCGGTTTGCTGGGGCGAGGGTTCAAGGTTGGAATGGGCCGATGTCCAAGCCTTACGAAACTCCCGGGTATGAGCGCCGAGCAGCTCGCCTGATTCGCCGCGAATGCGCCGGCGGCGGACGATGGAGCGCAGCAACGAATCGCTGAAATCACGGTCGAACGTAGCTCCGTAAAGCAGTGCCGTGGTCTCCGGTCCGGGGCCGTCTAACCGGGCCAACACGACGTCAGGCCGGTCGTGCAGGATGGCCTCTGACCTGTCCCCGGTGGCCACGGAAATCGGGACCAGGTAAACCTCGGGATCGCCGTCGCCATACTCGACATTCAGGAACAGCAGATGGGCGGAAGTTTCCGGCAAGGCAAGAACGTTTTGCAAAGACAGGCCGGTAATGTAGCGCCGCCGGCCCAGAAACCAAGGGCGCGTGCGCAATACGCGCGGAATAATATGTTGCAGCTTCTGTAAGGTGTCCTCGGAGAAGACATCTTCCGCCGGGCCCACCTGCACGATTGGCAACTCCTGCGGCGCCGCACTGACGTTGAGCGATTCCTGCGTCGCCTCTCGGGGCTGCAGGTGAAACCAATAAAAAGCGTGCGGACCCAGCGACAGCAGGTAAGGGTTTTCGGTGATAAGCGGAAACTTGGCTCGCCCAAACACCTCGACTGGCACCGATCCCTGGAAGCTGGCGAGGTCAAGGTCCACGCATTGCGCAAAGCGCGAGAGATTGGCGATTACCAGCACGCGCTCGTCCTCGAGCTGCCGTATGAATGCCAGCACCTTGCGATTGCTGGGGTAGAGAAACTGGAGGCTGCCGCGGCCGAAGGCGCGAAACTGCTTGCGTTGCTGGATCAGCCGTTTGGTCCACCACAGCAACGAGTGCGGGTTGTTCTGCTGAGTTTCGACGTTGACCGCTTCGTAGTGATACTCCGGATCGATGTTGACCGGCAGATAGAGGCGTTGCGGGTTGGTGCGCGAGAATCCGGCGTTGCGGTCCGCGCTCCATTGCATCGGCGTGCGTACGCCGTTGCGGTCGCCGAGAAAAACATTATCGCCCATCCCAATCTCGTCGCCGTAATAGAGGACGGGCGTGCCGGGTAGCGAAAAAAGCAGGGCATTCATCAGCTCGATTCGCCGGCGGTCGTTTTCCAGAAGCGGCGCCAGGCGGCGGCGAATGCCGAGATTGACCCGCATTTCGCGATCGCGCGCGTAGGTGCGATACATATAATCGCGCTCTTCGTCGGTGACCATCTCCAGCGTCAACTCGTCATGATTGCGCAGGAACATGGCCCATTGGCAGTTGTCGGGAATCGGCGGCGTCAGCTTTAGGATGTCGGTGATCGGGTAGCGATCTTCCATGCGCAGCGACATAAATAGCCGCGGCATCACGGGGAAGTGAAACGCCATGTGGCACTCGTCGCCCTTGCCAAAATATGCTACCGCGTCTTCCGGCCACTGGTTCGCCTCCGCCAGCAACATCCGGTCGCGATATTTTTCGTCGACATGCTTGCGTAGCTCGCGCAGCGCATCGTGGGTCTCCGGCAAGTTCTCGCAATTGGTGCCTTCGCGCTCGAAGAGGTAAGGCACGGCGTCAAGCCGCAGCCCATCGACTCCCAAGTCGAACCAGAAATCCATGGCGGCAAACATGGCTTCGCGGACCTCGGGATTGTCCCAGTTGAGGTCGGGCTGGTGGGAGTAGAAGCGGTGCCAGTAATACGCCTTGGCCACCGGGTCCCACGCCCAGTTCGAGGTTTCGAAGTCTTTGAAGATGATGCGCGCGTCGGGGTATTTCTCCGGCGTGTCGCTCCAGACGTAGAAATTGCGCCAGCGGGTCCCGGGAGCGGCCCGGCGGGAGCGCTGAAACCAGACATGCTGGTCCGAAGTGTGGTTGAGCACCAACTCGGTGATGACGCGCAACCCGCGCCGGTGGGCTTCGCGCAGAAAGCGCTGAAAATCGCGCAGCGTGCCGTAGGAAGGATGAACGTCAGTGTAATTGGAAGTGTCGTAACCATCATCGCGCAGCGGCGAGGGACAGAAGGGCAGCAGCCATATTGCCGTCACCCCTAGGTCTTCCAGGTACTCCAGCTTTTGCGTCAGGCCGCCGAAGTCGCCGATACCGTCCATCACGCTGTCGAAGAACGCGCGCACGTGTACTTCGTAAATGACGGCATCCTTGTACCACGTCACGTTGGGAGACAGGTCCATGTTGTCTTCTATGCAGAATAGACGATTGCTTCGCCGAAATCGCCGTCCACGGGAAAGAAATCTCTCCCTGCGACTGGCGGAAGCCGGAGTTTGGCCGGCTGGCGCCCGGCTTCCGCCGCTCAAGGCCGGGTCGCCCCGGGCCGCCGTCGATTGTCCAACCTGTCGGAAAGCCCGGCAAACTTTTCGGAAATCCCTTGACAGGGGGTGGTGGTGTATTAATATACATATAGCTGTATATTTATGCGATGTCGAAACTGTCACGCCATGCCGTTATTCGCGACCTGCTCTCCGACCGGGAAGTGGGCAGTCAGGACGAGCTGCGGCGGATTTTGTTCCGGCGCGGCCATCACGTGACCCAGGCGACGCTGTCGCGCGACATTCATGAGCTGGGCCTGGTGAAGACGGCGGAAGGCTACAAGCTGCCGCAGGGCGAAGATGGCGAGCTGGCCCTGCCCTCGATTGAGCGTCTGATTCAGACGTTCGTGTACGACGTGAAGACGGCGCTGAACCAGGTGATCATCAAGACCAGCGCGGGCAGCGCCCAGCCGGTCTCGGCAGCGATTGACGCCGAGGAGTGGGAAGAGGTGGTCGGCACCATCGGCGGCGACGATACCATTCTGGCCATTGCGCCGGATTCCAGGACCGCCATCAAATTGGCGCAGCGGTTACGCAAGCATTTTGCATAAGAGAGAAATGAAAGCTTCGATACAAGCCGCGGTCTTTGGCGCCACCGGATACTCGGGCTTCGAGCTGGTTCGGCTGCTTTCGCGTCATGCCGGAGCGAAGAAGCCGATGCTGGTGCGGCGCAACGGCGAGAGCGGCGGCTGTGCCGACCTGAGCGAAGCTCATCCGCAACTGCTGGGCAATGGCGGCTTCCCGTTGGAGAGCTTTTCCTGGCAGCGCATGAAGGATGCCGGGGTTGATGTTGTGTTCTTCGCGACCCCGCATGAGTTCTCCCGCGAGCTGGCGCCGGAAGCGATTGCCCAGGGCTTTCGGGTGATCGACCTCAGCGGAGCGTGGCGGCTGAAGCAGGCGGACAACCGCAAGGTGTACGGCTTCGCCGAAACGCAGGCCCAGGTAGAGCTGGACAGCTCCGCGGTTTACGGCTTGCCGGAATTGCACGCGGACGAGATCAAGAGCGCGACGTTGTTGGCGAATCCAGGGTGCTATTCGACGTCCATCATTCTCGCGCTGGCGCCCTGGATTCGCGCCGAATATGTTGATGTGGAGCACGGAATAATCTGCGATTCGAAGTCGGGTGTCTCCGGGGCAGGGAAGAGCCCGACCGCGAAGACCCACTTTGTCGAAGTGGACGGCAACTTCTGCGCTTACAGTGTTTTTGGACACCGGCACACCGGGGAAGTGCTGGAGCAACTCGGGCTCGACAGCGGGTCGCTGCAGTTTACGCCGCACTTGTTGCCGATCCCGCGCGGCATCCTTTCGACGATCTACGTGAAGCTGGCGCGGCCGGCGACGTCCGAAGAACTGGAGCAGACGTTGCGCGAGTTTTATGCCGGGAAGCCGTGGGTACGGGTCTTCGGAGCGGCGCGGTTGCCGCAGATCAAGTTCTCCCTGAACACCAACTACTGCGACATTGGTTTCTCTTTGTCGCCAGACGGCAAGCGAGCGGTGCTGGTGTCGTGCATCGATAACTTACTCAAGGGCGCTGCCGGACAGGCTGTGCAGAACATGAACCTGATGTTCGGGTTCAGCGAAAAAGAAGGCCTGCAATGAAGCTGGTTGTCAAAATCGGTGGCGCGGCGCTCGACGATAAAGAACTGGTCAGCAAGTTTGCCAAAACCATTCCCAGCCTATGCAACGAAGGACACAAGCTGGTGATCGTGCATGGGGGCGGCGCGGCCTTGAGCCGGACGATGAAGCAGCTGGGCTGCGAGACCACCTTCATCAACGGACTGCGGGTCACCGACTCGCAGACCCGCGACGTCGCCATTATGGTTTTCGCCGGTCAGCTAAACAAGCAGTTGGTGGCGGCCGTAGGCGCCGCCGGACAGTCTGCTATCGGGCTCTGCGGCGGCGATCTGCGCATGGTGCTGGCAACCCGGAAGAAGCACCCTGACCTGGGCTACGTAGGTGAAATCTGCGCGGTTGATCCGCAGTGGATTGAGCGTTTCTGGAATGCCGGGGTGGTGCCGGTGGTTTCCAGTCTGGCGCTGGGGTTCGACGGCGAGTACTACAACGTGAATGCCGATCAGATGGCCTCCGCCTTGGCGGTGGCCTGCGATGCCGATGCTCTGGTATACCTCACCGACGTTGCGGGCGTGAAAGATAGCGACGGCTCCGTCCTGCGCTGGCTGGATGTGGACGCGATCGCAGCGATGGTGCAGCAGGCGACGGTCAGCGGAGGCATGTTGCCGAAGCTGGAAGCTTGCACCAAGGCCTTGAAGAAAGGCGTGAGTCGGGTGCGCATTCTACCGGCGACGCGCGCCGAAGTTCTGCCCGGATTCTTTACTCATCCCATCGATTGCGGCACCGAGGTGATTGCATCATGACCAGCCTCAACCTCCATCGCATCGAGCGCAGAAACGGCGTCTGGCTGGGGCCGCGATTCGATCGCGCTTTAGAGCGACGTGGGTAGACTTGGCCGCCGCCGTTCTTGTTTTGCTATTTTTCACGAGCTGTAGATCCAGAAGGAGGTGCGACATTGATTGCTACAACGATTCCACCGGGAGCGAGTCCGAGTTCTTACGCCTATCGCAGCGTGACCGGCCGTGACCTGATTTCGATCCAGGACTTCTCGCCCGATGAGCTCGCCTGTGCGCTTGAGCTGGCAGCGTCGATGAAGGCGCGCCCGGCGGATTTCCGCGGGGTGCTGTCGGGCAAGCAGATCGTCCTGTTCTTCGAGAAGCCCTCGCTGCGCACGCGGCTGACCTTTGAGGCCGGCATCAACAGCCTGGGAGGCTCGTCGTTCTTCGTCGATCAGACGCAGTCGCGTTTGGGCGCTCGCGAGAGCCTGAGCGATGTGGCCCACAACCTCGAGCGCTGGATCGATGGGGTTGTGTTGCGCACCTTCGCGCATGAGACGGTCACCGCCATGGCGATGCACGCTTCCATCCCCGTGATCAACGCCCTCAGTGAGCAGGAACATCCCTGCCAGGCACTAGCTGACATGCTCACCTTGCAGGAGCACTTCGGAGATCTGCGCGGCGTGCGCCTCGCCTACGTTGGCGACGGTAACAATGTCGCGCATTCGTTGATGCTGGCAGCGGCCAGTCTGGGCGCGTCGATTTCGATTGGGACGCCTGCAGGATATGAGCCCGACCCTACGATCACCGAAACGGCCCGCGAACTGGCGGCGGCATCGGGTGCGCAGGTTCGCGTGAGTAACGATCCCATCGAAGCAGTCTCTGGCGCCGATGCCGTCTACACCGATGTGTGGGCCAGCATGGGCCAGGAAGAGGAAACGGCGGAGCGGCAACGGCTGTTTGCGCCTTATCAGGTGAATCAAAAGCTGTTCTCGCACGCCGCCAAACATGCGGTATTTATGCATTGTCTGCCGGCGCATCGTGGAGATGAGGTTGCGGCCTCGGTCATCGATTCGCCACGTTCCGTGGTCTTCGATCAGGCCGAGAACCGCCTGCACATCCAGAAATCGATTCTTGTTTTGCTGCTGGAAGGCGGTGCCCATCGCTTCCCGCCGAGGAGCGCCAATGCGTGAAAAAATCGTACTTGCTTATTCCGGTGGACTGGATACGTCCATCATCATTCCCTGGCTGAAAGAAAACTATGACTATGATGTGATCGCCTTCGTGGCCGATGTTGGGCAGGGTGACGACATCGAAGCAGTCGTGGAAAAGGCCTACGCCACGGGCGCGTGCAAGGTGATTGTCGAAGATCTGCGGCAGGAGTTCCTGACCGACTACGTTTTTCCGGCGATCCAGGCGGGAGCGGTTTACGAGCACAAGTACCTGCTCGGGACCTCGCTGGCGCGGCCGATCATTGCCAAGTATCAGGTCGAAGTCGCCTGGCGCGAAGGTGCGACGGCCGTGTCCCATGGCTGCACCGGCAAAGGCAACGACCAGGTGCGTTTCGAGCATGCCTATCAGGCGTTGGCGCCGGAGCTGAAGGTCATCGTGCCCTGGCGCGAGTGGACGCTGCAGTCGCGTGAGGACTGTCTGGACTACGCCGAGCAGCATGGTATTGCCGTCGCGCAGAGCCGCGAGAAGATCCACAGCCGCGACCGCAACCTGCTACACGTGAGCCACGAAGGCGGCGAGCTGGAAGATCCCAACAACGCGCCGTTGCCCACGACTTGGACTTGGACCAAGTCGCCGCAGCAAGCGCCCGACACGGTCGAGAAGGTGACCATCGAGTTCAAGCACGGCTTGCCGGTCGCGGTGAACGGGGTTGCGCTGGACGCGGTAGCGATTGTCGAAGTGCTGAACGAGATTGGCGCGCGCAACGCTATCGGCCGGGTTGACCTGGTCGAGAACCGCTTCGTCGGCATCAAGTCGCGTGGCTGTTACGAAACTCCGGGCGGAACGCTGTTGCTGGCTGCCCATCGCGAGCTGGAAGCGTTGTGTCTGGACCGGGACCTGGCGCACTTCAAGCAGCACATCGGGCTCAAGTATGCCGAAGTGGTGTACTTCGGATTATGGTTCACGCCGCTGCGCGAGTCGCTGCAGGCTTTCGTGCAGAGTTCGCAGGCGGACGTAAACGGCACGGTCACGCTGGCCCTTTACAAGGGAAACGTTGATGTTGCCGGACGCAAGTCGAACACGTCTTTGTATCGGCCGGACATTGCCAGCTTCACCATGGGCGCCGGCTACAACCAGAAAGATGCCGAGGGCTTCATCCGCATTCTCGGTCTGCCGGCGCGCTCGCGGGCCATCATTCACGCGGAGGTCGTGAAATGAAAATGTGGTCGGGGCGCTTCAGCCAGGGCCCCAACGCGGAGTTCGAGCAGTGGCAGCGGTCGTTTCCCTTCGACCGCGTGTTGCTGCCATACGAAGTGGCGGCCAGCAAAGCTCATGCCGCCGCGCTGGCGACGGCCGGCGTGTTGAACCATGATGAGCTGGCTACAACCCTTTTCGCGCTCGATCAGATCGGGCGCGAGGAACTGCCGGCGGCGGACGATCCGGCGATTGAGGACGTGCATCACTACGTCGAGACGCGCCTGGTCGAGCTGGCCGGCGAGGTTGGCTACAAACTGCACACCGGGCGCAGCCGCAACGAGCAGGTCGCAACTGACCTGCGCTTGTACGTGCGCGAGCAAATCGACACGGTCTGCCAATTGCTCATCGACTTGGTCGGCGAGTTTGTTAAGCAGGCGGAAGCGGCGGGCACCAATGCCATGCCGGCTTACACCCATCTGCAGCGCGCCGAGCCGGTGCTGGTTGCGCATTGGCTGCTGGCCTACGTCGAGATGTTCGTCCGCGATCTGGATCGGTTGAACGATTGCCGCGGACGGGTGAATGTTTGTCCGCTAGGTTCAGGGGCCGTGGCCGGCACGATTCTGCCACTCGATCGCGCAGCGATTGCGCAAGAACTGGGCTTCGCGGTGCCAACCGCAAATAGCATGGATGCCACGAGCGATCGCGACTTTGCCATCGAGTTCGTGCAGGCCCTGTCGTTGGTCGGGTTGCATCTGAGCCGGTGGGCCGAGGAATTCATCCTTTTCTCGACCACAGAGTTCGGCTTGGTGAAGCTGCCGGAGGAATTCTCCACCGGCAGCAGTGCGATGCCGCAGAAGAAAAATCCTGACGCGCTGGAGTTGATCCGCGGCAAGGCAGGCAAGGTATTTGCCGATGCGACGGCGTTGTTCATCGGCGTGAAGGGGCTGCCCCTGGCTTACAACAAGGACCTGCAGGAGACGCAGCAACCCGTCTTGGCGGCGGCGCAGCAGGTCGCCAGCATGGTCCGCGTGGCCACCGGCTTCATGACTGCGGTCGAATTCAATTACGGACGAATGGAGCAGGCGGCCAGTTGTGGCTTCATGAATGCCCAAGCCGCGGCGGCCTATCTGGTGCGCCAGGGAATACCGTTTCGCCGGGCGCACGAACTTATCGGCAAGGCGGTGCGCCTGTGTGTAGAACAAAGTTGCGAACTTGAGCAACTGTCGAAAGACGACTATGCGCTCTGCGGCATTGACGCCGGCGAGCAGTTCTATAACGCGCTGACACTGAACGCGGTGTTGGCCCTTCACAATGTCCAGGGAGGTACGGCCGCGGTACGCGTGCGCGAGGCCTTACAGACGACCAAAGAAAGACTATCCCCGTACGTAGGAGTCGCCCATGCATGCACGTAGCGCCAAACTTCCCGACGCTTTCGCCATTGAGCACTTGATTCAGGTCCACATCGGCGACGGCACGCTGTTGCCGCGCCCTTTGTCGGAGATTTGCGAGAACATCCGCGACTTCACGGTGGTAGAGAATGAGGGTGAGATCGTGGGCTGCGGCGCGTTGCATCTTTATGGACTGCATCTGGCCGAGATCCGCTCGATCACGGTGACCGGCAAGTCGAAAGGCAAGGGCGCGGGCCGGATTCTAATTGACGCTCTGCTGAAAGAGGCGCGGCGCCAGAGCGTGACCTGCGTCTGCCTGTTCACCCGCATTCCAGATTTCTTTGGCCGCATGGGCTTTCAGGTAGTCGAAAAGGAAGCGCTGCCGGACAAGCTGCTCAAAGACTGCATGAAATGCACTCGCCGGAACGCTTGCGATGAGATTGCGATGTACATGGGCACGCTGCCGAAGGTCGCGGGCATTTCCCGCCGGCCGCGCGCCGCCCAAGAATACGTACAGATCGCGAGGCAGCAGGCATAGCTACTTCAGATATGGCAGCAGCTCCTTGAACTGTGGCGTGCCGGAGCAGCGCAGCAGCTCATACATCATCATCTCGGTGGATGAAATCACCGCGCCGGCGGCCTTCATGCGGTCGAGTCCGATCGTCCAGTTCCACTCCGCGCGCGAGCCTACCGCGTCGGAGGCGACGTGTACCAGATAGCCTTCATTGAGCGCGCCCAGCGCCGTCTGCATCACGCAGATGTGCGCTTCCATGCCACACAGCAACACGGTGTTGCGATTCCCCGGTAGCGACTTCAGTCCAGAACGAAATTGATCGCTGCCAAAGCAACTGAACTCCAACTTGTCGACGGCCGGCACGTCCGTCAGTAGCGACGCAATCTCGGGCACGATCGAGCCGAGGCCCTTTGAGTACTGGGTGGTCGCCATCACCGGAATCGACAGGATCTTCGCCAGCCGCACCAGCAACTGCGAATTCTTGACCAGCGTTTCTTTATTGAAGATGGGGGGCAGCAGCTTCTGCTGGATGTCGACTACGACCAGCGCGCAGCGCTCGGCTTCCAGCGGCCGGCGGGCGACTGCGGTCGCGTCGGTGGAAAGTGCGACAGTTGCTATCATCGATGACATGGGGTTTTCCTGTATTTATTTAGGTCTATGTTAAAACCTGTGTCGTCCCTACGGAGTCTGTGTCATAACCCTATCGCCGCTCCGCGGCTCGTTCAAATTTTCCACTATACCCGAGGCTTAACCACCCCAATCCGCGCAAAACCGGCGCGGCTTGGGGACCCCGGTACGCCCTGGGCTAACTTCATAGCCGCCGCTGCGCGGCTAGTTTATTCGGTTTTGCTAGCGCTTTGTTCCACCACAAACTTTCTTTTCAGTCGCGACACAGTCTCTGAAGGCCGTCCCCTTCGAGAAGCCGACTTAATCAGAGTCTCCTTAGTAGTTACACAGATTCTTATTGTACGGGCTGGTACACCGTCCAGCCGCGTTGGCGCGCGATCTGCTCCAGGTCGGGATTGGGATTCACGCAGAACGGATACTTCGCCATCTCCAGCATCGCCTGATCGTGCACGGAGTTGCCGAAAACCGCTTCCATCGGCTTTTCAATGACCTCGCGAATGGCGACGGCCTTCAGTTCATCGGTGGGCACGCGGATGAGGCGATCGGTAACGCAACCCCCTTCGACGTGAACGCAGGCCGCCAGAATGTGATCAGGCTCGATTCCGAAGCGTTCGGCTCCGGCTTCTACCACCCAGTTGTTGGTGGAAGAAACCGCCCAGAGTTCGCAGCCTTGCTGCTTCAGGCGTAACGTCAACTCCTGCAGCTCGGGAAAAATACGGTGGCTCACCACCTCGTCGAAGAACTCCAGCGCCGCTCGTTGCAGTACTTCGTGCGAGACGCCGCAGTTGAGGGTGACCATCTCGCCGCACATCTGCTCTTCGTTCACCTTGCCAATTTCGTATTCTTTGTAGCGAGCGCGGGCCCAGTCGCCAATTTCGCGGCTGACGATACCACGCTCGATCTCCCAATAGAAAAAGTCAGCTCCGGCGTCGCCGCTCCACAGTGTTCCATCGCAGTCGAAGACGGCAATCGAGGGCTTGAGCGCGAGCACCGATTCCACAAATTGGTTGGCTTGGCCGCGGAGATCGGTCGCCGTCAAAACTGCTTCTCCGACGAAATCATCTCAGCTTTCGACAGGCGCTCGTAATCTTCCGGAGTGTCGATGTTGGCGGCCACCCGGGCGTCGTCTACAGGGAGGTAGAGCACGTGCTTCTGACACTCATGCTCAACCTCGCGGGCGGTCGCCTCCGGCGGCGCGTGGTGGAAAGCTTCAATCATCTCGCGCCCGACAAGGATGGGATGACCGTGCGCCAACTCCTCACCTCGCTTAACTTCCGGGACCACCGCCCAAATGTTGGGACCGGCATCGAGGAAGGCCTGGTGCAATTGCTTCAGCGTCCTGGGGAGCACCGGCGGCCGGTCGATCAAGGCAACGAATGCCGCATCGCGCCCATGATTCAAGACCTCCTGCAGGCCGACCAGCAGGGAACTGAATTGTCCCTGCTCGGGATGCCGGTTGACGACCAGAAACGCCCCGTGCGCATAGGCTACGGGCGTGAGCGTCGGCGCATTGTTGCCGGCAACGACAATCACCAGGTCGGTATGAGCTTGAAGCAGATCGATGGTAGCGCCGAGAAACGTGTTGGCGACCGGCGTCCCTTCAGCAACCGGCGGCCAGGGGAGCAGGGCCTTGTCGCGGCCCATGCGAGTGGAAAAGCCGGCCGCCAGGACCACGCCGCAGATACTTGGTGACAGGGCCATGTCTTGAAGATACCAAAGCGCGGTGTCGCGGGCCAGTGACACGCCTCACCGTTTCCATACCGCGATATACTGATTTTCGAGGATGGTTGTGAGTTCTCTGCAAAAAACGTTTTACATTGAGACTTTCGGCTGCCAGATGAACTTCCACGACTCCGAAAAAGTCGTGGGGACGCTCATCTCCGAAGGCTACGCGCAGGTGCAGCGCGAGGAAGACGCCGACCTCATCTTCTACAACACCTGCTCCATTCGCGATAAAGCCGAGCAGAAGGTCTTCCATCGCCTGGCCGACGTCAAGAAGCTGCAGAAGGAAGGGAAGCGCTTCGCCGTACTGGGCTGCGTCGCTCAGCAGGAGGGCGAGAAGATCTTCGAACGCGCTCCCTACGTCTCCATGGTCGCAGGCTCGGCTTCATACCATAATCTGCCCGCGATGCTGGTGCAGATCGAGGCCGGGGCGACCCGCGTCACCGGACTTGACGATCGCGAGACCGACCAGACGTTCGAGACCGAGTTCACCGCGCGCACCAATCCGCACCGGGGATACATCACCATCATCGAAGGCTGCGACAAGTTTTGCGCCTATTGCGTGGTGCCCTACACGCGCGGCAAAGAGCGCAGCCGCACTTCGCAGTCCGTGGTTGACGAAGCCAAACGCATGACCGATGCCGGTTACACCGACATTCAGCTGCTGGGGCAAAACGTGAATTCCTACCGCGATCCGGCGGGGAAGAAGAGCTTCGCCGAATTGCTTACGGCCGTCGGCGAGTTGCCGGGCATTCGTCGGGTGCGCTTTACCACGTCGCATCCGCGCGACTTCACCAAAGACATTATCGACGCCATTGACGCCGTGCCGGCGCTTTGCGATCACGTGCATCTGCCGGTGCAGAGCGGCTCGTCGCGGGTGTTGCAGTCGATGTTCCGGGAGTACACGCGCGAGCAATATCTGGAGCGCATTGCCTGGATGAAGGCGATCCGCAATAAAGAAATCAGCATCACGACCGATGTGATTGTTGGCTTCCCGGGCGAAACGGAAGCGGAGTTCGGCGAGACACTCAGCTTGCTCGACGAGGTAGGCTATGATGGCGTCTTCTCGTTCAAGTATTCGCCACGGCCGAATACGCCATCGCTGCAATACATTGACTCCGTCGCGGAAGGCGAGAAATCGCGCCGTCTGCAGGGCCTGCAGGAGCATCAGCGAGAACTGCAGAGAGCAAGTTATAGCAGACACTTAGGGCAAACTCTTGAGGTGATGGTGGAAGGGAAAAATGGGGCACGCGGCCAAATTATCGGCCGCACTTCGCAGAACAAGACCTTGAACTTCGTCACCCACGATCAGCGCCAGCCGGGCATCGGAGATTACGTGCAGGTGGAAGTTACGCAAGCATTTCCCAACAGCCTGTTAGGGAAAATGGTGGGGTGAACATCCACAAAGAGGTTGCGCTGCGTACGCTAGTGGGAGTATCAAGGGGCAAGTACCGGGAGGGACCACGATGGAAATCGAAATGAAAATTCGCGGGCTGATGATGGATCCGGTGACCAACATGCCCATCGTGGTGCTGAAAGACCAAGGCAGCGACACCGTATTGCCCATCTGGGTGGGCGTCTACGAAGCCAATGCGATCGCGCTGGAGATCGAAAAAGTCGCCACGCCACGCCCCATGACGCACGACCTGCTGAAAAATCTCCTGGTCGGCCTGGAGACCATGGTGCGCAAGGTGGTGGTCACGGAACTGCGTGACGATACTTTCTTCGCCGTGATCTGGCTGGAGCGCGAGGGGCAGACCATCAGCATCGACTCGCGTCCGTCGGACGCGCTGGCGCTGGCCTTGCGCATGGATTGTCCCATCTTCGTTGAGGACGACGTACTGAAAAACAGCAAGCTGGCCAATACCGTCAACGACCGGGTGTCGGGTGACGAGCTGCGCAAATGGCTGGAGAACCTTGGCGAAGATGACCTGGGCCGCTACAAGATGTGAGGAAATCAGCCGTTAGCAGTTGGCAATTAGCATTTAGCCAGTATCGGCCGATGCTAAGTGCCAACGGCTAATTGCTAAGGAAGCTCTGATTAAGTCTGGGCCTTCGAAGGGGACGGCCTTCGGGCCGTCCGTAAATGCCCGTTATAAAGGCTGGGCTTTAGCTCCTGAGGCACTCCCACCTGGGCTTAATCAGACCTTCCCTAACTGCCGCCTTTCCCCCATGCCTGATCCTGCCGAGCAACTGCAACGCATCTATGTCGCTGGATTTGAACTGCAAACCTTCGATCGCTATCCCAACTCAATCGGAGTCATTCGCGATGGCTGCATCGCGTTGCTAAGGGCGACGCCGGTCGGCTTGCAGATGGTGGGGGCGCCCGGCTGGCGCATGGGCGAAGTGCTGGGCGTGCTGGTCGAGAAGGACGGCAAGCAAGTCTTTCAGGCGAAGTCCGAAGTAGTGGAAGCGACAGCGGAGAGGCTGGAGATGCGGCGCAAGTTCAAGTTGGAATTGGAAGAATTACTGACGGCAACAGCGTGAAACGACCCGCGCCGAGCCTCACCTGATGATGTTCACTGGATAAAGTTGAAGCTGGGAATCAACGGTGATGAGGGTTGCATTCTCCTCCAGACACTGCGCTACCAGCAGGCGATCGAACGGGTCGCGATGATGCAGGGGAAGTTTTTCCAACGTTGCCAGATGGGAAAGCTGGATCGGAAGAACGCCAATCCTGTGCTTGACGAGCTGCCGCTGCAGGTAAGGTGCTAGGGGAACCGGCATTACGAACTTGCCAATCCCAACCTTGATTGCGATCTCCCATGCGCTGGCTATGCTTACGAGGACTTCGTTGGCGGAATCCTGAATCGTTTCGACGGCCCTCGCGGACAGCCGGCCAGGGTCGGAGATGGCCCATAGGAAAACATGGGTATCGAGGAGCACCTTCAACGATAAAAGTCCTCTTCGATCTCGGGAGGCAGTGGCGCATCGAAGTCGTCGGACACGGTGAACTCGCCCTTGGCTAGGCCCAGGGGACGCCGTGCTTTGTGGCTCTTGATGGGGACGAGCCTAGCCACCGGCTTACCCGCCTTGGCAATGATGATCTCCTCGCCTAGAGCAACCCGCTGCAGCAACTTGGACAGATGCGTCTTGGCCTCATGGATATTGACTTTCATAGTCGTAAAATAGACTAAGGCATGGACTAAGTCAATGTCGCCAGGCCTGATCCGCCGCTGGGCAGGTCCTAGCGAAAGACGACAAGCTCGCCAGTAAGGGGATCGAGCTTGGGATGGGCGGCGGTTCCTTGCGGGAGCTTACCGTCAAAGCAGCAGAGCATGAGGCAATCGTTGAAGATCAGGCAGTTCGGGGAGATCTAGCTGTTTGATGACTGGCGGAGGCGCATGTTACCGCCCGTTCATTGCAGTTAACATAATATCTGTTATCGGACATTATCACTGTCCAGCGATATTTAATCCTGAGTAACGGCTTGCCCTCAAATCAGCACAACCTTGGGATGAAACAGCGTCCCTGCCACTCGGCTGGCGAGGCAGACCAGCTCGGTTTGTCCGGCAAAGACCTTGACCCACTTGGAGCGCGACATCTCTGGCAGGTTGACGGTGCGGCCGTGGCGAATCTTGGCGATGTCCTCGTCGGTTGCGGTCACGCACGGAATCTCTGGCAAGACCAATCGTGGATGGAACAGCAGCTCGTCGATACCGCCGCGGGCGCAGACTTCGGCGATCTCCTCAAGCGGGTGACTTTGATCGATCGTGAATTCGGCCACGGCAGTCCGGCGCAGGCTGGCGAGGTGCGCCCCGATGCCGAGCTTCTGTCCCAATTCGTGGGCTAGGCTGCGGACGTAGGTTCCCGACGAAACCCGGCAGTGGAATGTAACCAGGTCGCCCTCAAGCCCGTCGACGGTGAATTCCTTGACCTCGACCTCGACTGGCCGCAGCTCGACTTCCTGCTTCTTGCGAGCAAGCTTGTAGGCGGGAACGCCTTTGATCTTCTTGGCCGAGAACGGAGGCGGGGTCTGCTGAATTAAGCCGACGAAACCTGCCGATAACGCCAGTATTTCTTCAAGTAGTACATTAACTATGCGCGCCGGGCCTTCGGGCTCGCCATCCGCGTCATAGGTGTCGGTCGCAACCCCCAGCCGGATGGTCCCTTGGTAGGCTTTTTCGGAGGCCGAATAGAACTGGCAAAGCCGGGTCATGCGTCCCAGCACCAGCGGGAGGACACCGGTTGCCATAGGGTCGAGCGTGCCCAGGTGGCCAATGGAGCGCTCGCCCAAAAGGCGACGGGCCTTGGCCACAACATCGTGTGACGTCCATCCTGCCGGTTTATCGACGACCATCACACCGTTAAGTGGCATCCTTCTGCTATCGTGGAGGTTCAAAGGTGGTTTGGTCAAATCTTCGGTAACGGCTCGTCGCCGAGCCAACAAACGGAAGCCGCTTCCCTGCTAAACCAGCGGTAACGCCAGATATGATTCCGCTGAAAGACGACGCGCCCCGCATCGGCACTCCTTATGTGAACTATGTGCTGATTGTGGTGAACTGCCTGGTGTTTCTGTTCGAGGTTTGGATCGGCCCTAGCGGCCGCCAGAGCCTGGTTTTCGTCTTTGGCATGGTGCCTGCCCGTTTCACCGTTGTCCTTTTCAACCACGGCTATGTGCCATGGGACCTCATCTCCAGCCTCGGCACGCGCTATGTCCCGACCATGGCGGCCATCGTTCCCGTCTTCACCTCGATGTTTCTGCACGGGTCGTGGCTGCACATCATCTTCAACATGTGGGCGCTGTGGATTTTTGGCGACAACGTCGAAGACTACCTTGGACATTCGTTGTACCTGGTGCTCTACCTGGTCTGCGGGGTTGCGGCGGCGCTGCTGCACACGCTGTTCAACATCGGCTCGACCGTGCCCACCGTGGGCGCCAGCGGGGCGATCGCGGGCGTGATGGGCGCCTACTTCGTGCTTTATCCGCGAGCACGCGTCCTGACCCTGGTGCCGCTGTTCTTTGTGTTCTTCATGTGGCTGCCGGCTTGGGTCGTGCTGGGCTACTGGTTCATTGCGCAATTTCTGAGCGGAGCCGCTACTTCAATCTCAACCCATGGGGCAGGCTCCAGCGGGATCGCCTTCTGGGCCCACGTGGGGGGATTCGTGGCCGGAGTTTTGCTCATCAAGCTCTTCCCTGCCCGCACGCGACGTTATCACTACGGGCTGTAAGGCTACTTTTCGCTCTTCGCTCTTCGCCTTTCGCTCCTGGTTTGTCTAGCATCTCAGAACGTCGTCCCACGGATTGATGATCGCTCGTGATCAGTTCAAGAGAAAACAATTCATGCGCCAATTCAAGAAGCGAATAGCGAAGAGCGAAAAGCTTCCTTACAACGCGCCGGCGGTCGGATCCAAGCATAGCTCTGACGGATTGACGTTAGGCGGCAGCAGCGCCGCGTAGAGCACGGCCTGGGCCACGCTGTTCACGTCGATCATGCGCTCGCGGGGAGCGTTGGGCATGATCTGGTCCCACATGCCGGTCGCGGTCGCGCCCGTCATCAACGCCATCACGCGGATGCCACGCGGGACCAGCTCTTCGCGCAGCGATAGTGTGAAACCGAGGGCGCCACGTTTGGCCGCGCTGTAGGTGGCATAGTTGGGAAAGACCTGCTTGGCGGCCGCCGACAAATTGTTGACGATGGTTGCGCCCGCCTTCATCAGCGGCAGCGCTGCGCGCGTGCACAGAAAGATGCCGGTGAGGTTGGTCTCGATCACGTCGTGCCACAACTCCAGTGAAGTGTCCTCCACCGACAATACAGGCTGAGTGATGCCGGCGTTGTTCACCAGAATGTCTACCTTGCCGAAACGCTGTTTCACCTCGGCGAACAAAGATGCTACCGACTCGGAATCGCGAACATCGCAGGCGACAGGAATGATCTGCGACGATTTTGTCTGCGCAACGGCTGATTTGGCAAGTTGTGCCGCAGCTTTTTTCAGAGCTGCGAGGTCCCTACCGGTGATGACCAGGTTGCAACCTTCGGCGGCAAGAGTCCGCGCGATGGCATAGCCGATGCCTCGGCTGCCGCCGGTGACGACGGCAACTTTTCCGCGCAACCGCGCGCGGCCCCATGATCGGGGGATGGAATTTGTTGTGCTCTTGGACTGCGGCTTCTTCGCAGTCATCGATTAGATTCCGTTGCCGTTCTTGGCGTGAATCAGAGAGAGAAACTCCTGCCGCGTTTGTTGGGCCCGGAAGGCGCCTAGCATCGACGAAGTGACGGTGGCTGAATGTTGCTTCTCGACGCCGCGCATCATCATGCAGAGGTGCCGCGCTTCGATGACCACGCCAACTCCCAGCGGCTGAATCACCTTCTGGATGGTTTCCGCAATTTGCACGGTGATCCGCTCCTGCACCTGCAGACGGCGGGCGAAGACTTCCACCAGGCGAGCGACTTTGCTCAGTCCGATGACCTTGCCTTTGGGGATATAGGCGACGTGCACTTTGCCAAAAAAGGGCAGCATGTGGTGCTCGCACAGGCTGAACATCTCAATGTCCTTTACGATCACCATTTCGTCATAGTCAACGCTGAACAGCGCGCCCTGCAGGATTTGCTCAGGGTCCTCGCGATAGCCTTTGGTGAGATCTTGCAGCGCCTTGGCGTAACGCTGCGGTGTCTGCAGCAAGCCTTCGCGCTCGGGCTGTTCGCCCAGGCGGACCAGCATCTCGCGCATCAGTTCGTCGAGGCTGGCGCTGGTGATGGTCGGAGTTGCGATCAGGTCTTTCATAAGTCAGCAATTAGCATTTAGCAATTAGCAATTAGCAATTAGCATTTGGCACTTAGCAGTCAGCCAATGCCCCATTCTAGGGCCTCTTTTTGCCCAGCAAGGCTCTCTGATCAAGTCCGCCGTGTCGAAGGGGACGGCCTTTAGGCCGTCCGTAACTGACGCAAACTCATCGCGGCTTCAGCCCCTGCGGGACCTCGCCGTGACTTGATCAGAGTTACCCTAGATTCTCAATTCGGCTCCGCCGGCGTACTCAAAACTGTTCATCATGGTTTCTTCCAGCCGCACCTTTTCAAGATGAGCAGCCTTAAAGCTTTGCTTCAAAATGTTGAAGATGACTTCACTCAAGTTCTCTGTTGTCGGCACCACTGATTTGAACTCGGCGCGCACATTCAAGTTCTGGTGATCGAAGCGCTCGATGATTTCGCGTTGCACCGCTTCATCCAAATCGACCAGGTTGCAAATCATGCCAGTCTTGGGATCGACCTGTCCGCTCACCGTGACTTGCAGCGCATAATTGTGTCCGTGTCCATGCGGGTTATTGCACTTGCCATAGACGGTACGATTCTCCGCCTCCGACATTCCGTCATTGTGCAGCCGGTGCGATGCGGAAAAGATGTAGCGCCGCGTGAGATGGGCTTTCATGCTTCTCCGTAGAAATCGACGAACAGGTCGGGCAGTTCGTACACCCGCACGCGGTGCAACTTCGCCACGTTGAGCTTATTTTGCAGCCGGTGCCAAATGGCGATGGCCAGGTTCTCGGTCGTGGGAATCTGGTGAAAGAATTCCGGAACTTCCTTATTGAGATGACGATGATCGAGAGCCTCGAGCACCTCGCGATTCAAGATTTCCTTTAACTCTTTCAGATCGACCACGAAGCCAGTCTTGGGATCAACCTCGCCCTTCACCGTGACTTCCAGGGTGTAGTTATGGCCATGTCCGTTCAGGTTGGCGCACTTGCCGAAGACGCGCTGGTTCTCTTCCGCCGTGAATTCGGGATTATGGTAATAGTGCGACGCAGAAAACTCACACTTCCGGGTAAGGTAGACCATAAGCTCCTGAAACTATGACTCGTGACCTGATTCCGCCGGCCCCACGCTCGGCAGCTCGATCAGTTGGGCCTTCGCAGTTGTGCCGTATTCGCGTCCCTTCCAACGCACCGAGCCTCGCCTATGAGAGATGTTGGAGTTGCACAAAAGTATCGCGAAAAGCGGCAGCCCGAAAATCGCGAGGCTGCTGGAAAGCCAGTCAAAATGCGCTCGCCGGATGCGCTCCATCAGGAACAGTAGAAGCGCGATTGCCACAGCCGCTGCTATGCCAGCTCTGGTCTTCTCGCCTTGAATGAATTTCAATGCCGCGATCACAACACAAACCGCAATCCCCGCGAACTCCAGCAGCCGGCTCAAGGCCAGCCTTCGGGGATGGGGAAACAGCAGCACCAGGTTCTTGGTCCAGCCTTCCCACATCTGCGGAAAGCTGCGATACATGCGTGCGCTAACCACGTCCGACAAACGGAAATGCAAACTATGTCCAGTCCGTTTTACCAGCCTGGCTAGTTCCAGGTCCTCCAGAATAGCTCCCGCCACCGCGGCATGTCCGCCAACAGCATCGTAAACATCGCGCCGAACCAGCAAGTACTGGCCATTGGCCGCAGCCACCGGCGACTGCGGATCGCAGACATCCTGCGGCCGATAGGTCATCGCCAGCTCGGCAAAGATCACCGGCATCAGGGCGCGCTCGGCGAAGCTGTGCACCTCCTGCTTCGGCGAGTACGAGAGTAGGGCCGCATCGCACGCCTTGGCCTCCTGCAATCCACGTGCGATCGAGTCGGTTGCGTGCCGGGTGTCGGCATCGGTGAAGAGCAGCCACTTGCCTTTTGCGATTTTCGCGCCGCTCCAAACTGCATTGCACTTGCCCGTCCAGTCCGGCGGCAGAGGATCGGCCATAATCACGCGAACCGGAAAGCTCTCCGCAATCGCACGCGTCCCGTCGGTCGAGTGGTCGTCCACCACGATGATCTCGCAGTCTGCCCCGGCTTGTCCGACAAGGCTGCGGAGACAATCCGCGAGACCAACCTCCTCGTTCCGCGCAGGAACGATGACCGAGACCTCGGGGGCGTCGTCTGCCTCCACGAAAGTTGCACCATCGAGTTGGGTGGGATGAGCCACGACGATTGCCATCTCGACTATTATAAGAGGGTGAAGCGTTTTTCATTTTCTGCCTTGGTCATCAGCCTGTTTCTGCTGACCGGCTGCAGCAGCGGCTCGCACCCTCCCCGCATCGGCAACACTGCTCCCGATTTCACCATTACCGATTCGCAGCGGACGGTCGCCCTCAGCCAACTGCGCGGCAAACCGGTCGTGCTGAATTTCTGGGCGACCTGGTGTCCGCCATGCATCGAGGAGATGCCATCGCTGGTGCAGTTGCAAAAGCAGATGGGAGACAAAGTTACCATCCTGGCGGTCAGCGAAGACGCGGATGAGGGCGCCTATAGGCAATTTGTCCGCGATCACGGGGTCGATCTGTTGACCGTCCGCGATACCCAGCAGAAAAACGAAATCTATGGCACCTTCAAGTTCCCGGAAACGTTCATCATCGGTCGCGACGGAAAGATCGTGCGCAAATTCATCGGCGCCACCGACTGGACCTCGCCCGACATCGTGGACTATCTCAACAAGCTGTAAGAATGTTTCGCGCGGAAAACGGAGTGGCCAGTTGGCCTCTCCTGGGTGGTCTGCGCGTCACAGCCGTTTAGTAGTGCCTGAAGTTCACTTCGACATTGATCTGGGCCGCGACCGGCTTGCCGTCTTTCATGGCAGGTTCAAGTTTCCAGTTGCGAACTGCCTCAATCGCCTTCCGATAGACGCGGTTTTTTTCGCTCCCTATAATGAACAGATAGCTTGCAGCAGTTTCCTAATCCAGTAACCGGCAGGCGGGAGAAATACGGAGTGCCGCTCGATCTGAAAGCAACGCTGAATCTGCCCAAAACCGACTTCTCCATGAAGGCGAACCTGCCCAAGAACGAGCCCAAAATGCTCGCCCACTGGGAGGAAACCCAGATCTACGACCGCATTCGTGAGGCGCACCGGGGACAGCCGATTTACGTCTTGCACGATGGTCCGCCTTATGCCAATGGCCCGGTCCACCTCGGCACCGCCCTCAACAAAACCCTGAAGGATTTTGTCGTAAAGTCGCGCAGCATGAGCGGCTTCGACGCCCCTTACGTGCCTGGATGGGACTGCCACGGGCTGCCCATCGAGATCAAGGTTGATGATTTGCTGGGCCGCAAGAAGCTCGACATGGATCCGCTCGCCGTACGCGAGGAGTGCCGCAAGTATGCGCAGAAGTTTCTTGATCTGCAGCGCTCGCAGTTCAAGCGGCTGGGCATTCTAGGCCGCTGGGAGCAACCCTACTCCACTATGGACCCGCAGTACGAGAGCGTGGTGTTGCAGACGTTTTACTCCTGCTATGAACAGGGACTGGTCTACAAGGGCCTGAAGTCGGTCTACTGGTGCGTGCACGATAAGACCGCGCTGGCCGAGGCGGAAGTCGAATATGAGATGCACACCAGTCCCAGCATCTGGGTACGGTATCCGCTCACCAGCGATCCGGCGAAGATCGACTCGCGTCTTACTAGTAAGACGAGTGAGCCTAATCTTACTAGTAAGACGAACGTCGCCACCATCATCTGGACCACAACACCCTGGACGCTGCCGGCCTCGATGGCAGTGACTTTTGCGCCCAATGCCGAGTATGTCGCGCTCGCTGCCGGCGAATGGATCTACATCGTCGCCAAGGAGCTGGCGCAACAGACAATCGAGAAATGCTCGCTGGGCGAAGTAAGGGAGTTGGCAACGTTCCCCGGATCGAAGCTGGAGTATGCGACCTTCGCGCATCCCTTCCTCGATCGCAGCGTTCTGGGAGTGCTGGGCGACTACGTCACCATGGACACCGGCACGGGCGCAGTGCATACCGCGCCGGCCCACGGGGCTGACGACTTCAACACCGGCGTTAAGTACGGCATCGACCTGCAGTGCAACGTGGATGACGGCGGCATCCTGCGCAACGGATTGCCGGAATACCAAGGTCAGCAGGTGTTCAAAGCTAATCCGCTGATTGTCGAGCTGCTGAAGAGCCGCGGCGGGTTGCTGGGTTTCGAAAGAATTGAACATTCGTATCCGCATTGCTGGCGCTGCCACAATCCCATCATCTTCCGCGCCACCGAGCAGTGGTTCATCGCCATGGAAGGCAAGCTGCAACCGGCGCCGGAGCACGCTGAAGGCGGCACGCTGCGCTCGCGGGCGCTGGAGGAAATCAAGAAGGTCAAGTGGGACCCGGCCTGGGGCCAGGAGCGCATCTCGAACATGATCGCCACTCGCCCGGATTGGTGCATCTCGCGCCAGCGCATCTGGGGCGTGCCCATCGCGGTCTTCCAGTGCGGCGACTGCAACGACTTTTTGAACGATCCCACGGTGAATCGCATCGTGGTCGAGCTGTTCGCGCACCAAGGAGCCGACGCCTGGTATCGCTCCTCAGCAGAAGAAATTCTGCCTGCTGGGACCAAGTGTGCCAAGTGCGGCAGCAGCAAGCTTCGCAAGGAGATGGACATCATCGATGTATGGTTCGAGTCGGGATCGAGCCAGGCTGCCGTGCTGAGCCGCGAGGGACTTCCCTGGCCCGCCGACCTGTACATGGAGGGCGGCGATCAGCATCGCGGCTGGTTCCACTCTTCCCTGCTGTGCGCGGTCGCGACCAAAGGCGCAGCGCCGTATCGCGAAGTGGCCAC
>Ga0182016_10000466_pt1 | contig 50482 bp, 37 predicted proteins | sample 712S2MmetaG_FD_120491 | JGI IMG/M metagenome (GOLD analysis project Ga0182016, IMG submission 120491) | Permafrost microbial communities from Stordalen Mire, Sweden - 712S2M metaG | ecosystem: Environmental > Terrestrial > Soil > Wetlands > Permafrost | place: Sweden: Stordalen | collected...
ACCCGGGGCCCCAGGGCACGCAAGGAAGTCCCGGCCAACAGGGGGCAACCGGTAGTCAAGGCAACCCGGGGCCCCAGGGCACGCAAGGAAGTCCCGGCCAACAGGGGGCAATTGGTAGTCAAGGCAACCCGGGGCCCCAGGGCACGCAAGGAAGTCCCGGCCAACAGGGGGCAATGGGTGTACAAGGAAACCCTGGTGTACAAGGATCCAACTATTTCTCGGCCTTTTTGGCTTCGGGACCCAACCCAGTCACACTCGCGACCTTGGTGAGCGGTCTTCCCTCAAGTGGTGCCGGATACGGCCTCGGCACCTCTTTTGCCATCGCCGCCGTTGCTAGCCCCATGACACTCGCTAGCGGAACGACTGCCCTGGTCGCGCCCGTGACCGGAACCATCACGGCCATTTATGGTACATTCACTGTTACAGTCGCCGCAACCATTACTACCGGTACCGGTCGCATTAATTACCAGCTGTATTCGGCGCCATCCACCAGTAATAATTTTACTGCCATTGCGGCGTCCAGCTTCAACTTAATTCCCGGTCTTATAACCAACGTGTCTGTCGGCACAATGGTTATGGGATCTCTCACCGGACTCAGTATACCTGTCACCGCCGGAGATAGGTATCAACTGGTCGTTACCATCGTCGTTGGCGGTGGCAGTGCGATCAACACCGTCGTCGGAGTCGGCGACTGTGGTATTGCCTTTTCCAGCTAATTCCTGTCAAATGGAGCATGAAACATGTACTATTGAGGAATATATCGCAGAGATGTTTATTTGTTTTGGGTGGCACATGGGCATTATATCGAGCGAGGGGCAAAAAAGTACAAGAGAATGCAGAAGCAAAACAAGTTTTTTCAAACGGGCTTGGTCGTTTGGCGTTTCATTTCTTTTCGAACCCAAAACGGCCTCAACTTGGCCTTGCATTTTCTATTGAACGTGGCGAGCAGGGCGACCAGAAAAACGACGGCGAAAACAAACCCCACGACACTGACCAAAATAATCCACCAGATTTTGCAGCGGATATCGGATGTGACTACAAATAGAGCGTCCATTGTCAAAGTACGAGAATCTGGGCTCGTTTTGAGCAGATTAGATGCACTCAGGGTTTGACATGTTTTGGAATGTTGGATGCGGGTCTGAATAGAAATGCCCGAATGGGATGCGACCGTAGTATTAGAATCATCGCGGCATGACGACGCGTTGACCGTGATGAGCCTCGACAAGATGCCGGCTCTACCACTTTGAATGATGCTTTCTACATCGCTGTCGGACAAGATGACTTGTACGCCCGACAGTGGGATGACCAAATCGACACAATCGCCCTGGAGCAGAATGGAGCTGTTCAAACCGGAAAAGATTAGCGTCGTGCCCACGGTTAAATTTCCATAAATTACCACGTTCGAATTGGGAATGTCGACCGTGGCAGCGTCAATCGAATCGGGCGACACCCACTCGCCGGATACGCATTGAAACGACTGCAGTGGGGCCGGACCGACGCAATTCTGCAGGGTAACAGCAGGTATCGTCGTCGGAACGGGTTGGTAAATCGGCGGAGAATCCAGAGGCACGGCGACGGCAACCGGCGGAGGGGTAGGAGACGACGTTGAAGGTGAGGGTGCCGACACCGGGTCCGCGGGGTGCGAATCGATCGGAACGGGAATCGTTTCTGGTGGTATCATGGGTATAACAGCGGGCGCCAAAACAGGAGGCGATGCGGGGCATTGTGGAATCAGCTGGTTCGTAGCACAAATGGTACTGCTGGTAGGCGCGAATGACCGATTTGCCAACTGGAATTGGCATTCACCGCACGTGGACACATTTTGGTCCGACAAATCGCTGCACATTGTCATACACGCACGGTCGTTAGAACACGAGGGAAAAAAACACGAGGCAGCGAATCAATTGTGTCCATTTTCGGAGTTTGTGCGCATGCGTACCATTCGTCCAACGAGCCAATGACGGCATTGCAAAAATCCAGTGCGTTGAATTGAAGGTAGAGTTTGGACAGGGATCGGTCGGGATTGGTCAAATTCGAGGGAATTGTGCCAGAGAGTTGGTTGAATGACAAGTCACTGGATAGACATGAAAAGTTTCAGTTTCGGGCGATCATCGACCTTCTGATGGCCGAACCATCGAACAATAAAAATCAACCGTCAAATCTCGTAAAATGCGCCGGATACATACAGAACAGACAATTGCCCACCTTCGACCATCAATACCGCGAGCAAATCATCGGAAATGGGACCGGAAATGGCATTGTGACTCATATTGCTAAAATCAAATAACAGGAGACAATCATGATGATTATTATAGAGAACAATAACAATAACGACGACAGTAGCACAATGGACGGCCACTTGGCATTCTTACTCACTGAATACCAGGGCCATCCGGGCAACCAGCGATACAAAACAACTTATTTCGTACAGGAAAGCCATGCTTGCAGGGAATTGTGACTGGGAAAGGGCCGACTGGGAATCGGAAAAGGCATTGTAACTCAAATCTCTGTTCGTGGTAATTGGAAGAGGCAATCATCTATCGGTCAACGTTTCATCCCACACATGCTTCATCATACCACAAGACGAAAACGACGGAGTATCCAAAAAAGAGGACGGCAAAAAATGCGTACACAAAAGTCAAATTCGGATTATCGGTGGACAAGTCGCAATTCCCCAGTTGCATGTGGGCCGCCGACAAGTTTACCAATGCCGGCAATCCCGACAATATCAGATAGTAAAAGTCGTCGGGGGAATCATACAATGGGACATTCCACGACAAGTCACAAGTCTGCAACATGGGCAGGAATTCCAAAACGATCCTACGGGCGTCGAGTTGGTTCATGGACAAATTGACCGACTTGAGCGAGTTCATCAACAAGATGCTCGCTGATTCATTCAGGTTATTTTGACTCAAATCCAAAAATTCCAACGCCTCTTGGTTGACCAGGTAAATGCCACCGGTGAGGTCATTGTTGGACAAGTCTCTGGGGGAGGAGAGGAGGGGAGAGGACGAAAGGAACGATTAGCTTGCGACAGTGATGACAGTGGATCCGCGCGCGTCGTCCAGTAGACGCGAAAAACTAGGCATCAGGGCGTGGTCTCACCCCGAAAAAAATCAAAATCTTCACGCACAAGATTCGCAAATGGGGAAAGACGGCGAAGAATGATGTGTCGATTAGAGCACCACTCAACTGCAATCCTGTCAAGTTGCTGACACCACGCGAGGTCAGCCAATGTGTCCATGACAAAAATCGGTATACCGCGATTCATGTGCACGTGCGCGCCATATATTGCAGCGTTTGAGCCAATTAACGTACAGAGAAATGATGGACCCTCGTGTGGTATTCGTCGAATTGCAAGTAATTCCCGTCCAACCGTCGCAGGCCGCGGTCGCAACGGTCGAGTTCGACCAGGGAGAGCCCCCGGTGGCGCTGACATTTGCCAACTGCGGCCAAGCCGATAATAACGCTTGGAGACCAGTGATTTCAGAAGAAATTAGGCCAGTGCATGGATTTGCGAGAAGAGCCGCGAAGAGGACAAACGCCGAAAACAAAAGCGATGGATGGGTCATTTTTTGATTGCCAGATCTGCAAACGTCATTATATATAAACGCGGCGCAGTGAGCGAATAGAGCATTAGAACACTGTGAGAGTACAGCAAGAGGGCGAATTTCGAAATTCCAAGAGTGGGCGCGCGCCAAACCGTTTCATCGTCGAAACATCAGACGGGCCCATGTCCGTATCATGCAACGCGGACATTGACATACCACAATCGAAAGAACAATGGGAAGAAGGGTCAATGTCGAAAGTGGGCAGGTGAGCCTAAAAGTGATCCCGAAGGAAAGTCCGCGCTGTTGGATTGCCCAAGTGAAGGAAAAGTCTGAGAAGGATGGCATTTTGGCGCCACTCGTACCGCCCAGGCTGTGAGTCTGCCCTTAACGCAATCACAAATTACCAATCAATGACGATGCAGCCGGACGTATGTATATTCTTCATGGGTTCATTACAATCGGATCGATCAACAGTGAGCCGAGCCCAATCTTCATTTTGTAGGTAAAAGTAACCGTTGGCGGGTACAGGTCGAATCGCACTCATTGTCCTGGCTCAGCCGGCGCGCATGTCTACTGGTCTGATCGAAACATGAACACTACTCACTTTGCACAAGTCCAATGATCACAGTACTGTCGGGAGGCATTCATCGTCCTGCTGTTTCACAATGCCAGGTGGAAAATCGGGCGCCAAGGACAGTGTCGGGGCAATTTGACATTCGACGTCCGAAGGAGCGGCGGCAGCGTTGGCGTCCCACTGTTTTGCAGAGTCCAGTAACACGGCAGCGCGCACCGCTCTCGAATGATTTTCAATTTGGACTTGTTCCAAGTAAAACAAAATCCGCCGATGCAGTAACTGTTGCTGATCGTTGTCCCAGCGCGACACAGTGAAGGAGTGGTCTTTGCAAAACAACAGCTTCTCGTCGGCCCTGACCGTATAGCGGCCTTCCAAGAATCGGGGCAGCCATAATTGATACAATTTTTCGCACATGTGAGAGTGGATTCTGAGTTTGGAATCTCGAAAAACAAAGCACGCCTGCATTTGTCGGTGACTGAGGAGCGTCTTTAAAAACCACGTTATAAACCAGCAATCGGTGTAAACATTGATTTGAGAAGCTCTTTCAATGGGATGAATGCCTACGCAAAAATCGGTAATGGAAATGGACCGAATGACGGGTAGAATATCGCGACCGGCAAATTCGATCGCATGATTCATAATCTTCCATTCAGGAATGTATTCACTGGTATAATGCAGCAGATTTAGAGAATCCAACAATTTCAACAAATTGTACCTCAGATTTGCCTGATTGCGAATGCAGACTTGAAAGGCATTCCACTTTCGTGGAAATTTTTGAAATTCCTCAAAATCCAAGGGCCTGAACACGACGAGTTGATCACCAGGGGCATAATAGTATTGACGAGTATCGTAATTATAGTGCTTGACGTGTTGGAGGCATCCAAATTGAAGTACGGCGGCGGCATGGTCCCAGTGCTTCATCAAAAACACGCCCTTGTTAAAACAGGGAAAGGCACATTCGTAAAAAACATCACCGCAGTGTTTTGCAAAAGCATCCATGCTCGCCACGAGGGCATCCCAGCGCATTTGACGCAAGTCACACACGACCATTCGGTCGACGAGTTGCCTGGCAGCGGGCGAAACAAAGAGCTTTTCCGGGTCCGGTTCCCATCGGTCTTTTTCGAAATTCCATCGTTGATAGAGTGATGATGATGATGATGATGATGATGACATGGAGTCAGTGAATGGCCCAGTGTGTCGGCGCGCGCCGACGCGCAGATGCGGCGTGTCTCTCTTTTTTTCCTGTTTTTTTCATTCGGAATATCCCACGCAGAACCGTGGGGCCCTTCCATCCGCCCTCGTTGCTGCCTGCGACATGAACTCGCGGAATCCGACCACTTTATTCGTAATGGTTAATTGGCCACACGTTTTCTCCGAAAAAACCGTGTTTGTACGCAAACATGAGAGCGGATGAATCGCCGGAACGATCTGTGCATTGAATTTTTCCCAAGTGTCGTTTTTTTCGAAACACGACACGACAAAAAAATCCTCGAATCATGTCAGTCGGCATGGCAAATCAAATTTTGAACAATCACCTGGCCGCTCATCCCTTGAATTCGGAAGTGCACGAGCATGCAACTGTTTTCGTGGACCACAAGCCGCACATTGGGACGGAAAAGTTTTTGAACTGGCAAAGCTACTTGTTTGCAAATCCGGATGTCGAAAAATCAGTGTCCCATCACACGGATGCCGTGGCGCAGCGCAAAGCCGTACTGGCTCACTTTCAAACGTGCGGATGTTTTGAAAATGGCCGCAGTTATTTTGTAGATGAACACTGCACCAATGAGTACTCGCCAACTATTGAGGCGGCCCGAAAGGAAACGTTTTTCGAACGTTTTCGCAAAAGCGTCAAACCAACCCTACTCGTTGTTTCCCACGGCCTGTACAATCGACTAGGAGGTACTGGTACTTATGTTTGGCATTTGTGCAACTTGTTATCGGAAAAGTACCGCATCGTTCAAATGTACCCCTGGTCCCACTCCGACCATCATGGACGGGTCGTGCGAGTCGTTCTCGAAGATGAATGGGCATTGCAAATCCGCGATGATGCTGCCTTGGTGGCCTCCCAGCTCAAAAAGTTTGCGGGACCCATCCACGGCATCATTTTGAACCATTTTTTAAATTTCGACGAGCGACAATTGGAAATGCTGCTACGCACTCATTTGAAAACCGTGCCCATGGCCACCATAATTCACGATTACTACTGGTTGTGCCGCGAATCGCCAATGCCCAACTTTAAATTTTCAAATCCAGCCCTGCTGATCATGACCGCTTCGAGGTTTTTGAACCATTCCGAAATCATCATTGCTCCTGCTCAGGCCGTTGCCGACGTGTACGAAAAGAGACTTCCCGATCTCGCTGGTCGCATTTCCGTGATGGGACATTCGAATTTGCAATTCGACAGCGAACCAACTGATTTTCCGGCGAAAAACGACAAATTCACCGTCATGTGCTGCGGCAAACTGTTTTTTCACATCAAGGGAGGCGAGCGCGTCAAAAGGGTCGCTGCCATGTTGCCGGACATTCATTTTGTCATCTTGGGTGACATGGATGGCCTTCCTCTGGTTCCCAATCTGTCCATTCTCGGACCGTATCGGGAAGAGGACATGGTTCGGCACATCAGTGCATGTAATCCCGATTTGCTGTGGATTCCCAGTAATTACCAAGAGAGCTATTGCTATTGCTTGGATCATTTGATGGAATCGGGCAGACCATTGTTATTGCCCGACTTGGACATTTTCCAAGAACGCACGGCCAATTACAACGCCTCGAAGCGGTTTTATGATGGCCGAACCACGTCGTCGGCGGATTATGATTCCGCTCAGCAGATTTTGACGGCACTCCGTGAGCGCGATGCAATTTCTACTTTACACCCGATTTCAATCACACATCCGTGCTCGCTGCAGTACTTGGATCGCGTTGCAGCGCTGGTGCCCAGCCCTTGAGTGCCGTGTGGATGGGAATGTATCCTTGTTTTGGCACCGATCAAAGCACATTACACCTCGTGGAGCAGCAATAAAAAGTCGAAAAACGCAGAGGAATACATTATTTTCTTGGCTTGTCACCGATGCACCCCCCTTGGTCGTTTACTTTCGCCTGGGCCATTGGATCAGATCGTCGAACAATCGATCATCGTCGTCGCCGCCGTCGTCGCCACGGTTATTTCGATCGTCATCATAAAGACCACTTTTTGGAGTCCAGCGATTACCGCTTAGTAGCCAGTTATCAGATTGAAAAACAAGGGACAGCAACGGACTGCTCGCAGTTCGCGCCAAGAACTTTTGCATCCATTTTGAGTAGGGTCCGGATTGGGTGGTGAGAGCATCGGGGGGCGCCTCCCAAGGGGACACCAAATAGGGGGCGTGAATGCGTAGGCATTTTTTCGTGCGCACCCAGTCCTGCATTTTGGCACTCATGAACACGGCCAGTTCTGCATGCTTCTGGTGTACGCTGGTCGTCGGAATGTTGAGATTGACACCGATGATGAAGTGCCCCTTGTATGTTTGGTCGCATCGGAAAATTTGATCCCGCGTGATGCAAAAGTGTCGGGCTTTGAGCGAGGCGACACACGTGCCGTTCGCGACATCCAATAATACAAAAACCATTTTGAGGTGGTGTTGTTGCTGCTGCGATTCCCTTCCATTGTCACCTTGGTGGTGATCGGCCCCGTCGTTCAGGCGCAACCACTCTGCTGGATGGATACTCAAAAAGACCCAGTATTTGTCGGAGGCTTTGCACCCACCGCTTTTCAAAAGATAAACTTCTGGTTTTTTGAATTTTTCACACCGGCTATAACTTTCGACATCATCCTCATTGACATCCGGTTGCGTGTCGGCAGACATAAGCGCGACGAGGCAACTAAAAAAAGTTGGCAACGCTCTTGTATTTTTTGAACGAGCTGCGAAAAACAGTCGCACTTGACCGTGTCGGCGCTGTTGGTTTTGTTGAACTTTCGTTTTTTCTTTCAAATTCATGGACTCGTACCACATTTGGATATTGGATGAACATTATTCGGAACTGTTGAAGCGGCTCGCCAAGGTCATCGAGCGAGGTGTGGAGAGTTGGCGACAAGATGGACCCAGCGGCGGCGCCCTGGCCATTGACATGACATGTTCGAATGTCTTCCGCGCCGGGGCCATTCAAATATGTTTGGGAGCGAGTGCCAATCCGAGCGCAATCGTCGAAGCGAATCCCAAGTATGTCATTATTGTCAACCATGAACTATTGCACGATACGCCTTCCGCTTTTCAACGGTTGCTCGCAAAATATCCCGCCTGGGACTGCAATCTCGCAAATATGACCTACCGAACGCATGAATTGAAAATTGATGCGCCTTGTGGAATTCTAAAGTCCTCGGTCCATTCGTCGTCGTCGTTGTCGTCGTCCTTGCAGATGAGCCAGGATTTAGAGGCGTTTTTGCGAGACGCTGCAAACATCCAAGTTCCCTGTCCAATCGCAACCATTGCAGATTTTTACAATCACTACCGAAATCAACCGCAATACGCAAATAACATGTATTTTCCACTCGCGATTGACAAGAGAGACTATTTGTCCTTGAATCCCGACATTGTAGAATTTTACCAAGATAAGGTCGATGAAGTGATTGTCGCTACACATTTCTATACCTATGGGTTCCAAGAAGATCGCGCGTACGGGTTGAACACAACTGACGCCGAGAGCGAGGAGTGGTCTGCAATGACGATGAGTCCCCCTGGGACGGATAAACCATTACACCACGCCCCTCGCGCCGACGAGTTGGACTATTCTTTGGAAATGGGACAGTTGGAGGTCTTTATGAAACTATCGTCAGAGAACGATTGGACTGCGTTGCTGCAAAACCCACCGAGCGCTCGTTACCAACCTCAGTCGATGCCGATTCAATTTGTCACCAGCGCCCACTCGAACAATTATTTGTGTTTGGTATTGTGCAATCGGTGGGTGCTACAATATCCCAAAAATGAGCATGCGACGGTGATTGAAGATTTGAAAAGGACTCGAAATATGGTTTTGAATGAAGCTCTGAGCGGCAGGCACTGGTTCGGCTCCCTGCTGCGTCGACCTGCGCTGGATCAAAGGCCGAAAAAAGGACCAACCAAGGTCATCGTCACTAATGTAGTAGAGACGGCGGCATCCAAACAGCAGCTCGTCAAACAACCAAAAAAGAGTCAAAGACGAGATTCTCTCGTGCCACAAAACATCATCTTGGACGTCCAAAATGAAAATGACTGTTCCGTCACCGGAGCAAAATCGTCCGAATCCGATTGAAATCGGGCGGAAAGCGCCTCCTGGGCTCATCCATCGACATGTGATTGATTCTGAACGCGCACGCGCGGCAGTAGGGTCGTGATTCGAAAGTGTGGATCGAAGTGCGCGGATTCGACGTGTTGATAAGCGAAAAAGCTAAATATACATGAATCCTGCAAAGCAGTGAATTTGAAACAATCCATTTCGCCACAAAAAAACGGTCAGGGCGCGCGTTTTGCATCTTGTCTGTTTCTGAAAATCATGCACGCAATCGCGGACCAAATTTTATCTCGTCAAGCACTCTGAATGCGCACAAAAACAACATGGTCCTACACGCGGCCACCGGTGGGTTCCGCAGGTTACGCCTTGTCCGACCCTCCAAATGCCGCGTCTTGTGGCGAAACAGTATCCGTTGTTTGATTGTTCGCGTCGGTCGAGTCTTGTGGAACCCGTAAACTGAGTTGGTTCGGGAGGCGACTGGACGTCGTTGGTGGCGCATTCAACTCCCTCAGAGTGGTAACAGCCGAGGAATCGCAGGGTTCCTGAGGTGGGGCCCCGTCCGACTCTTCGACAATGGCAACGGCGGTGGGCGAATCGGCGCCTGTGGTCGGCACGCTTCTGACAGTCACTGGAATGTGTCGATACATGATGACTTTTGCTTTGTCACCGGTTGGAGCCTCGTTGACAGAACCACCACCACGGTCCATATTTGGTGCACCATTGTGTTTTGCCGAGTCTATCTGTGAACAAATCACCCACCGAGTGATCATTTGTTTCGGGGAGCATTTTTGCAAATCCCAATAACCATAAAGATCAGAAATGAAAGTGTGGTGGTAGAAACCATGTAGATCCTCGCTATTCGGAACCATTTTGACGTCACCCCACAGCAAAATGTCGTCGTGTTCCATCGAAGATGACGACACACCGGCTTGTGTCAACGGATCCGCATTCACGACTACTCGAGTCGTTTGTGTTGCGCACTCGGTGATTTTTGAACTGCCCGCCCCGTCGACATTCGCAGGTTCGACAAGCACCTTTTCCACTGTGACAGGTAGTCGCAAATTGGTTTCATAGAGCAGTTCCATCAACACGGGAGGTAGGTGGCGTCTGGACGCGTCCAAATACAAAATGTAGGCCGAACGGGCGCCCATTTTGATGGCATAATTGGCCATGATGCTGTTTTTCTGTTCTGCACCCATGGAAACCCACTCTTTTGCTTGCCTCTCCGGAATGTAAAGATCGCCGATTCGGAAACACCAATAGGGAAATATTTCCATGCTTGTCATTATCTTTTCCGTTACCGACGCAGGCGTCCCCACCACAAAGATGGGCAGTTCGTTTCGGAATGGCGACAATGCTGTCATCATCGAGTGCAATCTGCCCTCGGTTGTTTCGTCGTTGACCAGCACGGCAAGCGTCACTTGACCTTGTTCCAGTGCTGCCCTGAGCTTCTGCGCGGACGAGCCGAACCTGTTCGGCCAATTACAATCGCTCAGTCGTTCCAAGCACTCGTTTACGGGTATGGCGGACGTGGCCCTCTTGATCGCTCCACATGTATCCGCGTCGCGACTCGGTCGCCAGAGTTGGCGGCGGTATTCGTCCCACGTCCACTCATAATGCGGGTAGGCTACTCCAGGTTTCAGCCAAATCGACACATTCGGATTATCGTACATGTCCGGTTGCAAGGCAGAAGCGCTTGCGTGCCCCTGCTTTTGTTCAAAAGTCTCCCAGAATTTGTCATAGTGGGGGCAATACTTTCGCCCCACGACCGCCCAAGTATGTTGGATGAAGCTATTCTTCTTGAATGTAAAGTTATTCCCGTCGGCATTAAAGTACTGTCCATAGATGGGACCAGGAATGCGCACCCAGTCACAGCCATTTAGCTGCATTCGATGTAACAACTCAAAATCATCCGCGATACTCATCTGAGGATTGTAACCGCCGACTTTTTCAAACACATCCCGGCGCCAAATGCGAACGTGGTTTGGCGCCAAGACAATGTTGGTCAATTTCTTCGGGCTGATCGCAACATAAACGTTTTGCCAACCGTACTGTTGGATAAAGTGGCGAAAGTATCCGCCCTGTCCATAGGCCGTGTCCATGGCCCAGACGTGCGGCTTGGGTTTGTCGTCTTCCGATTCCGCCTCGTACATCATGGCAAAATCCGAATAGACGCATCCGACATTGGGGTTTTTGACCAAGATTTCTACGGCCGTCTCCAACACGTTGGGTTTGAACAGGCAATCATCATGATCCATTTCGACGAACGCAATCGATTCTTTGGAACACAGTGAGGTGGCGCGACTTTTGGATTCCCCGATGAAACCCGAGTGACCCAGACGATAATAGGAGATTCGAAGGTCGTCGGCTGCCATGGACTCCAACTTTGGAACCATTTCATCGGTCTTGCTATCATCGACAATCACCCATTGCCAATTGACGTACGTTTGGGATTGTAACGACTTGAGAACTCGATCGATTCTTTTGCCGCTGTGGAATGTCGGCGTGAAGATGGAAATCAAGGGGTGGTCCGGGTGTCGTTGCGATAAGAAAGTAGACACAGAGTCCACCAATGTGTGGGTAAGCATATAGTCATGAGCTTCATTCCAAGAATCGATGCTTAAAAACTTTTTGCGGATGAATAAGGGCAGATTTTGCGGCAGAACATGTCGCAACCAACATCGTTCGCCCGGATTTTGCTGACCCGACGCAATCGCCACAGCCGCTGCGTCACACAGTGTCGGTCCACCGCTCACGACCATGGCTCTCGCGCCACAGGCCTTCCACAATCTGGAAAAGGCCACGAATCGGTCACCCTGAGCGGCTTCTACCAAAATTCCAAACTTGACACTCGAAACTACGATGAGTCGGTAGAACTCGAGAGCTATTTCTTCAAAAGCAACATTGAGAAATGTTTCTTCGTCGTCGCGTGGCGTTCGTTCGTCGCAAAACAGTAGTACGGGAGGGAGATCCCGGATGGACATTTGCAACACGTCGGAATCCGACAAGGTCAACTGAGAACTGTTTTTTTTCCACTTGTATTTGAATGATTATTTTGCAAGACTTGTTTACATTTTTCGAGCCGGACGTATATTTGGTCAAATACGTACGACAAGGAAATTTGAAGCGTGACGTGCCGAAAGGTTGGTTTCCCGTTCCCACGACAATGTCAAGAGACTCCCGTGCGTGAGACGAGACGTGAAAGGCGGGCTGCCGACGGTCTTTGTCAAGCTGGTTGGTCCATACGGGTTCCGGTTTCGGCAGTGCAACTCATTCACTCACTAGGGCGGAAATTGTGGCGCAAACCACTTTTAATTAGCTACATGGTGGAAAGTTGCATTCAACGTCAGGCGCCGTGACGCAGGGTAAATCCGTTACGACGTTTCCCTGTCGGCGTGGAGAATACAGAGGACGACGTTCAGGGGAAGCGACCGCCCTATTCCAAAAACAACAAACCATTCCAAAGAGATGGCAACGTGCTCAGCGAGGTCACATGATGGCCAGAGCGACATCGAATCGGTTGGTCGTTTGTCATGGACCCATTCTGTTTACAGGATATTGTCCCGTGTCTTCTCTTCTTTCTTTGACTCCCACACAAAGCTAGACTCTCATTTGTTTCAACACAAGCTTCCTAAAGTTCCTAAATCCAATTTTTTTCTCCATTTTCTTTACAAATGGCATAAGGTCTTTCGTTGCACAATTATTTGAAAGGGATATTACACAACCGGGCCTCACACGGTCCAATAATAACGACCGCCAGTACTATGGTATTTCACCATTCTTCAATATTCAAGAGTACCGTAGTCAGTGTAAAACAACAAGCCCAATGGTGGTGGCCTATAGAAACGATAATGTGACGGTGTCTGATTGAGGAGCAGACTGAAAAACCGACGCGCAGAACCACCACTCATAAATGGGATCGCTCTAGGGGCCTTCGATCATCGATTGGTACCATCTGAAAACTGGAATCTGAAAACAGTTTTTTGAAAAATATCGATAAGCATTGTTTATTCCATCGTTCGGGCCCAAGATCAAGATGAACCGTCTTCTGTTGCGACGATTCGAATGGCCGTTTTGTGTTGCGACTTGTTTTGGATGGCTCTTTTTTAAAGCGTCGGTGTGCGATCGACCAAATCTTTTGTTTTGGCCTATTTCGGCCTCGATCCGACCAATTCTGCAATGGATGGATCCTTATCGAGATTAATTGCCAAAACCTTCAAATTTATGCCAATCCAGTTGCGGACCGTGGTCGTGTAATCCTGCACGTCCTTCTCACTGGGCGCAAACTCGAACAGGTGTGCCATTCTGTCCAAGGTTTCCGGTCCGGCCTCGGCATTCTGTGTGCCGAGCAGTTGTTCGCTCTCCGTTCGGACCCATTTTAAAACTTCATCTGGACCCAGCCTTCTGAAAACGGGGATGAGCAAGATTCCATCGATGATCGACTCCAAATCGACGGGATTGTCGTGTGTTTCAAACGGCGATTTCCCTTGCTTCCTGTTTCGGCTCACTTGATACTGCAGAGTCTGTAAATGTACAGACATGTAGTTGTTTTCCTCGAGAAACGCCCCCTGGACCTTTTCGAGCAGATATTGGTCGACTTGCTGAAAGTAATCCCAATATTGCTTCCATATCTCGAGGTAGCTTTTATAATCGAGTGGGCCGGTGAGCTCGGTGACTTTGAATTTGCCGGGCTCAATCCTGCGCACCAGACGGATTTTGTACAGTAAGAGGAAGAGGTTTGCCACCAAAATCCCATCACCGTCGAGCTTTCCTTCGATATTAATAGCACCGGGAATGCGACGGCGATCGGAACTTTCACGCCAATCCTCCATCAAATCCAGCTCTGCCATGAGGCTGCGCGTCACGTCCCTCAGTTCAATGGCAATCCATTCGTGGACGATGGTTATGTATTCTTGCACTTGCCGCTCGTCGGGCACAAAGTCGAGCAGTGACTTGATTTTTTTAGCGATTTGCGATCCAGGATTGAAATCGGTCGTGCCAAGCAATTTTTCTCTCTCCTTCGTCAACCATTGCTTAACTTGTCCCGGACCTATCTTTTTGATAATGGGAACACGCAGAATTTCTTCGATTCTATCTTGTAAATCATTAGATGGTCTCCAGGGTGTGTGTAAGCGCCACACGCCCATGTCATTGTTCGTCAGGACGTCGTCTTGCAATTGTTTCAGCCATCCATCCAAATGTCGAGACGCCTTGCCAAGTGCTTTTCGGACCCTGTCGGATAAAGATTGATTTTCCAGACCGTATCGTTGATGTACGCCTTCAAGTGCTTCGACGAAATCGTTGAGCTCAAATTCGGTTTTGAGTCTCGTGACTTGAAATCTGCCGGGTTCAATCCTGAGCGCGACGTAAACCCGGTACTCGACCCATGCAATCAATTTAACGCCTACCAAAATACTCTCAGCATTGACGGGCTGCTCAAAAACGATCCGGCCCTTGATGTCACCGTTCTCGATGGCATTGCGGCCAGGACTGTCCCGCCAATCTTCGAGCAAGTCATCATTTGTAGCCATCTGAACACGGCACACTATCATCATGGTCAAATAAAGGCATTTTGCAATCTGAAAGTATTTGGCAGCCAACCGACCATCAACAATGAATTCGAGGGATTTGAACAACCCCAGGGCTTTTTATTGCACATGCAGCATTCTACCTTCGCTTAGGAAGTAGCTCTCACGATCCATCCGATGGAACTGCTGACATACATGAAGGTGTAGCTCGTGCCCACAGCAATCACCAATGTGGCGCCTGCGCTCGTGGGAGTCTCCAGGGTCACTGCGTTCGAAACGGCCGTGATGGACACCAAGAGTCCCGACTGGGGATTGGCGGGAAGAGCGACGAATCTTCCAGTGGTGATGACATTGTTACTGCCCGTCAACACCGTTGGGTCGACGTCGGTGCTGGCACTTGTGTCTGGCGACTGCACCGGAGCGGCGAACACGTAATTCGGATTGCCGAACGTAGGTATTGGCACGGCGTCGCGCCCAAAGTTCTTATCGTGTCCATGTTTACTCATTTTTCAATAATAACAAACGAGTTTCGATTTTTTTGGCTAGCGTATATATCGCAAGGTAATAACCCTTCACGGAACGACCAACTATATGGTTCGATAAAAAGTGTCTCGCGTCTAAAAATGCCCAAAAGTGTCCAAAGACATGAGTCCAAAAAAATGACGGCGCCAGACTATCATTTTCAACATAACAGTTAAAAAAAATTCGGGCCGCAGAACCACCGCTGTGGACTGGACAGACATGTGAAGATTCACGAAAATGAGCGCGATTTACATTGGAGACAATTAATTAACGTTTACGGACCACCAGTATCATCGGCACGGTGGTGCGCCGCCCTCCGCAACATTATACAGAATAGTGTGCGGGAAACGAATTCTTCTGGCATGATGCGCCGCCCATGTCCTTCATACCATTTGGGCACGTTGGAGAACACACACAACAGCCGACCGCGCGAAAGCCCGGCCGGCACATGGCGTAAAACAAGCCGTTGTTTGGCTCACACGCGTCGACGCCGTGGACCGTTTCGCACAGGCTCATCGTGGCATGACCTACACCGCGTGCATAGGCCTCCGGTTTTCTACAGTAAACACCATCGTCTTGGAAATACTTGGGACAAGTCGGCCAGCAATTGTTGTTGGCGAGTTTGTACCCGTAGGGACACGAATGAAGGAGGGCCTGAGTCGAAAAGGCACAAACCAACACAGTGGCAAAGAGTAAGAATGGTAGTTTGACCATTTTTGATTTGACGACGAATATATTGTGCGAAAAGTTTATGACATCCAAATGCATTTTTGTGTGAAATTTGAAGCAGATGAACGTCATAGTCGCCCCCTGTCAATAGTTCGCGTTGCATTTCTGACATTCATGCAGAACACGTGATGAACATTTCATTCAACGGTAAGCCTGTGGCCAATGACCACAACATTGTGGAATTGAGTGTAGCTGAACAAGTACACCCGGAAATCACCGGTTTGACGCACCCGCGGGACACTCTTGGCACCTTGCTCATGGTGGATCGCGACGCACCGCAAGGTTTGCGGCTTCACTATTTGGTCGTCAATCTCTCTGGAGAATCCGAAAAGGGAAGCGATGGCCAAATCATTTCGAGTTACGAATCCCCCAACCCGCCCGCCGGATCGGGCTACCACACTTATGAATTTCGTTGGTACATTCAACCGGCCGCATTTTTAAAGATTCCGATTCCCAAACGTTCATCCTTCGACTTGTCAGAGTTTGAATCGGCCCATCAATTGAAGCTGCTGGAAACCAAATCCTTCCGAACGATTCGAAAATAAACACATTCAATTTTTATTTGGTCAGACGAACGTGTTTTTCAATCCACGACTGCAATTCCTGATTGAACTCGGTCAGCAATTTACCGCTCAACTCGAACAGGGCCTGGGTTTCCTCGTAGAATTGCATTTGTTGGAGTGCTTGGAAATACAAGCCCATGTGGAGTATTTTTTGCAGCGCACCGTAATCAGACACCTCTCCTACCATGTAGTGGACATTGGATTGGTAGATGAGGGGAATGGTGGCGCGGGTAGCACCGACGCCTCGTCCTCCCGGATTCAAATTCGCCAAGCAACCAAATCGCAAATCATTGGTCCAACGCAGTATAAAGTCATACAAGGCGGAACTATGGAGTACCCTGTCGGACAGCGAATGTTTTTGGTCAAACTGCGAGTCCATGGGGAAGATCAACAGGTCCACGTCGAATACCTCCGAGGCCGCCTGAAGGAATGAAAAGGTGGCCCATTTGTCGGAGATTGCCCGGCAAGAAAGGTCACCGGCCCATGAATCGACCATGCGGGCGTGGAACACCCTCCACCAACCGTCCACATCCGAATTTTGAAAAGTCGTCGTCTTCTTCTTCTTCGCGGTGGTGTTATCATCCAAGTAACGCGGCAGTTTGTTGGTGGTCAAACTGAAATCATCAACCGGTTGACCATCCAAGAGTTCATACACCGTGTTCTGGAAACGAGTGTGTGAAATTTTGCAGCCCTGGTCGTCCACCAGCGATCTAGGTAAAATATCACGTAATTGCCGCAAAATGTGACAAATCAGTATTTTTCGGAGTCGATAAATGTTCGAATCGTTCACGCTGTATCCGAGCGCGTGGAGGATGCACGCGAAGAAGCAATGGCCATCCGGGATCGGATTGTAAGCCGTTCGAATGCCGCAGCCGCGCTCCAAAAAGACTTGCGAACAAGTTAAATCGCTCGGCGCGTTTAACGGAATCTCGAATGCGGCATCAGCAAAACCGTGTTGGTCACTCGTAAAACATTCAAAAGGATTAAAAGGAGTTTCTCTTGTGTGCACTTTCGATTGGCGAGCCACGACATTCGTTTGTGAAAAGACGGATCTAAAGTCGGGAATGTCGCAGGCAAACACTTGGCATAGCGAACGCTCATTCGCGCCACCAGTTTTGGAAGAGCAAGAATCACGAGTTGGCGCCGCCGTCGCCGCCGCCTTTTGGAGGGTCAAATGTTCCCTGTCGACCGAAAATAACTTTTCGAGTCGTGTCTTGAGTCGTTTCAATTCGTTGGCCTCGGGCCCCTCGAAATAAACCGGAAGCATCGACGGTGAATTCCACGAGTGCGGTGTCGAATGCAACCGGACCTCGACATGATGACCACGGCCGCCGTGTCGCTGCGGATCATCCAGCGACATGGCATGAACGGTGGCCGCCGCCGCAGAATAGGTCGTGGCCCACCCGTCCGCCACCGCATCGCCATCGGGCATATTGGCACACGAGTCGGGCAACGGGTCGCTCTTGTCTACAAACACGCTAGGATTATGTGACCTGCGAATATCAATCGAGTCCGAGCGATGATTGATGGAAATTGGAATTTCAGTGCGATCGGATGGTGTAATAACGGGCGGACGGTTCATCATGGGAAGGTCGTAATCGCACGCGAGATCATCTTCTCGAGATTGTACCACCGGTGATTGATGGTGAAAATCGGGAGAGAGATTATATCGGAGTAGAACGCTGTTCTCGTCGTTCATATCGAAATTATAATAATCGTCCATGTTGGTTGGTTCGACGGACTGTGGGTTCACGAGACCACGAGTCGAATCGGTTGGATTTGAAGGGTGGGCGGTCGTTGCCGTGGTGTCCGAGTGCGACGACGACGACGACGACGACGACACCCCTTGAGTTACCACCATCGCAGTACGCTGCATTGTCGATCGCATTTCCACCGGCCAATTCACAGCAATAGCCACTCGGACGTGCAAGTGGCGCTGGACGTGGCCGAAAAAATCACATGTGATGACCTTGTCGAACACGTCCAAATAACACTCGGCATCCTGATTTCCAATCTCAGCGGACCATGGAGGCAGAGGATTGTTTTTGATTCGCTCGGCTTGAATGAATTTCTTGGCGCCGGCGGCGGAAACCGGCAGCAAAAACGAGTCTCGATCCGAAAAATTTGAATTGGCAGCCAAAAATATCGCAATTTGGGACGCATATTTTTGTAAACCATCGAGTAATAACGCGGGCATTTGGATATATCCATTGGCGTTACGGCCATTGTCTTCGTCGTCGTCATTATCGGTACTCGAATGTTCAAGAGCCGATGCGGTGGCCAAGGTCGATGGTGGCGCGCTCATGGTGTGCCACCGCTGCCAGTCCAAAATTTGTTCAAAAAGTAAAGCACATTGCGATGATTGACGTTCGTCGTGCAAGGGCAACCAAAGAACGCACAACACCGGGCCCGTTTGAAATCGCCACAGGTGCTGGCCTATCGACGGCATCTCACCGTCTATCAGCAGACCTCCGGCAGTGGCGAACAGCACTGGACGATTCGTGCCAGACCACATTTATTGGAACCTGTGGCGAAACAAATTCGGGTCAGGATTATGAAAATAGCCGTCATTCTGCGTTGGTCACTTTCTAGCAGGACGTGGCGTGGCATGGGCAGATGCACGCCGACCGGCATTGGATTGCGACTCTTCGTACCGTTTTGCAAAGTGTTTGACTCCAGTGACACGGTTGTCGTTGTTGTCAATGCCAGTGGCGGTGTGGCCGCCAACTACCCGAATGGCCAGCCACGAGGACGAGGAAGAACGGCCACCGCGCCAAAAGCGATCCGAAAAAACTGGCGCCCATTTGTTCCAACGTCAACGCCCGCCGATTGCTCGACAAGTCTCGCCTTTTGGATTGAAATCGACGCAGCCCAACAAATTGTGGTAATCACGCGAAGGCTGGGGGGTCGTTCGTCGACACGGAGCCCGTCGTCGGCGGGTGTCTGTTTCCCAACGGTTTCGTGCTAACCGGCCGAGAACATAAAAAACTGTCGGCGCGCACGATTATCGCCACAGATACTGGGATGTTTTGCATTTTGTCTGATTTTTCCGTGGGTGCCATAAAAATCTCTCCAAAATTACCCGACTTTGCGACCGTTGAGAAGTAAACCGCCGAACAGTTCGAGCAATTTTCAATGACTCTCGATGAGTTCTGGGCAAGTTTCGAAAAGACCCGTGGTGGCATATTTGTCGCTGTCATCATTGCCGTCATCATCATTTTGTAGGGAGACCGCGCGACCGAATTTCCGAGAGAAAGTCAGAATCTTTGATCGTAGCAAAGGCGCGCGTCCAATTGCGATTTCCGACATTGTTTATCAGTTCGGATTGCAACAAAGACGCCCTTTCGATTTCGGTTCCAAAAAGGCGTGCGTCTGTCCCAAAAAATGCGTCCGAAGCGTGATGGCGTTATTTTTGACCGAGCCGTTAAAAATGGCTGGGCGATGCAATTTTTCAGTTTTTAACTCCGCAGATTTGGCGCGCGCCAAATCGCAGTTTCCGACGTTATTTATTAGTGTTGGTTGCAAAAATTTGCCACCACACATGAATTCCACCGACGACGACAACAACAACAGTGACAGCAGCAGCAGCAGCAGCAGCAACAACAAGACCAACACATCATTCCGCATCAGCGCCCAAACACAAGTGGCGACTCAAAGCCCGGTTCGCCTGTCGATTGCCAAAATCCACAAACGTCATCCCGTCGACGCTCCCATTTTCTATGGTTCGCCCATCTACTTGTACTTTGATTTTGGGCGCTGCGACGTGGTCAATCAATATCATCCAGCGAAAACCTGGGAGAATGTGCTGCGTGGAGGGAATACAGGCGAATCAATCAATCCAACGGATCAATTTTTGAGAGTTTACTGGAATTTAAGCCGGCTTGGCCAAACGACGGGCGCGCCGGCTTTTATCGTCGATGCTTTTCGCCGTAGAATCCGGTTTTTGGACGCGCGCGAATCCAAATATCCCCAAATCCCTTTTTACCTAAGCAATGACGACGATTTGAACCTTTGCTTTGTGCAGGGCCCGGACGTCGCTCCGGCTTTGGAGCATTTGTGGACCCATTTTTATCAAACAATGTCGGAACAGGCCCCATCGAACGACCAAAATTGACTCTCAAGGAGACACTCGTCCTGTGATGCTCGCCGCTGTGAAATGATTTAATAAACTGGAACAGTTTTTGAGTGCACGCCGCTACTTTTTCATTCCGACGTGCGGCTATTTGGGCGACACCACTCCTTCCCTCTCGCGCAAACCATGGCCGCTTCCAAAACATTCTCATTGTCTGCACAGGGAGAACTCTACGGCGGTTCCAAAAACGTCATTATGATCACTCATGCTGATTTGGAAGCCAAGTTCGAAGAATTGCAATTCATCTTTGCTTCCGACACGGCTTCCGGACATAAATTTTCGCGGCGTCTTGACTCCAGCCTCCCATTCGCCATCCTGGCCAATGGCTGGATTCAAAGCCATGGAACGGACTATCACGACAAAGAATGGAACGTGCCTTCGAACACGCCCTTTGACCTCATACCGGAGCAACCCTGGTTCCTACTGGTGGTCAAACCCGGATGCCGTGCCTGCATCGATAGTCAGGCTGATTTTGAGACATTCGCTTCGCTATATCCGGGCATGCCCATGTTTGCCATTACCAGCACCGAACTCGCCAAAGTCAGATGGCATGAGGAGGGCACTAGTGTCCCGCGCAGTTTTGGCAACAAACTGGTCGACACTTATCCGGCCGTATTCTATTTTGATCCCCGCAGTTTCGCGATGCAATATGTACATGGTCGCGATTGGCGTACCATGGATTATGTCTACAGCCAGCTGGTTACACCCGATTTGTAGCCGTCATCCTTTTTTTGGAAAAAATAGCTCCCAATAAATATATTGAACGGTGTGTGGCGTGCCTTTGCCAAATATGCGTCATTGGAAATATTCTTGTTTTTTCATTCCACGTTCAACCGTCAATGTCCCAACCTGCTCCGCGACATCGAATTAAAGCTCAGGAGAGGGCTCAAAAATGGAGGTCCGGTCGAGAATCCTCTTCCTCCGGGACGTTTGATTTGGTTGACGCCGTCGAGCGCTCAACTTCGTCCTCGCCCCATCGTGGTGACGCCGAACTCCCAATACAATCAATTAGTGGCTTGACAATGAACGACGACGACGACGACGGGTCGAATGTCGAAGAAACAAACATCTTCGGCAACGAGCCGACGTCGAATGTAGATTTGAGGAGAGACGATGTGTCTTTCAAACCCAATGGCGCTTTGACCAGTCTCACCGTCGAAGCTGAACCACTACGGGTTTCGTCCGACCCATTAGAAACGTTCGAGTCCATTTTGACTCAGGTTCCGTTGCAATTATCGACGCTGGGACAACCGCTCGTCCCTCGACGGAAAATGAATGAGGCCATGGTTTTGCAAAATAATGGAGTGAGCGCGCGTTCTTCTTCCTCGGCATCTGCTTTGCCCCCGCCTCCCATTCGTTCTTTGGAAGATGTGTATCCACCAGGTATTGTGGATGTGCCTAGTGCAGGCGACGAATCGGATCTGACCGAACTCGTAGATGACCAATCGTGGCGAGATGAGGAAGCGAGCCAAAGGGACGACTTTGAACCCTTCAGAGTGTACGATACGGAAGACGGAATCCCTTTTGATGATTCAAAAATCAAAATCAACACTCCTGTTCGACCATCGCCGGTTTTGCCTGCATTTGTGCGAGGTATTCATAACAGGACGCACAAGGCCAACGGCAATGGCCCAAAAAGTACGTCACGAGCCGCCACGGCCCGTTCCTCCTCGGCCGTGGTGTCGGCGCCAAAATTAACGACATTGAATCACTCGGACGAAGAGAGCGACAATGGTCGTGTTGTTGGCGATGACAATGTCAACAATGATGATGGACTCAAATTGTCGCGGCATGTCGCCAATGAATCCCCTGATTTGACGATGAATGTCGCACCGCCGTCACGTTATTCCTCGGCGATGAAATTGCAAGACGTGCAATACCCCTTCGGAACGGACGACGACAATCCGGATGATGATGATGCGCTAACGACCAGACACGCCGTCGCCATGGCACAGCCACTATCATCGTCGAGAAAACATGAACAGGTCTCCAATCGCGACGGTGGTGGTGGTGGTGGTGGTGGTGACGGAATCGTAGTGTCGAAAAACAAAAACAAACCAAAAGAAGAGCACCCGGATGAGTCGTCATTGCGACGGGAGGAGGTCTCCAAGTCCAAAAGCAAAATCAGCAATCGCAAGCGCCTTCCATCGCAGTCCTGTTTGGCGACGGTCATCGTCGCGGCGCTGATTTGCATCCTCGTCGCGGGATTTTTCTGCCTCGCCTACTTTGCAATGCCATCATCTCTGTTCAAATCGGCCGCACCGCCAACGACTCCGACCGTCGACGATGCTTTTTCCCATATGGACCGCAACGACGGAGACGAATCCATCAGAGATCTGTTAAGATTGCGACAGGAAGGCGGACGAGGTGCGAGGGATTTTCATTCTTCCGACTTTTCTCCCCTCTCGTCATCATCATCATCTTCATCATTGTCGCCCTCCGCATATTCTCCCTCCAAACCATCCCCCACCTTCTGGTCAAAGTTTTGGTTTTACACTCCGTTGGAGACTGGTATTCTGGATGACATTGTCGATGATGATGATGATGATGACCGATCGTATCTTCGTGGTGGCAGTGTGGATTACAAACGGCCGTCGTCCGTTTCAATGGATGACGGGACGGTGGACGCTCCCATTTTCGAATCTCTCAGAGAAACACACCCTGGCGCGATCCAGCCGCGGCAGCCGTATGATTCGCCCTACTATGAAACCAATTCCGATCGCGTTTCTCCCACTACTCATCACGCTCCGTATTCGACGCCGCCGCCCACGAGACAACAATCTCATCAACCCGCGACACCCACGTCACATGCGCCTCTCGCGTCCGATGGGCCCGGGAAGAACGGCGAAGAACAGGACAGGAAAAGATCCAAAATGCACTGGGTCCAAAGACCTGCACGTTTGATGAGCGACGAGCAAATTCTGAAACAGACCATGAATTCGGTCATTTACCTGATGCAATGGTTGTCCGAGCAAAAGACTGCGGCCAACTTTGATCTTGAGGCATTGAACAATTTGAATGCGATACAAAAAAGCTGTTTGAACGAGTTGACATTCGGGCCGTATCGCGAACGTCTCGCCCAAAAATTCGTTTCGCAAATGATTCTTCAAACGTGTACGGCTCCCTCGGAAGAATTGCTAGGTCGTTACGCCAACTTGTTTTTTGGTACCTTTGACGACTATGAGCCCTTCATGTCCATGTTGCACGCAACGGAAACATAAAAAAAACCAGCGATGATTGACGATGAAAAAATAATAATAATTGTATTGTGCATGTCTAGGGTAAAAAACAAAAGTGCTGCTGCTCAAGTTCATGGTTGTTGTTGTTCATTCTCGTCCAGTGGATTGAACGCGCGTTTCGTCAATGGAGGAGCTCAATGATAGGAGTCGGCGCGGCACACGAGGCAAATCGGTCAAAAATCAGAAAAAGAAAAACTCTTCTGACAAGGACGACAAGGACTTCGATGGGAACAAGGGCGACGAACGGACAAACAAAAAACGCAAGTCTGGCCGCGACGAAAAGTCAGCCTCCAATTCGAAAAAATCCGCCCCGGCCATCGCAGGATCACCCGTGACCACGACCACTGCGGTTCAATTGGTTGGCAATGTGGTGAGCATGGCCGCCGCCGGTGCGGCCATGTTTGTGGCCCTCAGGGGCGATCGCCGCAGGAACGAATTGGAAAACAGACAGGAACAAAACTTGAGGCGGATGCACGCCGAGTCGGAAGCCATCCAAGATGCGATGCAAGAAAATTTCCAAAGCTGGAAACAAAATGCGTGCAGTGATTCGTTGATCGACTCGGTGAGACAAATGCAGGAATCCATGGAACTACTACAAAGGCACCAGCAGGAGGCCGAGCGACGAAATAGACAGGAACTGATGAATCTCCAGTGTCGCCTTCAGGATATGGAAACCGCACAAACGTATCATCAAGAACAGTTGCAAACCCAAATTGCTGCCGCACAAACGCATCATCAGGAACAATTGCAAACCCAGATTGCTGCCGCTCAGGCGGCGTCGTTGGCCTCTCGGTTGGTTCCCAGCACCACCACGACCGCCGCGGCGAGCACCATTCCGCCAGAGTCTGACAAGAAGACACGCGACACGCCGCCTGTGGTCGAAACATTTCACAATAACCGTGGCGACCATGTCCATGGCAGGAGGGCCCGGACATGGATGAATGACAACGATCATCGCGAGGCGGACGGCGAGGACATGGAGAACCAATCAGAGTTGGAACAAGACGAACAAGGTTCGACCAACAGTTTTACTGCCGCGCTGCCGACGCCTACGGATCAACCGGTACACAAATCCAAAGTCAAAGGGGTACCGCTTGATGATGATTATTCCTTGCATGCAAACACTGCTTCGCGAACAGGTCGCCGAGAGCCATTATACGAAAGGTCGGATTCGTCCGGTTTCGTCCCGGTGAACTTTGAGGGCAGCCCACAATATGCAACCTACGAACACAGTCCGCATGACCTGGCACAGCATCCCCGTTATCCAAGACAAGAACAAGAAGAAGAACAAGAAGAGGAAGGTGACATTTTTGAATCATCACGCTATGGCGACGGTGAAGAGGTGTTGAATGTGGAAGATTTGTTGCATAATTTGGGCAATTTGCACGATTTGGGCGATTTCGTGATGCCTTATATCCAACAGATACAGATGCATACAATGTCGCGTTCGAGTCCCACGGCTGCGGCGCACTCTTCCGTACAATTTGAAGAGTTGCCAGAATAAAAAAAATAATCCGGAAAGAATGGTTTTACATTGAGTTGGTGTTTTTTTGTGTGTGTGGGTGTGTGCGTACGACTCTTTTGTTTGTTGTTGTTGTTGTTTGCTCGTTCGTCTGGATGATACATGTCGGTGGGTGGGCGATATTCATATATTTCCCAGATACGTGGGCAATGCTCGAACCGGGTCTCGAACCGAAATCACGCGAATCCGTTTTTTGAACCCGTCCACCATGGGCGACTTTACTTGATTCGCCGTCTCATACGCCTCCAACAGCCCGTCATGATTCACCCAGTTGAGTATGTGTCGAATGCAACAGGCGTTGAGCTGGAAGGGTTCCAGAAGCTTGGCGATTCTCACCGGCCCATTTTCTTCTTCCTCCTCCTCCTCCTCTTCTTCTTCTTCTTCTTCTTCTCCTCGACAGCGTGATATTCGCATCGAATCGAGTCGATCGGCTCGAGTTTCCAGATCATCATTCACAATCCTGCCAGCATCCCTGTCTTCGCAAGTTCGAAGTCTGGCCAAGCGAAAAGGTTCAATGCCTTGCCGCGAAAGGCTCCGTTCCTCGTTTTGCTGCAGCAATCGAATAATGTCCGATCTCAAATGTGCCAAGTATTCCGCACACGAATAACAACTGATTGGAAAGACAATCAATTCGGTCATGGTGTTGCCGCCGAACCGCACTCAAATTACAAGTGACTCGTAAAAATATGAGATCATTCGCCCTGTCACACTTTGTGAATTTCAGTCACAGTCATCATCCGCACACGAAACGCACACACGCGTTTCATGCATGTGAAGCGATGTGAAAAAGTGAAAAAGTCAAACATGATAGTCGTTCCAATTGAAAATCAAACGATAAAAAATGGGTAGTCCCAAATCGAGCCGCAAGTCACGCAATGATCGCGGATTTTTTGGCCGAAACACTGATGCACTCTGGGCATTCGTCGCAATCGTGGTCGTCTGGATCCTCCTCGGCATTGTGTATGCTATTACCAACGATAGAGGCTGTGACAGCCACTCCTTCTGGGACAAACACTACGGGACCCACGAATGGGGAATGAGCTACTTTGGAATCCTCTCCCTCTGGTGGACCACCGGATTCCTCATGGTTGGCGGATTCGTGTTCAGCATTTTCTGGAACCAATCTCGTTACAAGACAAGAATCAACAGATGTGGCGGACTTTGCGGAATCAACTGGGACACGACCTTGGTCACCGTCTTAATCTTCCTCTCGCTTTACATTGTCAAGCCCCTGTTGGAATTCTACGGAAAGAGCCCATTGCTCGTCTTTTTGGTGACCCTTGCCGTATTTGCCGTCGGTGCCTTCCTGTGCGCCCACTTTAAACGTTTGGAGAGGGGAAGCATCTTCACATTGCCCTTCTTGATCGTCATCTTGATCTCTTTGCTCTACCAAATGATCATTGCCATCCTGGCGTACGACAATGGCAGCAGCGGCAACATGATCAAGCTCCACTTTGACTAGAATCGTATTCCCGCCCTCGGCCGTCGGTTTGGTTCCCACGTCCAAAATCCCTTTTGTCTGTTCCTCCCTCCCTTCACACACTCTCTCTTTTCGTGTTCATAATCATTTTTGAGTCCATGTTTTGATTTCGATCGCCAACGGCGCGGAAATTCCAACCGGCAGCACGGCACAGCGCGCGCACACGTATACAACCATTTGGTAGAAAAACCGTCCTTCGATGTTCGGCCTTCGGTGCAGCAAAATTGAATCGCAAAGATCTTTTGCGCCCTCGCCAGCTCTCGACCGTCACTGGGTCCTCTTGTCATCATTCCGCAATGCATGCACTGCTCGCCTCTTCCTTCCTATCCGCTCTTGTAAAAATACCATGTAAACCAAAATATGATTCTCACATCCACTTGCCTGTGATATGTCGCCGCCATTGCGCCCTCGTTTTTTTGGAACGTTTCATTCGCCGATTTTGACGTTGTCTATTTGAAAATCGCGTTTGCCACCCACAGCGCTTGAAAAATCCCGGACGGTCCTTGGAGGATTAGTGTTTCTTGCACACACTACGGAATCATCATCCACACGATCAACAAAACAAGGCGGTTTCAAAAAACGAAAAAGAGCACCGACACCAGACGCGAATGAAAATGAGGTGGCTCTGCTGCACACCGGTGCTGCCAACAAGAGAATCAAGACTAGTGAGTGCAGCAGCAGCCGACGCCAATCGAGCGAATTCAACTTTTTTTCTACAACTACCCATTTGCGTGTTCAAATACTTGTGCGAATGGTTGGACGGAGACGATGTACTCCAACTGGTCCGCTGTCGTTGTCGAGATATCTCGGCGCGCATCTGGAAACGCCTACATGTTCAGTACGACAACAGATCTCTTTGCTGCGTTTTTTTTCAAAACTTTTCACCCATTTTCCAGGCGGTCTGATGGGTGGCTTGGTTTTCAAAAATCATTCCAGCGGTAAACAGGATAATTAAACGTCATTCGACTTGTATGAGAACGCCATGGACTGTCCTCAAATGATTGCCGTCATTGAAGACGACGATTTTTCTGATGACGAGCTGGTGGAGGAGCGAGAGGAGGATGCAAAGGATTTGTGGCAGGAGAGTTCGGATGAAGAAAATGACGATGGTTCCGGCAATGACTGGGTAATTCGGTGTAGCCGCAAGGAAAATCACAATCTACTGCGCGACTACCAGAGGTTCAGGACGGTCCTGGTCGACGACAACCGGGGCAAACAATATCGTTATTATTTTGAACTGGATATGGAGCACATGAGGCTCACCAGGTTGTATTTGTACCGAAAAAATTTTAAGAAACTCCCTTTGGAAACGGCGCTGTTGTGGGTGTGCAGCGTTCGCAAACCGCATGACGATATGGAGCGATTTTATATTGACGACATACGCTGGCATTTCTCCGTCGTGGAGACGAAAATCGAACTCAACTCCAAACACAAGGGCATCATTGACGAGTTGAGCCCCAATGACGCCCTGTTATGTGCTGGCGAAATGTACATAGGAAACACTACCATCTTGTGGAATGAACGCACGGGAGCCTTGCGAAAACTGATCAAAACAAACTCTAAAGCTCTAAAGGCTCCGTTTCGCCATTACATGCAGCATATTTTGCAGAATTACGAGGAAAGACCGACGCATGACTTTAAGTACGAATGGAATATCATCAAGAACTTTGCGCCACCGCCCGATATGAAGTATGTTGACGAATTTTACGTCCAAAATGATTTTGCCGAAGCTCGAAGGACGCGTCTCGAATCTCGCTGAGTGCCATCATGTCATTGCGTAGTAATATAGATTTTTCAATAATATCATCGCCACCATCAGGATGTTGCTTGTTTCGCCCGCCGTGGATGGATGTCTTTTTTCGCCCAATTCCGTGGCGCCACGGCGGACCGGTCTGCTCGACCGTTGCGGCGGTTTTTTCCCGAACCGTCGCACATAGTCGAACGTCTTTTCCGGCGCCGTTCGTGCATGATTTTCCGAGAGGCTTTCTCCAGTGTTTTTTTTTCCGACTCGGACCCGCGCGTGATATTTGAAAGACCAGTCGAGATTTGCGAGTGGATGCAGAAAACAAGTGGAGCGTCCTCGGGCGTGTCCCGAACAGTGCAGCTCCAAATGCAAGCATTGTTCAAAAGTCTAAAAAGTGATTCGTCATCAAATGACGACGGCTATATGGCGAGTAGCGACTTTTTTGATTTTTCGGACGCCGAAAAAGTGAAGAGTCCTGGACGGCAGACGAGTCATGCGTCTGATCTGAGGGCCAGCGAACCTTCCTCGAGTTGTTCTTCCAGCGCGACCATCCACTATGATAAGGATGTGTCACCCGTGGTCAATTCGGAAAACCGTGTTGAACCCACGCTCCTCCACGTGGACCCATGGCAAGATTTGGATTTTGTTTTTTCAGATGCAGAAGATCAATATTGTAGCAATTTGGCCGAACTACAGACTTTTGCACCGCGAAGTAAATCCGAACCGATCTTTCAAACGAGCGGCCGCAAACGAAAACAACCTAGTTCCGAACGCATCGACCAACCTCTGGCAGGCGTCAAACGTCGCAAGTCCAAAACCAAAAACCACGGTTCCAAGACAAAAGACGACGAGGCGCGCGATCATCATTTTCATCCCGCGAATCCACTGAGTACCACAGTGTCGAATTTTTCGATTCGACCTGTGCGCCCGCCAGAGGAATGGCTGTCCCCGGAAATAGATGCCGAACTGGACTTGGACGATGAGACGGGACAATTGTGGCGAACGCCCTTTGCTGGAATCCGCAAAAATCCCCTGATGGGGGCCGACAATCGTACACTCGGGGGCGCCCGTGGTTCGGTCGGTCTTTCGGATCGACGATCTACTATTCCACCGGGAGACTTGCGTGTCAAGACGGCGGCGACAACAGCGACAACATTAACAGCAGATGTCTCGTCTGGCACTGACCAGCCAAAGTCCAAGGGAAACTCGACCAACAAACAAAAGACGCTCGCCAAAATCCAGCAATTCATGACGGACATTCAAAATATCCAACTCAAACAATCGACCATTCGTGAATTGTGTCCCGACTGTCGATTTCCCCTGTCGACCTCCATAGAGAATGATCGGCAGATTTGTGTCCGTCCCAATTGCAACTACCAGAGAAAGTCCAGGGAGAATACAAAGGCGACGTTGGCCTACGGCGAGGAATTTGACATTATTCCCGATTATTTGCAAAAGCAAAAATTCCACATTTCCAACCGAGTCCACGCCCAACTGCATTTTACAATGTGGCAGTACGGCGCGCCGTACGTGGCCAACGAAATCATCTTGTACATTTTTTGCAAAATCTGGGTCGACTTTGATTATAACAAGATTCAACAAATTCAATGGCACGACGTTCGGTACACCTTGCTCCAGCTTGGTTGGACGAAATACTACGCACATACTACGCAAATCTGGTGCCGCATCCGCAACGGTCAGATGAAAAGTGTGCTTCCTCAACTCCAAAATCAGATATTGACCATGTTCGGAATGATTGCCAAAGAATACATCAAATTCTGTGGCGAGAAGCGCAACCTGAATTATCCCGCAACGATGGCGCGCATTTTCATACAACACAAAAGGCGCGATCTATTGCAATACTTGTGGTTGAACGACGACAAGAAGGCGGATGATATTGAAAATGATTTTTGGAAAAGTATCGGGTTGGGTTGTGCGCCGTCGCATACGCAAGTGAACGGCGCTGGCGATTCGTGAAAGGACCGCCAAGCGGGACCAAGACCGGATGAGCGTGGGTGATTATGCACGACATTCATGTGGCGAGTTGTGGAAAGTTTGGAACGTTCTGGTTTTGAATCAAGCTACCACACACGCACATACGCACGCACATACGCACATACGCACAAGGGCAACCGTAGCACAGGAGCTCCAGAGCCACGACGAGTCAAAGAAGTTGCACGATCGGGCATCGTGAGACGATCGGCGGAGACCAACTTTTTCACGCACTCGTTTGACATTTTCATTTTTGCCACCCACCATGACACAGACACTCTTAATTTTACCAACAAACAGTCGATTTTGTTTCCGAAGAAAAACAGTCCGGGTACGAGAGCCATTCATTCGACCGATATTATGTCGAATTGAATAGGAATCGCCGCCAAAGACCCGCCCTTCACCCCTAGCCAGCCGGCCTCTGTTTTTTTTCAAACTCATGAATAAAAACGAAGGGGAGAAGGAACAAAACGCCAATCCTGGATCGTTCCTCATACGCGGTAGTGCGGCCAGTTTTGGCCCCAGAAAACCAAGAGGAAGACCCGCCAAGGAGATTGATGACGACGCCTCGTCGGGTGCGTCTCAAAAAGACGGCGAAGCACCTGGATTTGATCGTTTGCAACTTAAAAGAATTCAAAAAGAAGACAAGACCTCGAAACTGCCTTCACAAGCCCTATCCATCTTTCAACTGATGGCACAAGGCAAATACTTGCTTTATTCTCCCATTTACACAATTTCCACGGTCAGACCCGATCACATTTCGGTAGACACGGCATTGGATTTTTACATGACACATCGCTTCCTGGTGCCTTCCAACCATGTCAAATTGTTATCGGCCGGCATTCGTCAGCGTATGCCCAGGGTGCATTTGGAAGAGGAATTGATTATGGATGGGGTTTCGGTCAAGTACCGATTCCCGAGCTCGGCCAGTCGTAAAAAGTTGGACAAGGAGACGATGCATTTTTCAATACGCGATGACATCATTCAAAGTCTATTTTTGTTCGAGAAGGGCGCTTCCAGGGAGGAAATTGTCAATCGTGTGCTACAAATTCGGACGGCGCGCAGTCGCCGTCGAGCCAATCGCTCCTCCGAAACCTCGTCGTCCGTTCATAATTCCAAAATTCGAAAGGAGATCAGCAATTTGCTGAATAGCATCAAAAAGACGAAAAAATACGAAATATTTGTGTACCAGTGGTATCCTGACGCACTGGATTGGTACATTCTCCGGCGTTTTGTCACGCCCAAGGCGATTCCCAAGATTATAGAGCATTTTTGTCGATATCTGAAGCAAAATGCATCCACGTACAAGGACAAGACGGTGGACTTGGGACATATTACCAACCGCATGCTATTGGATTACACGTGTCGGCAATTCGAACTATGGCAGCTGCGATTGCAACGATTTTGCGAGACCGAGGGTGTGATGACGCAAATCCAATCGGCCTTTCACTTGCTCTTTCAACAATCCGAGTCCGCCGCCGCGGCCGATGTCATTGGGACGGGTAATGTGACGACATATCTGCCTCCGTCCAGGGTCCAATTGAAACGTACGGGCATCGGGACCCAGTATGCCCAGGAGATGCAGTACTTTGAAAATATTTTGACCATCTTGATCAACATGCCAATTAGTCCGTTTTGGTGGTGGATTACGTGCCATTTAGACGAGCACGCTCAAAATTGGGTCGAACAAGCGGTTCAACCGATTCTGAAGAGTCCCTTGATCGATCAAGTCAGTAAACTCTGGGTACAGTCCGATCCCTTCGATCTGGCCGGCCTGGCACTACAGTTTTCCAATTGGTCCGCATACAAAATACCCATCTTCGGCACTGGTATTTGGAATGACACCACTTATTATTCCAGGTGGCGCAATGCGGAAAAGAGCGGCGCCGTTTCACTGTGGAATGTCTTGACAACGACGACGACGACCCATCCATCTGCAGAACTGAATGGCATTGCGATCACCAATAATGACGACTTTGACGCAGTCGATTCGGCCGGTAGCGGTCAGCGCGTTTGGCACGAGACTTTTGCGGCAGCGGACGTGGGCAATCGTTTGGATTTCCAATATCAACTGCCCGACTATCACGCTCGGCAGGAGTATGACGAGGAATGGCTTTTGAGCAGCGCAACCATTGATCCTTATGGCACGAGCGCAGAACCAGAGGATCGCTTGCCTTACCCGACCCAGGAAATCCAGCAGAAGAAGGATGATTTGAAAAATGGTCGGCCCACTTCGTTTGTCATTTCCGTCCGCGAAATGGCGCAGATCAATTCCATGCGAAGGGTGGAGTTTGTGGAGATGCTCATGGACGTGGATCCCCTGTCGGTCGATTTCCACTGGCCCGTCTGGGCCACCGATCCCGTATTCATCGACTATGGCGGTCATTTGCAAAATGTGGAGTACCACGCCGGTGGTAATGTTGATGGTGCCGATGGTAGCCACCAGGAAGATTACTCTGCACGAATGGACGTGGACGAGCCAGCCGCGGTGCCTCCTTTGGAACCGATTCAGAGCGCCGAAGTGTGGCTGGGCTCCATGACCGACGCCGAATGGCGAGAGAACTCACAGGTCCTTGCTAATCGCATCTTTGCCAGCTATCCGGAATATCTCAGACAGCACCCGGAGTTGCGCCGGCGTTTGGAATCGCTCGGTTACCAGACGGACGTTTTACCAATCACCCACCGAACAATGCTAGAGAACTTGGACGCCCTCCGTTTCCAACACGGCGGATTGGCGCCCTATGAATTTTTACATCATATTGTGAGCATCTATGCTCGTTATCTGGACGGCGACATTGCCAGGGAGCCAAGTTATTTGAAAATTTATGAACCGGGCGGACCCTTGTCGAGCATTCCACACTCTGCTCCGCCTGGTGGAGCGTTCGATTGGTCCACGGGTACATCAAAAGGCATCGGATCAATGCCGTTTGCTCCAGTGTTATCTCCCGTTGGCTCTAGGACGACTCCGGTCTATGCCAATCCGGGAGCAAAAGTCATCGGTTCAATGCCGTCTGCTCCAGCATTATCTCCCGTTGGATCCAGGACTGCTCCGGTCTATGCCAATCCAGGAGCAAAAGTCATCGGTTCAATGCCGTCTGCTGCAGCATTATCTCCCGTTGGATCCAGGACTACTCCAATCTATGCCAATCTGGGAGCGAACGATAAGGGGCAACTCCAAAGAAACGTGTGGCAACTGGCAGTCAACCGTTTTGCCACCGTGGTTGAAGACGTGGATTTGTTCCGTAGTCATCGGCGCCAGGACATTTTGGCTGGATTGTACCAAAGGAAATCGGAAATTGAACCCAATTGGCGGTGCGAGGACGAGGAACAATACTACGCTGTGATTCCGCCGCAGTGTGACGAACGAGTCAAACTCAATCGCTACGAGGAATTGTTGCGCCTGGGTGGTTTGCCACAATCCGTCGATTTTGAAATACAGCCTCGGCCAGACTATTGGGTCACGCGTCCCAAATCGATATTGAAGAATGGCAATCGTGGTGGTGGTGATGTGAGCGGTGATGGGCGCCGTAGTGGCGCCACGACCGGCAAGCCATCGCCTTCCCGTCAATCCGCAGCAGCCGCCCGTCAAAAAGACGACGAGCACCCAAGCACCTCCCGCCAATCCGCAGCAGCCGCCCGTCAAAAAGACGACGAGCACCCAAGCACGTCCCGTCAATCCGCAGCAGCCGCCCGTCAAAAAGACGGCGTTCGCCCCAACACCTCGCACCAATCGGCAGCAGTTACCCGTTAAAAAGACGACGAGCACCCCATCACCTCCCAAGCAGGCTGTTGGCGCGAAGAGGGCGACGAGCGGCATGCCACCAAAGCCGCGACCATCTGTGAAAAAGACGACAAACACCGACCGAGATGCGGACGGATACCGTCGCAACGCGACGGAGGATCGCCCAATTGGAGACTGAGACGCAAACGTTGAATTACAAGGTGGAGGAGTTGCAGGAGTTCCAGAAACTTGTTGAGACTGAGACGCAAACGTTGAATCACAAGGTGGAGGAGTTACAGAAAATTGTTTTCCCATGGTACAGACGAAACATCGATAGGGAATGAAGATGTGTCGCAAAGAAGAATTTTGTGCATGACCTGCGCATTGTCGAGAACAAATGTAATGTATTTTCGCATGTGCGGGGAATTCGCGTGTAACAAGTTATTCGCTGCTGAAATTCCGGTTTGACGGTTAATTCCGTGCTCTCTTTGAGTCGTGTACACCCTCCCAATTTTACCGCCGTCGACGCTTTTATTTTCGAAAAAGTACGCTGGGTTTCATTTTCGCAAGTCGAATGCTAATGTTTTTTTATTTGTTTGTACGTGTCTCCCGAATGAATCCGGCAATCATTCGTGGAATCTCCGCAGATTCCATTTTCTTCCCGTGCTCGACGAGTTCGGGATTCCGGGATATTTCACCAACGACCTTGAAGAGGTATCCGGCGAATCGAGACAAGGTATTCATCAGGGTGGTGTTCCGCTCCAAAACCGACCGATTCAGTGCGGCTAAATCACTTTTTTTCGCGGGACTATCGACCAAAGTGCGAATCAAGGCAGACAATTTGGATAAGGCTTGCTCATTTCGTTCCAAAACGGTGTCTGCAGGGGGAATATCCACCGGTGTGTCGCCGCCACTACCACTACCACCACCACCATCACCCGTCATCATTCCAACAAAGCTGGTCATTTTGAGAATACCGTCAGAGAGCGGCAGTGACAAAACGCGTCCAGCATCCACCGGCACCAAAATGGCTGTGGTATCCTTGGTATGGAGTTGATTCGCCGGATCAAGATGCCTGACGCAAAGATTGCCCAACCAACGAGCCCAAGGCGAGGAGGAGTCGTGGTCGTGTTTTGCGGAGGCAACATGAATTGGCCGCATTTCCAATTGGAACCCCAACAGAGTCACGCCCAACCATAGCTGAACGATAAAACCGTAAAATGTGGCTTGGATTTCTGAAAAAGCTCGTTTTTTCAAAGTGGTGGTCGTGGTGGCGGTGGTCGATTGGATCAATCGCTCTAGAAGCGAGTGGGTCATGGGCTCCACGAGCATTCCGAAACAACACAAGGGCACTTGAACGTGAGCGAGCAGCGTATCTACCGTCTTTTGAACGTCGGTCACGATGCGACCACTTCCAAAAGCGGCCAAATTAGTATCCCCGCCCAGCAGAATGGACCGAAGGTGAGCGCCAGCTGAAAAATCACTCGTATTCTCCAAAGTCCCGGCCTGATCCACGACCATGGACGCGTCGAAAATTTGCATGACCAGCGGGTTCCACACCTCCTGTCCGATTCGGAGATTCTGAGAGTATCTACCGGGTTGAAGCGATCGAGCATAAAGACGCTGCTGCTGCTGGTCCGAAATGCCGCCGCTCGAGTTTTCATCCGACCGAATCGCCGGCAGCAGTTGATTAACCACGGTGCAGGCGAAGTGCGTGTTTAGTTCCTTGAAAAACTCGTTGGTATTCAAAGCATTGGGACCCAACAGCATTTGATTCATATTGTTCATATATCGGAAGGCATTGATGGCCTTGGACCACAATACGCTCGTTGCTGTCCACAATGTCGCCAGGGTCAGTTGTAAATTCAGGGGCACCACATGAAACACTCCCGGATCGGTTACCCAAGGCGTATAGCGTGGAGTAGCACGAGTACCAGCGGCGGCTCCGGCGGTGTCTGAATCGCCGGAATCCACGTTATTGGAAGCGGTTTGCGGTATCGGGAATTGCCCACTTCCATAGGAAATCATAATGTCCCGTAAAAAAGGTGGAATCTGGTACGCATTGGTGATTTGGACATTGGGGGCGGCGGATGACGACGCAGAAGCGGACGGCGGCGGCGGCACTGTGCCGCCTCCGCTTTTCGCCACACTTGGGATGAGTTGAACAAAATCATCGATCAGTCGATTGGCGCTCGCGTTGACAATGTCGAACGAGATTAGGGCATTGTTCAAATCCACGGGCGAATCGAATCGCCTGTGGATTTCGATAATTTTACCAAGAATACCAATCATTTCCAACTTTTGTATGAGCAAGAACATTAAGTGATCCTGGTTATAGCCAGACGTGCCCTGGGCGGAAGACAAAAGAGGAGGGGCGGTGGTGCTGGACGTGGCGGAGACTTTGGCCGCGGATACAGAAGCCATTCGTGTAATTGTATGCGGCACAATGTCGGCAATGATTTGATCAAAGGACACATTCTTATGTTGTACCAACAGGTACAATAGTTCAGAGATCTGTTGCAGAATCAAAATCGCAGAGCGCCAGCACTGAAACAGTACGAGCCAGTGATTAGGAATAACAAACGTGTGATGGGTGGAGGCCAAAATGGGTTGGGTGTTGGGCGCCGCTGCAAAGTTGGTGGCGTCGCCACCAGCAGCACTATTACTACCACCGGCACCACTGCTGGGTGTCGCAGCGGATTGAGTCGGCGAGGACGGGCCAGGTGCGGCCCTTGTCGGTGACGTCGTCGTCAATGGCGCCATTCTAGCAGCCTGATTGGTTTTGGACGAAGCTGTCTGGGTCTTGGTATTCGCGACCTCGCCTTCAAGGCCAAAACTTCCACAGACGAATGTCAAAATCGGTAAATCAGATGGCCAAGTGGAAAGCAGTGTATTGTCGTAGCCGCCGCCGGCCAGGGAACCGCCAGGCGCGGAAGCGGCGTCCGATGAATTGAAATTGGACGCTTTTTGCAAATATCCAGAGTAGTCGTTCAACAAACCCGTCAAATCCACGGTTTTGGCTGGTTTTTGGTATGGGGGAGTGATAGAGCCGCCGGTTTTCGTTGTTGATCGGGCGGTATTTTTTTTGGGGTAAAAGGCCGTGTTGATCTTCCGCGGGGAAGGTTTGGAATTCGATTGGTTCCAAATCAAACTCTGTTCAAAATGCCACAGCCTGGTCTTGACTGGCGGCGTGATCGGGGGCATCAAAACCGATGATATCCAATTAAAACTGTCGAGCAAATTGAGCGCAGCCGAACTGCGCTCGGCCAATTTACCGTAAGAGTCATCCACAAAATCCTTGAGTAGTTTCGGACGCTCATAATTGTCAAAAAGCACTTCTGCGGCAACATCGGCGATGTGAACATCGTAGAAACGGGAAAAGTAGCTTTTGCAGGCGGCTGAAATCCAAGATTGAATGCTCGAGGCCCTCAATCCTCGAATGACATCGTTTTGGAACGCTGTAGACTCCAAATTGTCGACTATATACAGCGGAAATTGTAATTGTTGAATAATGGCGTTCATTTGCGCTTGCTGTACCGCAAGATTCACGGGTACTTGCAAACTAGCCGTGTCCCATTGTAGTCGACCGTCCTGGTTGGGAAAGACCATGCCTCCCGCGTCCAAGTTGTTTTTCACCATTTCCGGCAAGTAGGGATCGTCCATAGATCGGTTCATATTCTTGGCTGCCATTTTTTCGCCGATCCTAAATGAACGACGGCGTGCACACAATTTTGGGACGAGGGGACTAAATTCAGAGGTTGAATTTGGAGTCCCGAAAAAAACACAAACAAAAATGCCCCGTTTTTGTTCCGTTGCAAGAGGACACTGCCGTGTCGAAAGATCAAGGTGTTCAAACGGACCGCAAATTTCTTGTGGCACACGATCCCATTTTTTGTAGTTTTGTAAATCAACCGAACGCCCTTGCCGAAGAACAAAGACGAGCTCGTGCCAATGAACAATTTGAACGCTGACGAAACCGGCCTTTCTCTTCGTCAATTTTTGATTCAAATCTATAACGGTGATGAAGATTATCCCGATTATTATGACGATTATGATCGAATTTTAGCTTCGCGTGAAGTGTACGTTTTCGTTTCGGAAACCATTGTCGACGATCCCCTGCGATTGTTTGCTTTGGACCGTTCACTTTAAAGTCTGACTTATCGGACCTGCTTCCTGTCTCTCTAATTGTCCCTGTTCTCGAATTAGCTTGGCAGTCCTATGTCTGCCAGCAATGAATGTCGCGTATACAGGTGCGCCGGCTAATGCTCATTCCCGTCGTAACCTGACGCTGGCGCTTTATTTTGGTTCCATCAGTAATCCAATGACGTAATTTTGACTGATATGTCTCTTGTTTGAATAGTGTCTGTATTGTCTGCAGAGTGGTCCGTAACACGCGACCGGGAGGTTTACACGTGGGCCGTGGTCACAGCATGTCTTTATTTTGCAATGATATTCAACGTAACTAATGTGTGGTCGCGTTTGGCACGCCAATCCGACGTGTTGACCGCTCTGGTTCGCAAACTCCAGACACTTGACCTGTGTGTAGTTTGTCTTTGGATGACATCGTTGCACTACTGCCACTTGCTTTGTTGGGATGATGTAGCGCGTGAATACCCAGCTACAAAGTCGATCGGTCTTTTTTTGGTTCAACAACTCATGATCCAATCGACAATCCTCGTACTGTGGCACTGGACGGTCGGTAGGACCGCTCGGCCCCGTGTTGGCCGAACGGGTGTGATGGACATCCGAAGGCTCGAAGAGCAGATGTACAATCCTGTTAACACTGCAATTTTGCCCGAGAATGCCATCTGTGCAATATGTATTTCGAACTACGAGTTGAACGAAAAAGTGCGATATTTACCTTGTGAACACCATTTTCATGGCGATTGTATCGAGCCATGGATGCTCGGGCACAGATCATGCCCACTTTGTAGATGCCGAATCGACTAGCAAGAGACCGGCTCATCACGGGTCAACCCAAGTCCCTAGCGCATCCCCGAGTAATGATCCCAGGACTGTCCGGATCTCACCCTGACGTCTAATGTAAGCAGTGTAGTACAAATATAATCCAGGAAGGTTCAATGGAAGCACTCGGGAGACCGTTGGTGGTTGATCTTCCTAATTCGAAGCATCACTTTTTAATCCGGACATTCCGCCTGACTTTGGCAGGAGATGAGATGGATCTGTACGGTTGAAACCCGGACCCAGTGCTGCTGGATGAGACTGAATGCGACCGAGAGTCGACGAGAACGGTTCGCGTCAACATCCATTTCTCAAAATAACAGGCGACCACTCGCTTGATTGGTCGCTTTTGTTCCACTCGGTTGAATTCCACCCTGAGATTCCTTCGTGGTTCGATTCAAAAGGCAGCAAAAAACGACGAGTCCTTTGATTTCCCGCCTTTTTTGCACTGGCTGGACTTCCCACTTTGAGGTTTTTTTCGCCAGAGAGACAGCAGATGAGGACTGTTTCGATTTGTCACTTTTTCGCGCTCATTGAAGGTTGAGGATGAGCACGAGGATGATCAAAGCCCATTCGGGGCCCATCCGGTTTTTCCAATCCGGCCCGAGCTTCTCGGACGATTTTGAGAAGCAATTCGCATGTTAAAGTGTATGAAAACGTTTCCGGTATGGTTCAACCCAAGATTTTCGTGAAACGCCAAGGTGACAAAGACGCGCGCCACGCGTCGTTTTTTTCGTGCACCAGGACGTCAAAGTGAGGACCGATCAACCATACATACACGCCACAGTCGTCTATTTTTGTCTCACGTCGAACCATATCAATGCATATGCATATGTACGAACGACATGGGCACATTCGGAGACGGAAAAATACGAATCCGCGCCAAAACGCCAACGGCTCTTTTCGCTTCCCGGAAACGAGTCTTGATTTTTCACTGGCCCACGCGAAACAGGCCGTTGTACTCAGTCTGGCCCGCAACCCAACTAACAGACTACACCGCCAATTTGCTTTGAACTTTCGAAAATCCAACATTATGTCTGATACGCCGATGGATCTACCGACGATGCTCCAACAACAACCCGAACGCGTGCGCCTCGTGATCACCACAGATTGTGAGCCGGACGACGTTGCCGTCTTAATCGCCGTCGAACGGCTCGCTTTGCCCGTTCATTCCGTCCTCGTCGTCAAAGAGGTCCCGGTCCAAAATGACACTGACTCCCCCCTCGACCGCGGATGTGTTTTTGAACGATTCCGGGACGTGTTAGATGCACATACTCAAAATTGCCAAGGTGATTGCACCACTACTGAGCGGAAAAATCGATTGGAGGACAGTAAATTTTATTATGAAACGGCAGACCTTCTCGCCGATCGCATCAAGACTGGCGTGTTCGAGATTTTGGAATCCAAGCACATCCCAGTTGTCATTCACATTGCCAATTTCCTCCCACTCTATCATTTTGCTGTGGCCAACCGACTCTTGGCCAAACAGTGTTTCGTGGCCGCCTATGGTTCGGTCAACATTCGCTGGGCGCTGCGTCAAGGATTGCAGCAGGCTTCGTCGTCACTCATGGAAATCATTAACACCGCCTTTGCCCAATGTCTCATTTTCGAAACTTTTGGCGCTTTCGGTCAAAAAAACGTTGCCAACCCAGAAACTGCACCTGAGCTCTGGGAACGACTCGGTTGGCCGCCCACGTCACAGCATACTTTGGAGCATGTCCCTGCTTCATCTCCTCCCGTCACTCGTTCGAAATCGCTCGACACAGAGTTGAGGGAAATAATCGCCGATTGGAATGATAAAATGGTCAACAGACAGATTCGTGACCTCGCTAAAAAGTCAGACTCCTTCCGCGGCATGACTCTCTCGAATGCATCGGATTTCACGTCTCTTTTGAAGAGTGTGACTGAGGATCCCAAACACGCCGACCATACTCGTGTCAAAATCATTTACAACATTCTTACCTTCCGAGAACAGTTTGTGTTTGCAGACATTGGTCTCATGATGGCCCTGATGGATCCCGTCGAATGCCATCACTTTGTTCCAGTTTGTATGGATTTGTCCGCTAGTAATTTTGTTACGACGGCTGCCCCTCGAGATGGAGACACGGGTCGCTATTTCTTGCCGCCTAATGATGCCGCACAAACTCAAACACTACGCTTGCGGCGACTTTCTGCCGCTTTTGGCGCATTGTTTTGTGATTCATAAAATGCTTTTGATTGATTTCCGATTATTTCACAAGTGCTGGTGTGGTGACGTTACGAGTTTCTCGGTCAATCCTTTGGCAGGGATCTCTTTTGTTTTGAAGTACGAACTGGTTCAACGCGACACGGCCCGCAAGTCACCAGAAAAGTAAAAAAGGAGACGCCTTGTCGCGAGACCCTTTTGTTCGACGGAGAACGACCATCCATCGCGCTCGTGTGTGTTATGCAGTAAAAAGCCCGAGAGATACAATGACGAAGAAGCCGAAAAAGATTGCTTCCACCCAAGGGTTCGTTTCCTCCTTTGCTATTTTGGGATGAAGGTTGCTCACTCATACAACAAGAGAAGAGCGATGCGAAAAGGCGCGCTCGGTCGAAGGTCTTTGGCGCACGTGGCGCGAAAAGGCGCGCTCGGCCAAAGTCCTTGCGGTTGGTTTTCATTCTTGCGCTTGCCACTATAACCAATGGAGTCCTTTGGACTCGGTGTGGATACTTATGGAGATTGGCTTGAAAGCCCAGAGCGCGCTGCCCTGCCAGACATTGCTTACGAGATGTTATTGAATGAAAAGCAAGTGATCGTCGGTCAGCGCCTACCGCCTGCACCTGGGAGCGATCCTAACAAGATCAAGTACAAGATGATCGTCGTTACAGGACCCAAACCCTTTACACTCCAGACTGCTATGGAAGAAATCCCTCAAGAGGATTTCATGTGTCATTTGTACGGCATTTTGCGCCGAGTTGCCAATCTCCCACCCACACGCGCCGTCCAAGTTTATACCATGACTTGGGACGATTTAACCAATCGTGTACCAAATAAATAAATCATTTTATCCCCTCTGGGGTTTTATGAAAGGCTTTTTATCATCATCTTCATGTACCGTATGGTGGCGACAGCGGGGATTTACTCAGGTTGGCTAACTGACCACACTCCAAATCGTTTGTACGGCCAGCAAAGACGAGCTGATCGGTGCCGTACGCGGCGTAGACTTTGTACATGGGGTGTTGCTTTCCTCACCACAGTCGATGGCTGCCTATTCGCCACATTCCCGTGACGATGAAGGCGAACGATCGTGGACGCTTCGTAATTCTTTTTCTCGAACAGGCAATCTTTTTTATGAGTCTACAAAAAATCAGAAGCGAAAAAAACGACGGACAGAAAAACGGGCGAAAAGATTTTAAAAATCGGCGTCCATCGTAAAAACGAGATCGGCGCAAGCACCAGAATGTGGATTGTTCGTAATGGCCACGCCGCTCTTCTGGTACTCAGCCACGCGCTTTTCGAAAAAGTTTGTTTTTCCCTCCAAGGAAATCATTTCCATCCAGTCGAAAGGGTTGGCCGCGTTATAGATTTTGGCGTATCCAAGCGCCACGGCAAGACGATCGGCGACAAATTCAATGTACTGTTTCATCAGAGCTGCGTTCATTCCAATCAAAGAAACGGGCAACGCCTCCGTGATAAACTCCTTCTCCGAATCCACTGCATCCCGGATGATGCTTTCAATAGTGACCCGAGGGAGCTTGTTGACCAACTTGCCGTAGAGCAACACTGCAAAGTCACAGTGCAGTCCCTCGTCCCTGGAAATGAGTTCATTGCTGAACGCCAATCCCGGCATCAGACCACGCTTCTTCAACCAAAAGATGGAGCAAAACGATCCACTAAAAAAGATGCCTTCAACGGCCGCAAAGGCGACCAATCGTTCGGCAAAGGACTGTGAGCCTGAGATCCAACGAAGCGCCCAGTCGGCCTTCTTCTTGACGCAAGGAACCGTTTCAATGGCGTTGAACAGATGGTTCCGGTTCTTGGTGTCCTTGATAAACGTGTCAATGAGGAGCGAGTAGGTCTCGCTGTGAATGTTTTCAATGGCGATTTGGAAGCCGTAAAAGGCGCGCGCCTCAGCCCATTGGATTTCCTTCATGAACCTAGTAGCAAGATTTTCATTCTGGAACAAAACTCAAGAGTCGGTTAATGTTACAACTATCTTACCACACATCAAGTTGTGAGTGATTTTTTTACCACAACAAAAGCTTGTGGCGCCAACGTGAATTGGGTTTTTCCCCGAGAATCAAGGAATAATTCGCGTGCACGAGGGACACTGTAGAGATTGCGAACTTGGGATTGAAAACCAGGCGAAATCATCATCATCAATACAACACGCACCACAATACCATCGGAGGCGGCGAAAAACGCGAGAACGTGGCTCACAAAGTGGCGCTCGTCGCCGGTGAGTTTTGTTTCCCAGTCGGTCACATCCGTGCCCAAGTCGATCTCTGGCGACAAGAGAACGCATCCAATTTTCGCGACGGTGGGTCAGTCCGATTGGCAAAAAAAACACATCGCTTCTCAAAATGTTTCGGGGCAGCAGGGGTGTTGGTCGACGAACCTTCGGCGGTCCAAAAGGAAGCCTCGGCCTTCTTGTACATGGCCCACACATCCGCGTGTTGAATCGGAAAGAGTACAAACCGTTTCTAAGGGATCCAAAACATGACGATCCGGTCAGAAAAGGTTGTTTCGGAGGAGGAGGAGCAAAATAGTCACGACATGATTCGCAGGTCGTACCTTGTTCTCAATGAGCATCGGCTCCAACGAGTCCGACGGAAGACAAATATCGGACATTGCTGGCAAGTGGTGAACTCGAGGCGAGAAAAAAAGGCTGTAATGATGAGAAGCGTCTGGTCGGGCTGACCGAGCGCACTGCCCAGAGGCAAAAAGCGTGTGTGGCGCCCGATCTTTTTTTCCACGCGAACGAAAACGTAACGGCTAGGTGGGTGCCACATGCTCGCCTCGTGCTTCACTTTTCTCTTTAGAATCGCAACCCCTCACGAGATGTATGTTCTCAAAAGAAATGGCAAGAACGAACCGGTACGCCAGTTTTCGAGGTCAAAACCGCCCCGACCGCACATATTTGGTCGTGGCGAAGGGCTGCCGATGCTTGTCGTCAAAAACTTTTCCCTTAACTGTCCTCGGTCGCCTTGAATAGGTTGCATTTGATAAAATCACATTGAGAATCAAAAGATTGTGTGCGCAAGACCCCGCTTTACCTCCTCAAGTGGATCCGACGATTGTTTGTCAAAAAGTGGTTCAAGGAGTCTATGCAGGTGTCACGACTACCCAACTGGACAATTTGGCGGCAGAAACGGCCGCTTACATGTCAACGACTCATCCAGGTGCGTATTGGGTGGGGATGGCTTGGTGGATGAAAAAAAGCGTGGCTCTCGGGGTTGTGATCTTGCCGATCACGAACGCCTCTCGTTTCTGACCTTTTTTAAATGTTGTGACTCGTGAAAAAGGCTATGGGGAACTCGCCGCTCGATTGGCTGTGTCCAATTTACACAAGGAGACTTCCGGGTCCTTCTCGGAAGTCATGGAACGAGAATACGCGTACGTTTGATCCGTCCGTTGAGTTCGGCCCGACGATATCGCGAACACTCATTGGAGATCGAGTATGGAGTACCTGCCACGTTTGGGCGACCACTGTGACCGACTACGACTACCGCCGCCCTCCGTCCCTCCCTACCTCCCTCCCTCCTACCTTTTGAATTGCTCACCGTTTCGCTTGGTTTTTCATCTTCTTGTTTCTCATTATCTTATGCCATTTTCATTCTGCAGATACGTTTCGCCAGACAATAATCAGCCGGCCCCGTTGGTTTCGGATGAACTGATTGGTTTGGTTCGGAAACATCAGGCTTCACTGCACAATGCCATCGATTACAAGAGAGATTTCCACTATGACTACTTTGGATTTAAAACGCTCGAAAAATCATACTTGGCAAGACTCGGGACGAGAATCGTCGAGAGACCGCAACACATGCTGATGAGAGTGGCGCTCGGGGTCCATGGCGACGACATTGATAATGTTCTGAAAACATATGATTATTTAAGCAGAGGATGGTTTATTCACGCTACGCCCACCCTGTTCAACGCCGGAACGGCGAGGCCGCAAATGTCGAGTTGTTTCCTTCTGGCGATGAAGGACGATTCTATCGAAGGAATTTACGAGACCTTGAGACAAACGGCTCTCATCTCCAAATCGGCTGGCGGTATTGGCGTTTCGGTTCACAATATTAGGGCTTCCGGGTCCCACATTAAAGGAACGAATGGAACTTCCAATGGTTTGGTGCCCATGCTTCGCGTGTACAACGACACCGCGCGTTACGTCGATCAGGGTGGCGGTAAGCGCAAGGGAGCGTTTGCAATCTATTTGGAGCCTTGGCACGCCGACATTGTTGAATTTCTTCAACTGAAGAAGAGTCACGGAAAGGAGGAACTTCGTGCTCGCGATTTGTTCTATGGACTTTGGATCCCTGATTTGTTCATGAAACGCGTCGAGGCCAATACTGATTGGTCTCTTTTCTGTCCCGCCGAAGCACCTGGACTCCACGAAGTCTGGGGTGAAGAATTCGAAACTCTTTACACCAAATATGAGGCGGAGGGACGCGCCCGCAGGTCCATCAAGGCTCAAGAACTTTGGTTTTCCATCATTGACTCTCAGATCGAGACAGGTACACCGTATATGCTTTACAAAGACGCCTGTAACCGAAAATCGAATCAACAGAACCTTGGAACCATCAAATCTTCCAACTTGTGCACTGAAATCATCGAGTACACTTGCGCCGATGAGGCTGCCGTCTGCAACCTGGCCTCTATCGCCCTTCCAAAATACGTCAACGCAGATCTGCACTCTTTTGATCACGACAAGCTGTTTGAAGTTGTCTATCACGTCACTGGAAACCTCAACAAAATCATCGATCGCAACTTTTATCCTGTGCCAGAAACTGAGCGTTCAAACAAGCGACACCGTCCCATTGGCATTGGAGTTCAAGGTCTCGCCGATGTATTTTTAAAGTTGAGGTTCCCCTTTGAGTCCGCCCAGGCTATCCAAACGAACAAGGACATATTTGAAACGATATACTTTGCGGCTCTGACCCGCAGCAAGGACCTGGCTAAGGAGCACGGACCCTACTCTACTTTCAAAGGATCTCCCGCTTCCAACGGCATTCTACAATACGACATGTGGGGCGTGACTCCCTCTGATCGCTGGGACTGGGCCGGCTTGAAGGCTGAGATTGCTGCACACGGGTTGCGGAACTCCCTCTTGATCGCTCCAATGCCAACTGCGTCCACTTCTCAGATTTTGGGAAATAACGAAGCCTTTGAGCCCTACACGACCAATATTTACACTCGCAGGGTTCTTGCCGGAGAGTTCTGCGTCATCAATCAACATCTCCTAAGCGACCTGATGACTCTTGGCTTGTGGACGCAGGACATTAAAAACCACATTATCGCCGAAAACGGAAGCATTCAGGGCATTTCTGAGATTCCTTCCGAGCTCAAGGAGCTTTACAAGACCGTATGGGAGATTAAACAAAGGACACTCATCGACATGTCCGCTGACCGTGGGGCCTTCATCGACCAGTCCCAATCCTTCAATGTCTTCATGGCCCAGCCCAATGCTGCGAAATTGACCTCGATGCACTTTTATGCTTGGAAGAAGGGCCTGAAGACGGGCATGTATTACCTCCGCACGCGTCCTGCGGCGGATGCTATTAAATTCACGGTGGATCAACAAAAGGTCAGGGCCAGAATGCAACTCGTCGGCGACCAACCCTTGGGTACTCAATCTTATCACTCTTCTTCTTCCTCTTCCTCATCACCTTCATCCTCCCCTTCTTCTGCCTCCCCGTCGTCGTCCTCCTCCTCGCCCGAGCCAGCAGTGACGACGTTTGTTCTGAAAAATCCCGTCGCTGCCACTCGGATCGCCGCGACCAATGAGTCGAATGTCAATGTCAATGTCGTCGACGACGAGGACGGTCAGGTTTGCCGCATGGAAGAGGACTGTTTGCTGTGCGGAAGCTAGAATTTTCCATTCATGACGAAAATAAAAACGGTCTGAGCAAAGAGAGGAATGAATCGCTTTGAAAACAAGAAAAGTTTGAAGAGTCCCATCGTCCCATTGCGCGCGCCTTTGTGTTTTGAATGGTTGTACGATTTTTTATTTATTTCTGGGCTTCTCTACTCCAACGCTCCACGCTGCGAATGTGGCTGACCGGAGCCGTGCCTCCAAAATGCCATTCGGGTTCGCCAAAGAGTAGCTGCATCAGTGGGCCACGTCGCGTACGCACCATGACCACGGCCTCTACGTTTTGTGCATCGTCTTGTTCCTCGAGTTCACCGGTGCCGCTTTCATCACCGTAAAAGTCCCGCTGATTTTCCGAACGCGCGGCTGGCAACCGTGTTGACAATGTTGATGATGACGATGACGATGATGAATGTTCCCGTATTTGTTGTTGTTTGGCGATTGCCTTTCGCAAGTGCCTCTTGTTCCAGCCAAAAGAGGAATCCAACTTTTCGACCTCTTGTGCATCCATATACTTCAAGTTCATGTCCGCCAAAGTAATAAAGGAACTGTCGTAACGATGAGGATTGAGGAGTGACTCGATCAGGACGGTCCCCAAACTCAGCAGGTTGCTCTCCTGGTTGGATGAACTCATTGTGTCGACTTTTGGTCGCGCGCGTTTTAAAAAACGTGGACCGACTATCGAACAAGTGAATCTTTTGATCAAAGACAACACAAGCACCGAAGCCGATATGCGCGACATGCAAACAATAAAACGCAAAACTCGAGGTTATTTGAGCGAGAGAGCGAGGCCGATCGCCACGCAGATTCGCCATGTGTCAACTTTTCGCACACACGTCGCACTTTGAAACCACATGTTCGTTTAGGTGCCATCCCATTTTGCCGATCCGACCCAAGGCTTCTCGGACGATTTTGAGAAGCAATTCACGTGCTAAAGTAAATAAAAACGTTTTCAGCATGGTTCGACCAAAGATTTTCGTAAAACGGCAAGGTAACAAAAACGCGCGCCCTCGTCGTTTTTTTGTGTCGGGGGCGTCCGATTTGGGCGCACCCAGTAACGCGCTCATTACTTGGTGTTTCCCAAACCCGTCATGTCCACTCAAAAATTCGGGGGATTTTATACGGATGATGATGAAGCGGAGGAGGAGCGGCGAACAGTGTCGAAGGAGAAACCCAGGGCCCCAAAACCCCAACTCACGCCGGTAGTCTCTGACAAATCGCGGCGGCGCCACCCCTCCAATCGATCATCGGCTCATCCCGGGCGTCCAAAATGTGCCTACGTTGATAATTATGCCAGGGATGAAAATGATGAGTCTGATGATGAAGAAGAAGAAGAAGAAGAAGAGGGGGAAGAAGAAGCAGAAGCAGAAGAAGAAGAAGAAGAAGGGGAAGAAGAAGAAGCAGAGAAAGTACGGGAGGAGGAGAATAATGATCCAAAAGACGAGGTGCGTGCAGTTGTTCAGGACAAGGTCGCAAAAACATCGAATCATCATGGTGGCAAGTCCAAAAAACTGGTCAAAGGCACGACGAGACAACAATCTACAGCCAATCAAAATGTCCATCCAGAGCAATCACATTCTCATCCGGACAAATGCGGAATATGGCACAATTCGAACGCCAGTCGTGCGTCTGATGATTCTGATTTTGATGTTTTTTCGGAGCATTCCGCGCAAAACGACGACAAAATGTCCAGGATTGGGCATTTGAAAAAACGTTCTCTCGACCCGACGCCCTACGATTCGGCGGCCGAAGAGGACGAGGAAGAATATCTATCGACGCGTGGTGCAACGAAAATGACGGGCGTTGAAGACGACCATGGCGGAATTGTCAACCCGTCTTCCACGGTTGGGTCATCGTTACCACCACCACCCCCGGTAGTAGTAGCGAACGAACGCAGGCGCTTTTCAGACTACTGCATCACACCGTTGGAAGGGCACATTGAATGCGAGGAGAGCGACCGGTGCCCAGTGCAGCCGCCCCGTTGGTTGACGTTTTTATGTGTCACGGGATTTGGTCCAGACCTGGGAACACTGATGAGCAACCACTTGGTGGCAATTTGGCCGCGCATGCCACAACGTCGCAGGCAGAAGGAGGGTCGTCTGGAAGCGAACCAGAATAACGACGACAAATTGACGAACTTGTATCGCCAACTGGAACAGGCAAACGAGGATTTAAGATGCTCTGTGCATGAGGAGACGAGCAAACAGCACTTGGCTCTAATAGCCAAAAGAGATCGACTCAGTGGCCGAATTCATGGCCTCCTCGCCAAAAATCCTGCCTTGGTGCCCACTTTTCGATACTACGAGGGGCTCGCCAGGCTGGTGACTACGGGAGACAATCGCGCCAATGCGGCCTTTGACGCGCGCTCCGCTCTGTCATCACCATCTCTTGTCAACTCATTTTCTGCGGACGCGCCCATTCTTGCCGTTCCAACGGCTGCCTCGTCCAAAAAATCCAGGGTCGCCACCACCACTCAAACAAGTGATCGCGGTTTTCAAGTTTCTTCCAAACCATCGGGGGTTCGAATAGATAATGATGATACTTTGAGTCGTTCGCCGCCGACCAGCCACCCCGGATTGTCCTCGCGGAATGCTTCCAGTGGCATTGCCGATTTTTATCAAACCCTGATTGAATCTGATGCCGGCGATGCTGCTCCTGCTACTGCTACGGATCCAAACTATGCCAGCACTGCCGCGAACCGTTCCGCGATGGGTGCCAACAAAAACCGATCCGCTCGGGATGATGTGCCCAGGAGGACTCTTGGGCGCCGACTTCAAAAACTGCACGCGCGGTTGGAACACGGAGAATCCATCCCGATCGATCATATAAGTAATGGAGCGTTGTTGGCACTGAGCCAGCACTATGCCGCCGTTCAAAACACGCAAATGCTGACCGAATTGGTTAAACGGCTTGTGGAACAGTTGC